>Ga0247804_10000700_pt1 | contig 15338 bp, 17 predicted proteins | sample UWRJL029104C1_FD_181142 | JGI IMG/M metagenome (GOLD analysis project Ga0247804, IMG submission 181142) | Plant litter microbial communities from Arlington Agricultural Research Station in Wisconsin, United States - UWRJ-L029-104C-1 | ecosystem: Environmental > Terrestrial > Plant litter >...
CGACTTCGGCCTCGACCCCGAGAGCAACGAGCTGAGCGGCGCCCGCTTTGCCCTGCACAGCCTGCCCGGCCTGCTGGGCAAGTACGGCATCGTGGTGGAGTAAGCGCCAGGCGCGGCCAGCGACGGCCCGCCAGTCGGCCGGCTAATTATTTTACCCGAAATAAACTAAAAAAATTAGCCAAACAAAATAGCTTATTCGTATCTTGCGCACGCATTCCACGCCCCCTACGCTGCCAGCTATGACCGAACCCGCCGCCCTCGTCCGCCAGTACCTCACGCTGCTCGAAACCTGCAACCCCGACCCGGCCGCCTACGCCGAGCTGCTGCACCCCGAAGCCCCCAGCCACGAGCACCCGGCCCTGCTGGCGAGCAGTTCCCGCCTCACCACCCAAAGCTTCGATTTGCAACACCTGCACACCTGCTCGAACGATACCGTGGTAGTAGAAGCCCAGTGGCAGGGTGAGGCCGGCTTCCCCGTCCCCGGCTTCGGCCCCAACCGCCAGCTTTCGGCCCAGGTCTGCCTGGTGTTCGAGCTGTTCGACGGCAAGATTTACCGCCAGCAACGGTACGCGTTTAATGAATAATTAACAATTAATAATGAACGGCTTCGTCCATTGCCACCGACTATTAATTGTTAATTATTCATTATTGATTACCCTCAAGGGTTCGTGCTCCACATGCCCGCGTCCTTGATGAAGATGCGGCGGTTGAGCTTGAGCTGGGCCACGATGAACTCGGCGAGGTCCTCGGGCTGCATCACTTTGTCGGGGTTGCCGTCGGTGAGCTTGTTGCCGATGGCCAGGTCGGTGGCCACCGTGCTGGGCGTGAGGGCCGACACGCGGATGTTGTGCTTGCGCACCTCCTGCATCAGCGACTCGGTGAGGCCCATGAGGCCGAACTTGGAGGCGCTGTAGGCGCTGCTGCCGGCGGCGGCCCGCAGGCCGGCGGAGGACGAGATGTTGATAATGTCGCCGGTCTGGCGCTCAATCATGGCGGGCAGGGCGGCGCGGGTCACGTAGTACACCCCCAGCAGGTTCACCTTGATAATCTGCTCCCACTCGGCCGGCTCCATCTCCAGAAACTTGGCGAAGCTGCCGATGCCGGCGTTGTTGATAAGAATATCGATGGGGCCGAGCTGCTGGGCGATGCTGGCCACGGCGGCGTTTACGGCGTTGATATCGGCCACGTCGGCGGCTGCCACGGCGGTTTTCACGCCCAGGGCTTGCAGTTCGGTGGCCAGCTCCTGGAGCTGGGCTTCGGTGCGGGCCAGCAGGCCTACGTGCACGCCTTCGTGGGCCAGGGCTACGGCCACGGCGCGGCCGATGCCTTTGCCGGCGCCCGTCACGAGGGCGACTTTTCCTTGTAGTGATTCCATAAGAGGGAAATGAGTAGAAAATGAGAGTGAATAACCGCTGACGGTGAGAATTGTCTGCCAACCCCAATAACGCCTTGGGTTTCCCAGCCTGGGAAATACTGGCCCGGCGGGCGGTTACGAAAAACTTCACCGAGTGGATTTCCATTCACCCCAAAAAAGCCGCCGTTCGCTGGGCAGAACAGTTGCGCTTAGCCAGAAGCCCGGCAAGAGGGGTGCCGGGCATTATAATTTTGAATCATCAAACAGCGCAGCAGGTTAGCCGCGCTTCCCGCTTCAACTCTTCTCTGCTTTTCGCCATGCGCTTCGTTACTTTTGCCTCGCTGTTCTTCGCCTGCCTGTTCGCCCTCGCTACTTCGGCCAGCCCGATGGCCCGCAAGCCTGCCGCCAAAGGCCCGGTGGCGAAAATGAAAACTGTGTCATCGGTGAAAGCCAGCGCTAAAGTGGCCGCTCCCAAGACGCTGAAGACGGTAGATGCCCGCCCCGTGGCTCCCAAGACCTATACCTTCACCGGCATCGTGCTGGGTCAGAATGGCCTGCCCCTGCCCGGCACCAGCGTTATCCCCGGCAACAAGCTCGCCGCCATGGTGGTAACCAACGAAGACGGCATCTTCAGCGTGACGCTGCCCGCCGCCGAAGCGGCCAATCTGAACCTGAAATTTGCCTACGAAGGCCTCGGCGACTGGAACGTGAAAGTGAAAGGTGGCCAGAAGTCGCCCGTGCTGGTGACCATGCTGCCCGCCGGCATGTAAGCCGCGCTTAATCTAATATTTAGCAAAAGCGCCGGTGAGCTCACCGGCGCTTTTTTTGCGTCCGCAACTACCCGGTTGGCCCTGCCGCGTATGTGAGGCTGCCTTATTTCTCTCGCCTCATGCGCCTCCTCCTCATTGCTCTGCCGCTGGCCGCCCTGGCAGCCTGCCAGTCAAAGTCGTCCGACACCACTACCGCCCAGGTGGCCCCCCTGCCGCCGGTGGCCGTAGATGCCGCCGTCCCGCCCGCCACGGCTGGGCAGGCGCCCGCCGCCGATAGCGCGGCCCCATTCTGGGTAGAGCCCGGCCGCAGCCTGGCCCGGCTGCGCCTGGGGGCCGATGCCAGCGCCGCCCTGGCCCCGCTGGGCAAGCCCTCTTTCGCCGATGCGGCCATGCAAAAAGCCTGGGGCACCTGGTATGGCAAAGACAGCGCCCGCACCCAGCTCGACGTGTACACGGCCCCGCAAAACAATGACGTGGACCACCATACCGTGCAGTTGGTGCGCACCACCTCGCGCGAGTTCCGGCTGCCGAACAGTCTGGGCGTAGGCAGTGCGCTGTCCGAAATCCAAGCCGCGTACGGCCAGTTGCCGCTGGCTGCCACGTATCAGCTCAAGGCCGGCACGCGCTATCTGTACGACGACGTGAAACGCGGCGTGGCCTTTGAAACCGACGGCCAGGCGGCCACCAGCCGGTGCCGGGCCGTCATCGTGCATCTGCCGGGGCAGGCCGTGGCCAGCGCCGCCCTGCCGATGCCGGAGTACCTGAAGCAGCTGAAGTAGCCCAAGGCCGAGCTAAGCTCAACTAAACCGGTCCGGGATGCTACCGTAGAAGACGTCATTCGGTTTCTCTCATTCTCTTACCGCTCAACTTATATGGCCGACCAGCCTACTGCTTACGTGCGCTATACCGATGGCGTCGAACAACTTCAACCGAACGAAGAACAGCTCACCAACGAGACGGTGGAGTCGATGGCGCGGCTCAATCAATTCTTCTTCGAGAAGTACCGCCACGCCGTGCGCGATGCCCACGCCAAAAGCCACGGCATCCTGCGCGGCGAGCTACACCTGCGCCCAGACCTGCCCGCGCACCTGCGCCAGGGCATGTTTGCGCAGGCCGGGCCTTTTCCGGTCATTATCCGGCTGTCCACTTCGCCTGGCTCTATTGAGCCCGACAGCACGGCCAACGTGAAGGGTTTCGCGCTGAAAGTCATCGGCGTGGAAGGCCGGAAGTTTCTGGCTGCCGAGGCGGATGCCGTGACGCAGGACTTCCTGATGGTGAACGATACTATCATCCCGACCGGCGACGTGAAAACCTACCACGACCTGCAGCTGCGCATCGAGAAGCTGGCCAAGGCGCCCAAAATCGTGCAGACTGCCATCAACGAAGCTGGTGTGCTAGCTGATAAAGCCTTGGAAATCATCGAGGACCTGGGCGGACCGAAGAAAGAGGTGAACATGGTGGTGCATCCGCACCCCAACCGCCACATTCTGGGCGAAACCTACACCACGCTCGGCGCCCTGCGCTTCGGCGACTACGTGGCCAAAGTGGGCGTCGCGCCGCTGTCGGATAATCTGAAAGCCATTGCCGGTCAGGAAGTAGACGTATCGGAGCCCGGTGCCTACCGCGACCTGGTGGTGGACTTCTTCCGCACCCAGGGGGCGGAGTACGAGCTACGCGCCCAACTCTGCACCGACCTCGAAAAAATGCCCGTGGAAGATGCGTCCATCGACTGGCCCCAGGACCAGAGTCCCTACCAGGTGTTGGGCCGCATCGTCATCCCGGCCCAGGATGCCTACAGCCACGCCCGCCGCGTGTATTCCGACGACGTTTTGTCGTTCAACCCCTTCCACTGCCTGCCCGAGCACCGGCCACTGGGTTCCATCAACCGCGTGCGTCTCAATGCCTACGAGTCGTCGGCCGCCCGCCGGCACGCCATGAATGCCGCGCCGCGCCTGGAGCCCCGCGCTATCAGCGAGTTGCCGGACTGAGCCAGCTAAAAAGCACTGGAAAGGGGCGTACTGTCACCTATGGGGTGGCGGTACACCCCTTTGTGTCACAGGCGGTGCTTGCGCACTACTCGAACAGCTTTTTTTAGCCGCCTAGGGCAGGTACGCTACGTTGCCTCGCAGGTCCATCAAAAAGCAGTACACCTGCAGCTTGATTTCCTTTTGCGGGGGAGGCGACGACTTGGTTTTGTTGCCCTCCGGCTGTCCTCCACCAACGACTGGCTTGCTTTGGTTAGCCGTTCCCTCATCCCGGGCTTTGGCCGTTTTGACCCATTCCCGAATTTCGGCGGCAAAAGCGTGCGCATGCTCCGCGTGCAGCTCTTTTTCTTGCTCCTGCGCGTGGGGAGTGTCGTCAAACTCTCCTTTTTCGTGCAAAAACTTCTTGTAAGCGCCGCAGTTGCGATGGTGCAGAATATACAGGTCTTCAACTCCGTGCAGCTCGATTGCCGTTTTGAGGTGGTCGAAAAACGTCTTTTTCCAATCCGAATTGATGGCTGCGCCCAATGAAGTGCCCGCCAGAATAAACTGGTCGTAGCGATTGGTGAGGTTGTTGTGCTCCATAAACCGGACAATGTCGTCGAGCAGCCGCAGGTCCATGCAGCTAAACAAAAGCACATTGCCCCGAGGGGCCGGGTAATCGGGGTAGTTTCTCATGAGGTATGCAGAGGGTTGGTAAATTCCTATGCAAGGAACAACTAATTTTATCACCGATGCAAGCCTTTGCCCGATTTACTACAGCGCTGTTATTCCAATTCGACACGCGCAATCAGTTTACCCAGCATCACATCGTCCAGTATTTCCAGCGTCAGCAGCGCCACGTAAGGGTCGCCAGCCAGCCCCAGTAGCTGGGCAAAAGCCGGTTCCGTCTTGATACCCTGCTCCTTCAGGCGCCGCACGGCCTGCTGCCAGGCCACGCCGCCCGCTGCCAGCACCCGCGCTTCCACCACCATGTGCCGGTAGGCATTCTGCTGGCGCACGGGGCGGGCCTGGCCGAAGATTTCGAGCTCAAAGTCCGGGTGCCGGAAGTTGCACACGACGCTGTCGGTGCCATTGATAACACTCTCCTTCAGCGTGAAGGCGGGCAGCGCACCGTAGTGCTCCCGCAGTTGCTGCCGAAACTGCGGCGCGGCGCCGGCAGGCACTTCGCAGATGATGTCGAGGTCGCTGCCGGGCACGTCGATAGCCAGCGGGATGGTGCCGGCCAGCACGGGGTCGAAATCAAGTAGGGCCGCGGGCAGGTTTAGGGAGTGCAGCGCGGCGTAGGCCTGTTGCTGGCGGGCGGTGCCGGCCAGCAGGTAGCGGAGGTCGAACCAGTCGGGCATGGGCCGAAGGTACGGCCGCACCCCTGGGCCGCCGGGCTGCGTACAGCTTTTTTGCATGACTTCTACTGCTTCCCTGCCAACCCCCGGCCAGCCACCATCTTTATTTACCCCGTTCACCTACAAGCTTTTTCAGGCCATCTGGCTGGCCTCACTGGTGAGCAACGTGGGCACCTGGATGCAGAACGTGGCCGGCGTGTGGCTCGTGACGACCCTCACCACCTCGGCCCTGCTGGTGGCGCTGATGCAGACGGCTACCAGTATGCCGGCCTTCCTGCTCAGTTTGCCCTCCGGCGCCATCGGCGACCTTATCGACCGGCGGCGCCTGCTGCTGGCCACGCAGAGCTTCATGGCAGTGGTGGCGCTGAGTCTGGGCGCTTTCACGCTGTTCGGGCACATTTCGGCCTTCGAGGTGCTGGGGTTCACCTTCCTGCTGGGCATGGGCGCGGCCGTGAACGGCCCCATCTGGCAAACGGTGACGACGGAGCTGGTGCCGCGGCCGGTACTGCCCTTCGCCATCACCCTCAACGGCGTGAGCAACAACATTGCCCGGGCCATCGGCCCGGCGCTGGGCGGGCTGATTATCGCCTACTATTCGCCGGGCTGGGTGTTCATGCTCAACGGGGTATCGTTCGTGGGCACCTTCATCGTGGTGTACCGCTGGCAGCGGCCGCCCACCATGCTCAACGGGCCGGCCGAGCATTTTGGCGGGGCTTTGCGGGCGGGACTGCGCTACGTGCAATACTCGCCGGCCATCTACGCGGTACTGGTGCGGTGCTTTGCTTTCTCGTTTGGAGCCAGCGCCATGTGGGCCTTGCTGAGCGTGGTGGTGGCGCGGCAGCTGCACCTGAGCTCGGGCACCTACGGCGTGATGCTGTCGTGGCTGGGCGCCGGGGCCGTCACGGGGGCATTTCTGATGGGGCGGGCGGGGCACCGGCTGAGCTTCAACCAGCGGGTATTGATTGGCTCTACAGTGTTCATCGGTACCAATTTGAGTTTGGCGCTGGTGCGAGTGGAATACTGGCTGTTTCCGGTGATGTTTCTATCGGGCATGGCCTGGCTGATTTCCATGACCAGCTTCAGCACCACCGTGCAGCTGCATGTGCCCAAGTGGGTGCAGGCGCGGGTGGTGAGCGTGTACATGCTGGTGTTTCAGGCGGGTATGTCACTGGGCAGCATCGTGTGGGGCGAACTGGCCGACCGGCTGTCGGTGCAAACGGCGCTGCTCATTGCGGCGGGTTGGGTGCTGGCCAGCCTGGCGCTGGCCCTGCCCTTCCCCATGCGCCAGGCCGACAACCTCGACCTGGCCCCCGGCGAAAGCTGGAGCGACCCCGCCCTGGCCCGCGACGAAGTTATCGACCCCGACGACGGCCCCGTGGTGGTGATGATTGAATACCAGGTGCCCCTGGCCGACCAACCGGCTTTCCGCCTGGCCGCCGAGCGGCTCACCCGCCTGCGCCTGCGCGACGGCGCCCTGCGCGCCGGCGTCTTCACCGATGTGAACTGCCCCACCTGCATCACCGAGCTATTCTACGTGGCCACCTGGGGCGAGCACGAGCGCCAGCACTACCGTTTCACCCGTGAAGACCAGGTGGTAGAGGCCGAGGTGCGGCGCTTTCACACCGGGCCGGCGGCGCCGCGGGTGACGCACTTTCTGGCCTTTCCCAAAAGCATTAATGTGGAGCAGCCGACGGCTCCGCTGCAGATGGCGGAGATGCCGCAGTAGGCAGATAACGAGGAATAGAAAAACGTCATCCTTTCACTGCGCTCAGGCTGACGTTCTTCTATTCCGGCAGCCGCTCCAGCAGCAGGGCGGGCTCGCCGTGGTACGTCGTGCGGGCAAATTCCCGGAAGTTAAACTTCTCGGCCACGCGGCGCGAGGCCACGTTGTCGGGGTCCATGAGGCAGACCATGCGCACCGGGCCAAAGTGGGCATCGGCCCAGGTCAGAGCGGCCGTTACGCCTTCGGTGGCGTAGCCTTTGCCGTGGGCGGGGGCCGCCAGCACCCAGCCTATTTCCGGGAAGCCCTTGAGCGACGGCTCAATCTGGCGCATGACTTCGATGAAGCCCAACACCCCGATGAACTGGCCACTGGCCTTTTCCTCGACTGCCCAAAAGCCGAAGCCCCGCAGGGCCCAGTGCCCGACCATCCGCAGGATGCGCGTGTAGGACTCCTCCTCGCTGGGCGGACCGGGCGTGAGGTAGCGGTACACGGCGGGGTCATCCATCATGGCCAGGTAGGCGGGGAAGTCGTCGGCGTGGTATGAGCGCAGCCGCAGCCGCTCGGTTTCGAGGATGGGAACCTGGTGGAAGGGTGGGCTAAAGGCAGGCATGACGCGAAGGTACAGCCCAGTTCGTTACGGCAGCTTCACCTTATACAAGCGAAACGGGTACTGCACTTTATCCTCGTCGCCGTTCCACTTCGGCAGGCGGTTTATCTGCGAGCAGGTGACGTACAGGTACCCATCGGGCCCCACGGCGAAGGTGTCGGGCCAGCTGAGGCGGCCGTCGCGCACCAGGGTTTCGAGGCGGCCGGCGGGCGTGACGTAGCGGATGGCCTGCGCCGGCGAATCGGAGAGGTACACGTTGCCGGACGGGTCGGCAATCATGCCGTGCGAGACGCCGGTTTCGCCCACTTCCTCCACTTTGGCGGCTACTTCGGCGGGCTTGAGGGCGGCGTTGCGCAAGGCTTCGGTCGGGATGCGGTAGAGCTTGGTTTGGTTGATGGCGCGATAGTAGAAGTAGTTGAGGTCGGGGCTGAGGGCAATGCCGTTGACGTTGCTGCTGAATGCCTTGCCCGATTTATCCTTCACCTCCTTGCCGTCGATGCGCAGCACGAAGCCGGGCGTGGTGGTGGTCGATTGGTGGCCTTGCAGCACGAGGCGGCTTTTGCCGGTGCGTAGGTCGAGCACCACGATGGCGGCCAGCTTGGGGGCAGAGAGGTAGGCCACCTGACGGCCGGGGTCGATGCGCACGTCGTTGAGGCCGCTGCGCTCGCGGGGCAGGTCTTCGAAGCGGTAGGTGCGCTCGATTTTGTTGGTGCTGAGGTTAATTTTCAGCAGCTTGATGCCGGCAATGACGGGCGCCTCGTCGTCGGGGTTGGCGGGGTCGAGCACCCAGAGGTGGTCGTTGGCATCGATGACGGCGGCCTGCACGTTCACGAAGCGGTTGGGAGCCTGCAGCGAATCCCACTGGTTCCACTCGGCCGAGGGGTAGGGCACGCGCTTGCCGTTCACCAGCTCCACGAGGCCGAAGTCGTAGTCTTTCTTCTTCTTAGGAAAGGTAACGAAGATGCGTCCCTGCTTCGACACGGCCACGCCGATGGGCTGGTGACGGCCGAAATCGGCCACCGGTAACAGGGGCGGCGGGGTGGTTTGGGCCTGCATGGCGGAGGTGGTCAGGGCGAGGAGTAGAACGAGGCAGAGCAGCTTTTTCATGGGCAGAGCAACTGGAAAACGAAGACGGGCAGCCTTGTCTAACGGCCGGTTTTGGCGCAGGGTTGGGCGGCCGGGCAAGCTCAGCCAGGGCCAACCAGCCCGCGCAACCTTCCCGCGCCGGGCCGGGTAGAACCAGGCTACCGCTCTTCTTGCCGACCTGTTTCTATGCGCTTTCTACTTCCTTTTCTACTAGCCGCCAGCCTGCCCGCGGCCGCCCAAAGCCCTCGCTTCACGCACATTGGCCGTATCACCTGGCACGCGCCCGCCTTCACCCAGCTGGTGGCGGCCAATGCCCAGATTGAGGTGCTGGCCGCCGGCCTGGGCCACCTCGAAGGCCCCGTGTGGGTGGCCGACAGCAGCATGCTGCTCTTCAGCGATACCCAGACGCAGACCCTCTACCGCTGGACGGCCGCCCGCGGCCTGAGCAAATTCCTGGAGAAGAGCGGCTACACCGGCCGCCTGCCCTACAGCAAGGAGCCCGGCAGCAACGGCCTGGCTCTCGACGGCCGCGGCAACCTGCTGCTCTGCGAACACGGCGACCGCCGCCTAGCCCGCCTGCCGCTGGCCGGCCAGTCGGGCAAAATGACCGTGACCGACAACTTCGAGGGCCGCCGCTACAACAGTCCCAACGACGTGCTGCTCCACCCCAACGGCTCCCTCTACTTCACCGACCCGCCCTACGGCCTACCCCAGCAGGAGCGCGACCCGCAGCGCGAAATCGACGTGGCCGGCGTCTACCGCCTCGACTCCAAAGGGCTTGTAACCCGCGAAATCAGCGAGCTCTCGCGCCCCAACGGCTTGGCCACCACGGCCGACGGCCGCACGCTCTATATCAGCGAATCGGACTCGCTGAAGCCCCGCATCTGGGCCTACGAGGTGAAAACCAACGGCAAGCTGGAGAAAGGCCGCGTGTTTTTCGACATGAGCAGCCTGCCCCGCCCTCGTTATAAGGAACAGCCCGACGGCCTGAAAGTAGACCGCGCCGGCAACGTGTGGGCCACCGGCTTCGGCGGCATCTCCGTCATTTCGCCCACCGGCCAGCTGCTGGGCTCCATCGACACGGGCGAGGTCGTGGCCAACTGCGCCTGGGGCGACGACGGCCGGACGCTCTACATTGCCTCGGGCACCTTCCTGTGCCGGCTGAAAACCAATGCGCAAGGCGTGGCAGCTGGAAAGTAGTCGGTTTTTCACCCCAACTACATAAGCGGGCTGCTAATTTTGTCTGTTGAATGACAACCGACCGAGTGCCCACGCTTTTTTTCGAGAACAACGCCGGACAATTGCTGGAAGACCCGGCCGGTTTTCTGCGCATCAGCTGGAGCGCGCAGGCGCGCACGCTGCCTGAGCTGCAGGACTTTTGCGAGCACATGCTGCTGGCCATGCAGCGCAACCGCTGGGCCCGCGCCTTGGGCAACCAGCGCGATATGACGCCCTTCGGCCCCGCCGAGCAGCAGTGGGTGACGCAGAACTGGCTGCCGCGCATGGTGCGCGAAGGCGGCTACCGCTTCGGCGCCCTCATCGTGTCGCCCAACGTGATGGTGCGCCTGGCCACGGCCTACGTAACGACCAACGTGCAGGGCCTGCCGCTGGTGTACCGCTCGTTCGAGGCCGAAACCGAGGCCCTGCAGTGGCTGTTGCAGCAGCCCGAGCGCCCCTAGCCGCCCGGTTTATTCCAACTTCCTGTTGCTTGCGGCGGTTACTGCTGCCCGGCCCCACTTATTAGGGCCGGCCACCTGGTTTTCTGCATGAGTGTTTCTTCGCCCCGGCTTTATTTTCAGAACAATGCTGGCCGCTTGCTGCTCGATGCCGCCGGCTTTTTACGGGCGGTGTGGGGGTCGGGCCCGCGCACCCTGGCCGATACGCAGGGCCTCTTCACGCACATGCAGCACGCGCTGCTGCGCCACAGCTGGAGCCGCATTCTGGTGACGCAGGTGGGCATGCCGCCCTTCACCGCCGCCGAGCAGCGCTGGGTGGCGCACGAGTGGCTGCCCCAGGCCGTACAGGTGGGCGGTTACCGGCACGGCGCCGTAGTGGTATCGGCCGATGTGCTGGTGCGCCTGGCCACGGCTTACGTCACCACGCACGTACAGGGCCTGCCGCTGGTATACCGCTCGTTCGAAACGGAAACCGAAGCGGCCCAGTGGCTGGCGCAACAGCCCGTAGCGCCGTAACCCCACCCCCCAGTCCCTTCCCCCCCGGAAGAGGGGGCGCCTGACGATTCTATACCGCGCTTGACCGGTGCCGCCTCTCCCAGAGGGGAGGGGGTCAGGGGGTGGGGTGAACGGGACCGGGGGTGAGGCTACGGCACTGGCGCAACCGCCGGCTCTACCGCCCGCTCAAACCGCCGTCGGCCCTCACTCCCCTCCCCTACCGGCTCAAACCCATTGAGTCGCAATGCCTGCTGGGCCCCCAGGTTCTCGGTTTCGGGGTGGGCCACCAGGCGGCGCACCATGCCGGTGGCCTCGGCCTGCTGGATGAGGCCGGCTACCAGCTCGGCGCCGAGGCCCTGGCCGCGCCACTCGGGGGCAATGGAAAAGTTGATTTCGGCGGTGCCAGCCTGGTCGGGCGGACTCAGGAAGCCGCCGCTGCCCACGAGGGTGCGGGGGGTGTCGCCCTCGGCTTTGCGCAGGGCGTACCAGCCGTGCCAGCCGGCGGCATCGCGGCCGCCGGCCGTGAGCTGCTCCAGCTGGTGCTGCATGGCTTCCTGCGTGTAGTGGCCGGTGGGCCATTCGGAGGGCAGGGCGGCGCCCAGCAACACCGGGAAATACTGGGGCTTGTGTAGCTCGGACGTGAGCAGGGCCCGGCTGGCGGCAATGAGCATCAGCCGGGGCGTTTGGGTGATGAGCGGAATCATAAGGCCAGTATACGGCGGCGGCGCGCAAACTGCCAGCCCACCGGCCGCAACCCCGGCTCTATCCGAACAGTACCACCGCCTATGAACAAGCTGCGCCGGCTCTGGCAAGACCTGAATGCCAGCCTGTGGTTTGTGCCCTCGCTGATGGTGGCCGGGGCCATTCTACTGGCTTATCTGTTGGTAAATATCGACCTGCGCATCGGTCGTGAGTGGGTGAGCAACTACCCGCTGCTGGTGGGGGCCGGGGCCGACGGCGCCCGGGGCATGCTCGCGGCCATTGCGGGCTCGATGATGACCGTAGCTGGCCTGATTTTCTCGCTCACCCTGAGCACCCTGGCCCAGGTATCGAGCCAGTATACGCCGCGGGTGCTGCGCAATTTCATGCGCAACCGCACCAACCAGGTGGTGCTGGGCTGTTTCGTGAGCATCTTCACCTACTGCCTGGTGGTGTTGCGCACCATTCGCGGGGGCGATGATTACACGTTCGTGCCCGCGCTATCGGTAGCGTTTGGGTTGGTTCTGGCGCTGCTGGGCATTGGGGTGCTGGTGTTTTTCATTCACCACATTGCCTCGTCCATCCAGGTGGCCAACATCGTGGCCGGTGTAACAATGGAGACGGAAGCGGCCATCGACCGGTTATTCCCGGAAGAGCTGGGCGACGACGCCGAGCTGGCTGAAGAAGCGCACCTCTTTGCCCAGGCCGCCACCCTGGCCTGGGTGCCCGTGCCGGCCCGCCACAACGGCTACCTGCAACAGCTCGACCACGCGGGCCTGCTGGCGCTGGCGCGGCGCCTGAGCGGCGTTATCCGCATGGAGGTGGGCGTGGGCAGCTTCGCGGCGCGGGGCGCGGCCCTGGCCTCGGTGGCCCGCTACGATGGCCGCCCCCTGCCACTGACGCCCGAGCTGACGGCCGAAATCAACGACCTCTTCATGCTGAACGTGCAGCGCACCAGCGACGAAGATGCGGGCTTTGGCCTGCGCCAGATTGTTGACATCGCCCTCAAGGCCCTGGGCGCGCACGATACCAGCACGGCCGTTATCTGCCTCGACCACCTGGGCGCCCTACTGGCCCGGCTGGCCGCCTGCCGGTTTCCGTCGCCCCTGCGTACTGATGACGAGACGGCCGATACGCCGGTGCGGGTCGTCGTCATCCGGCCCGGTTTTGCCGACTTCACTGGCACCGCCCTCAACCAGATTCGCACGGCGGGCAGCGGCAACGTGGGCGTGTACCTGCACCTGCTGGCCGCGCTGGCCACGGCCGCCGGCCCCGCGCACCGCCCCGCCCGGCGCGCCGTGCTGCTCCGGCACCTGCGCCTCACGGCCGAGGCGGCCGAGCGTACCCTGGCTACCGAAGACGAAAAAAGCCAGGTGCGCCAGCGGCTGCTAGCAGTAGAGTTGCTGCTGGTCTAGCCCCCAGACCATGCGTCGGCGCTACCACGAGCCGCTGTTGTCGTCGCTGCTGTCGAAGCCGCCCCCGCCGGTGTCGTCGGAGGAGGTGTCGTCATAGGAATAGTTGTCGCCGGACGAGAAGTAGTCGGCCGAGGAATTCGTCTCGGTGTCGGAGAAATAATCAGGGCCACTCTCGGTGCTGGAATTGCCGGCCGCTGCGCCCGCGCCCAGTCCGGCACTGAGGCCCGCGCCGCTGCCGCTGTCGTAGTTGCTGGCTGCGCTGTCCGAGTCGTGGCCCGAGGCCATGCGGTTGCCCAGGTAGGCGCCGGCCGCAGCCGCCGCGCCCGTAGCCAGGATACCGCCGATGCCGGGGCCGCTGCTGCCCTGGTTCACGGGGCCGTTGTAGCTGCCGCCGTTGTTGCGGTTGGGCTGGTTGCCGTAGAAATCCGGCCCGCTGCCATTGCCGGTGGGGCCGCCCGATTTGCTGCGCAGGGCCCTAATCAACAGATAGCCAATGCCGCCTACTGCCAGTACGCCGAGAATCATCATGAGCATAGTTGGCCCCGACGACTCCGGCTCGGCCGTGGGCGCGGAGCTCATGGGTGCGGGCGTGGTGGTGGCGGGCGTTTCGTAGCTGGTGGCGTTGTCGGTAGCTGGGGGGGCCCCGGCGGTGCCGCCGAGGGCGGGAAAGTTGTCGTTGCCGCCGCTGGCGGGGGCGGTGCCGGCGGGCGCATTGCGACGCGGGTCGGAGGCGGGGTTGGCGGCCAGCAGCAGGGTGTTGAGGCCGGTGCGCAGGCCGGCAAAGTAGTTGCCCTGCTTGAAGTTGGGCAGCATCTGCTGGTTGATGATGCGGCTAGTGACGGCAGGCGTGATGGCGCTTTGCAAACCCGAGCCGGCCTGGATGCTCACCTTGCGCTCCTGCCCGCTGAGCAGCACGACCACGCCGTTGTTTTTGCCGCGCTGGCCCACGCCCCAGCTGGTACCCAACTCGCGGGCGTAGTCGGCCACGGGGCGGCCGCCGAGGCTGGGCACGGTCACCACTACCACCTGGGTGCCGTTGGCATCGGCGTAGCGGCGCAGGCCGTCGTCGAGCTTTTTGGCGTCGGCGGGGGCCAGCAGATTGGCCTGGTCCGTTACGAAGGTGAAAGGCTGCGGACGGGCCGGCAGGCTCTGCGCCTGGGCGCCCGAAGCCAGCCCCAGGCCGCTGCCCAGGAGCAGGAGAGTGAAAAAGCGAGTCATAGCGAAGTCGGGGGAAAGGGTGAGGTACCCGGCTTCTACGGCAGTTGGCGCCGAGGGGACGACTCCGCTCCTTCCAACGGCGGCTTTGACTCAGGGTCGCGACGCGCCTTTGAGCAGCCACTGCAAGTCGGCCGGATTGTCGCGTGCCGCTTCGATGCGGCCCGCGTTGGTCAGCACAAACGCTTTCAGCAAGTCGTTGGGGTGCCCGACGTGGTGGTTTTTCGCCATTTTTCCATTGGCAATAATGGCCTGAATGGTGCGGACGATTCCCATCGGAAAGCCCCACCAGCCCAGCAGGCCCGAAGAAGTAGTGGCGTCGTGCGTCAGCTGGTCGAGGCAGCGGGGGCAGGCAATGGCGAAGCGCTTTTCCCAGACAGTCATCACCACGAAGCTCGCTACCTTATTGACTACAGTAGCATTGAGTGGCTGGTCGGTGGCGTGGCAGCGCGGGCAGGGCTGCGCCTGCACCACCGCGCAGTAGGCTTGCAGGCCGGCTTCGCTCAGCACCTGCTGCTGAGCTTCGATGGCTTTCTCGGCCGGGGCGCCCAGGCCGCGGCTGCTCAGCTCGGCGCGCAGCAGAGCCAGGGCTTCGGGGCGCAGCTTATTCGCGTCGTCGGCGGCGAGGCGCAACAGCTTTTCATCGGGCATCCGCCGGTAGTTTTCGCGCAGGGTGGCTTCCGAAACGGCCATATTTCAACTTAAATAGCAGGGGTATCTTCTGCCCGGGCGTCGCGTAAAATACGCCCGGAGCTTTTCGCCGAAGGTAACACCGCAGCTTTATACCCGCCACACTCTCACCACTTCCCACCCATGTCCGCCACCACTTCATCCTCCCCCGCCGAAACCCAGATTCGCGCCCTGCTGGCCGACTGGGCAGCCGGCCTGCGCGCCAAAAACGTAGCCCGCGCCACCGCCCCCTACGCCGACGATGCCGTGATGTTCATCCTGGCCCCGCCGCTGCAGTTCAAGC
>Ga0247804_10000702_pt1 | contig 15315 bp, 13 predicted proteins | sample UWRJL029104C1_FD_181142 | JGI IMG/M metagenome (GOLD analysis project Ga0247804, IMG submission 181142) | Plant litter microbial communities from Arlington Agricultural Research Station in Wisconsin, United States - UWRJ-L029-104C-1 | ecosystem: Environmental > Terrestrial > Plant litter >...
TCGACGCGCGCCCACTCGACCGAGAAGCGATACGCGTTGAGATTCATCCCGACGACGAGGTCGAGGTCGGCCTCCCAGAGCTCCCAGCCGTTCGCGGCCTTCCCCGAACGGTCCTGAAAGACCGTCGGCGTCACGTTCTCGAGGAACCAGGTGTCGCTGTCTACGTTGTCGCCCTCGTTCTGGTGACCGGCGGTGGCGACTCCCCACAGGAAGTCGGCGGGGAAGGGGGAGAGAGTCAATTCGTTTCCTTACGTTCTGTCGGAAAGAGACATAGTCACCTCTGATGATGGCCATAGCTGAGCCGGGATTCCCTGATGGCGTCTGACCACAGAGGCTGAGTTTCTGACAGACCGCTACAGCGCTGGAGAGGTCTGGTCGCACAGGCTCGAACTTGTTCATTCTATGAAAGCATGTTTCACTAGGAACACACAAGCGCGACGCAATGTTAGGCGCTCGCTAACGCACCGCAGTGTGGATCCGAATGGCCAAAACCGGCCCGACCGGGTCAACCTGTACCGAAGGGTCGCTTCCCGATTGCGATCCGAGACACCGAAGTCCGCAGCAGCACACCGATCACAGGAGATCAGGATGTCCCGAATCACCACAGCACGTGGCGCCGCCGTCCTTGCGGCCGTCGCCGTTTCAGCCCTCGCGCTCAGCGCATGCACCGGTTCCGGCGGAGGAGGCGACGCGAGTGGCGGCGCCGTCGACACGTCGAAGCTCGTCATCGGACTGGACAGTGACCAGGCCGCGTTGGGCTATGACCCCGTGCGCTACGGCAGCGGTCAGCGCATGTTCTTCGAGGGCATGTACGACTCGCTGTTCGTGCTCGACGAGAACGCCCAGATCGTTCCGGACCTCGTCACGAACTTCGAGTACAACGAAGACCAGACGCAGCTCACGCTCGACCTCGACACCAGCGCCACCTTCGAGGACGGCTCGACCCTCAGTGCCGAGCTCGTCAAGGCGAACCTCGCCGGGCGAGGCAACCCCGACCTGTCCGCGTACAACGGCTTCGAGGCGGGTGGCGAGAACGAGATCGTCGACGTCATCGTCGTCGACGAAGACACCGCGACCCTTGTCTTCACGGAGCCCAAGCCCGGCTTCGAGGCCAACCTCGTCATGCCGGCCGGCGCGATCGTCGGCGAGACCGGCGCGGCTGACCGCTCGACGCTCGACTCGGCCCCCGACGGGTCGGGGCCGCTCACCATCGACGCCGACGCCACTGTCAAGGGCAACTCGTACCTGCTGGTGAAGAAGGACGACAACCCGGAAGCCGCCGACTATCCGTTCGACTCCTACGAGTTCAAGCCGATCCTCGACCCACAGGCGCGCGTCAATGCTGCGATCTCCGGCGAGGTCGACCTCGCCAACATCACCTCCGACACCCAGGCTCAGGTCGAGTCTTCGGGAACGGGACTTGTAGCCAACGGCGGCACCATCCAGAACATCGTCGCCTTCGACAAGGTGGGCGCTCTCGGTCCGCAGTGGGCCGACCCCCGCGTCTACCAGGCCCTCTCGATGGCGATCGACCGCGAGACCTACGTCTCCGCGGTGCACCCGGGTGAGATCCCCACGGCGAACGCCCTGCCTGCCGACAACCCGGGCTACCTGCCCGAGCTCGATGAGGAGTACGCCTACGACCCCGAGGGTGCGAAAGCGCTGCTCGCCGAGGCCGGCTTCCCGAACGGGTTCGACTTCGACTTCACGATCACCCAGGCCAGCCAGCGCGACCTCGAGGCCCTGCAGCCGTACTGGGCGGAGATCGGCGTCAACGTGAACCTGCTGAACGCGGCCTCGACCGAAGAGCTGTTCGCGGTCGTGTCGACCCAGCCGCTCGGTGGCCCGCTCGCGCTGACGTGGACCAACCCGCTCGGCAACGTCTACGGGGTGCTCTTCGGCTTCGCCAACTTCCACGGTGCGCAGAACGACGAGATCCAGGCGGCCGCGGGTGCATTCGGTGCAGCCCAGGGTGCCGGCGACGAAGATGCGCAGGCGGCTGCGCTGAAGGACCTGAACCGCGCAATCGTCGACTCGGGGTGGCTCATACCGCTCTACGAGCAGCTCGCTCCGTGGGCGTACAACACCAAGAAGGTCGCCGAGCTGACGTTCCCGGGTGCCGAGGCATTCCCGCTCCTCGCGTCCATCCAGCCCGCGTCCTAACCTGATGTCGGTGCCGGCGGTCACTGGCCGCCGGCACCGACATCGCAGGGAGTGATGATGCTCTTCTTCGTACTCAAACGGGTCGCCTTCGCAATCGTGACTCTGCTGGTCGCCACCTGGCTCGCCTTCATGCTCGTCCACCTCTCCGGTTCGACACCCGGCGGAGTGGCCCTCGGGCAAGCGGCGACGCCCGACGAGATCGTCGCCTACAACCAGTCGATCGGCTGGTACGACCCCTGGATAGCCCAATACCTCAGTTGGCTCGGCCAGGTGCTGCAGGGAAATCTCGGAGTATCTCTGATCGACGGACGCGAGATCGGGCCCGACATCGCAAAGCGACTGCCCGTGACGGCAGCCCTCGCCCTTTTCGGAACCCTCCTCAGCGCCGTCGCCGGCATCGCGCTCGGTGTCACCGCCGCGGTGCGCGGCGGTGCCGCGGACCGGTTCATCACCGCTCTGTCCGGGGTGCTGCTGTCCGTCCCCGTCTTCTGGGTGGGAGTGCTCCTGGTCTATGTCTTCGCCGTTCAGCTGCGCTTGCTCCCGGCGACAGGTTTCGTGCCGTTCGCGGTCGATCCTGTGGCGTGGGCAAAGTCACTCGTGCTCCCCGTGCTGGCCGTCGCGATCACATCACTGGCCGGCATTGCGCGGCAGACGCGGGCGTCGATGTCGGAGACCCTCACTCAGGAGCACATGCGGACGCTGCGTGCCGTCGGGACGCCGACGACCCGAATCGTGTACGTCCACGCGCTTCGCGGCGCAAGTCTTCCGATCCTCGCGATCGTCGCGATCCAGTTCATCGTCCTGTTCGGCGGCTCTGTCGTCATCGAGGTGCTCTTCGCGCTGCCGGGCATCGGCCAGGCGATGCAAGCGGCCGTCGGCTCGGCGGACCTGCCGTTCGTGCAGGCGCTGGTCCTGGTCGCGACGCTCGTCGTCGTGGTCGTCAACCTCGCGCTCGAACTTCTCAACCGGACTCTCGACCCGAAACTGCGTGCATCATGACCGTTTCCACCACGTCGATCGTGCGGCCTCGGCGCGTCGAGCGACGCCTCGGCGGCCGAGTCTTCCGCTCTCCCACGGCTGTCATCTCCCTCCTCTGGCTCGTCGGGCTGCTGGTCGCATCGCTGACCTCTCCGATCTGGCTTCGGTACGGCCCGCTCGAGCAGGATCTGACAGCCGTCCTGCAGGGACCTTCGCTCGCGCACTTCCTCGGAACCGACGAACTGGGCCGTGATCTTCTCTCGCGGCTCGTCACGGCGGCCGCTCCCACGATTCTCATCGCCTTGATCGTGCCGATCGTGGCGGTCGCCGTCACGGTGCCGCTGACACTCTGGGCATCCCGCAGCCTGCGCAGCGAAGGGGTCATGAACCGCATCAGCGAGATCGTGCTCTCCCTGCCGGGCACGATCATCATCCTCGCCTTCATCGCCGCGGTCGGCACGAACATGCCGCTCGTCATGGCGGCCTTCGGGCTGCTCCTGTTCGGCGCTCTCTACCGGGTGTTCTTCGGGCAGGCGAAGTCCCTGCAGAAGCAGCTGTTCGTCGAGGCTGCGGCAGTGGACGGGGTGCGCCCGTCGACGGCCAGCATCCGTCACGTCCTTCCGAACATGTCGACGACCGTCATCGTGCAGTTCGTGCTGCTGTTCGGAATCGGCATCGGATTCCAGGCGGCTCTCGCCTTCATCGGTTTGGGCCCCCAGCCGCCCGCGCCGACCTGGGGCGGCATGATTCAGGCCGCCTCGCGCTTCATCTTCCAGGACCCCTGGATGATGGTGCCCACCGGTGCCATCCTGGCTCTCACCATCATCGCCGCGAACTCGCTCGCTGACGTGCTCGCCGGGGGAACGGCGATGCCGCCGCCTCTCGTGGCACTGCGCCGCAAGAAGAGCAAGACGCCCGTCACCGAGATCGCTGCGGCCGCTGTCGCGGACGACCTTCCCGCCGGCGTCAGTGTCGACAACGAGGTCGAGGAGGGATTCCCGATGATCGGTGACGCCTCTATCCCCTCCAGCAACATCGATGCGACCCGCAACGCGTCACCGGCGCCCGATGTGATCTCGATCGCGGGACTCGGATCGGACGACGAGGCCGACGTGCCCCCGTCGTCGCCGGCCGAGAACGAAGCCGCGGTGGCAGCCGCCACGCACGGCGCCAAGAGCGAGCTGATCGTCAAGGACCTGGTCATCGGGGTCGATGGCGGCCCGGCGCTGGTCACCGGTGTGTCTCTGCGGGTGCGGCCGGGGTCGGTCATGGGCCTGGTCGGAGAGTCCGGCTGCGGCAAGAGCGTCACCTCGTACGCCCTCCTGGGACTCCTCTCTCCGGGTCTCTCGGTGCGCTCGGGCGCGATCGGGTGGAACGGAGCCGACCTCGCCCACGCCAGTGAGAAGGAGCTGCAGCGGGTGAGAGGGCACGAGATCGCATTCATCTCGCAAGAGCCCACCCGCGCTCTCGACCCGATGTTCACCGTCGTGTCGCAGCTCTCCGCGGCGATCAAGCGACTGCGGGGCGTGAGCAGATCCGAGGCCAAGCGCATCGCGGCCCAGCTGCTCACCGACGTCGGGATCGTCGACACCCCACGAGTGCTGAAGAGCTATCCGCATCAGATCTCAGGCGGAATGGCGCAGCGCGTCGCGATCGCACTCGCGCTCGCCGGAAAGCCCCGCCTGCTGATCGCCGACGAGCCGACGACAGCGCTCGACGTCACGATCCAGGCCGAGATCCTCGATCTGCTGCGCGGCCTCATCGCCGAACGCGGAATGTCGATCATCCTCGTCACGCACGACCTCGGCGTGGTCGCCGACCTCTGCGACGACGTCTCGGTGATGTACGCCGGCGAGATCGTCGAGACCGGCTCGGTCCGTGATGTGCTGATGCGGCCCGAGCACCCGTACACGATGGCGCTGCTGGCTGCCGATCCGCACGCGATCACGGATCTGGACGGCACCACGAGGCTGGCCTCGATCCCGGGCCAGGTGCCCCTCCCCGGTTCGTGGACGAGCGGATGCCGCTTCGCTCCGCGCTGCCGGTTCGCGAAGAACGAATGCCTCGTGACCGTACCGCTCGAACCCCGATCGGTGGGGGTCGGTGCCGTCCGCTGCGTGCGAAAGGACGAGGTTCGGGGTCGCCAGGAAGAGTGGCGACTGCCGGCCACGACGGGAGGCCGTCGATGACCGACATCCAGAAGCCCTCCGGATCGGATTCCGCCGTGGCCGGTCCGCTGCTCGAGGTGCGCAATCTCGTGGTCCGCTACGGCAAGAAGGGCCCGGCCGCGGTCGATGACGTCTCGTTCACGATCGCGCGTGGCGAGACCCTCGGTCTCGTCGGCGAGTCCGGATCGGGCAAGACGACGATCGGTCGCGCCATCCTCGGTCTGCAGCCCGTCACGAGCGGGCAGATCCTCTTCGACGGCAAAGACATCACGCGGGCGAGCGTCGCAGAGCGTCGGGCGCTCCAGGGCGACCTGCGTGCAGTGTTCCAAGACCCGTTCTCGTCGCTCAATCCACGCCGGCCGATCGGGGACGCCATCACCGAGCCGCTGCGCGTCGCGCGCGTGCCGCGCGCCGAGCGCCAACGGCGTGTGAAGGACGTCCTGCATTCCGTCGGCCTCGCCGCCGGGTCCGAAGCCCGCTATCCGCGCCAGTTCTCCGGGGGCCAGCGTCAGCGCATCGCGATCGCCCGGGCGCTGGTCACCGATCCGCGCCTCGTCGTCTGCGACGAGGCGGTCAGCGCGCTGGATCTCTCCACCCAGGCGCAGGTGCTGAACCTCCTCGCGGAGCTGCGGGCCGGAGCCGAGCTCGGCTACCTCTTCATCGCCCACGACATGGCGGTGGTCGAGTTCCTCGCTCAGCGCGTCGTCGTCCTCAACCGTGGACGGATCATGGAGCAGGGCGCCACGACCGAGGTGCTGGGCAACCCGCAGCATCACTACACCCGAGTTCTCATGGCCGCATCGCCGGTTCCGGATCCCGACGAGCAGGCCCGCCGGCGAGGGCTGTGGCAGGAGCTGAAGGCCGCGGCGCCGGTGGGATGAGCCTGGTCCGACGGCGCGAAGGCAGCCGGCTGACTCCCGGGCTTCAGTGGAACGAGGCATCCACGAGCGGTGAGAGCGCCTGCGCCGTCTCGCGGAACGTGTCGACCATCGGGTTGCGCGAGTCGCTGAGGCTGCATAGGACGATGGTCGCCGGCTCGATGTCGGGGATCGGAATGAACGCCAACTCGTCCCGTCGGTAGTGCTTGCTCGCCGACTGGCCGGCGATATTGACGCCCGCGCCCGCGGCCACCAGCTCGAGCAAACCCTCGACGCTGTCGGCCGTAGGCCCACGCTTGGGGCGCGAGCCGTCCGGTCGTGGGTCGACGATCCACCAGTCCACGACCTCGGTCGGTCCGTTGGCCACCGACACGAAGATCTCGCTATTGGTCTCCAGGATCGGGATCGACTCGAGGCCGGCGAGCGGGTGGTCCGCCCGCACCACGAGCACGCGTGGTTCGCGCCAGAGGGGTTCGGCGCGCACACGCGGTGGCAGCCGCATCGGCCACGGCGCGAACACGACATCAACGCGACCGCCCTCGAGTTCATCGGCGACGTCGAAGAAGCCGAGCCGGCGCATCTCGATGCGCGCCTGCGGAATCGCCTGCATCGTGGCGGCGATCGCCGCCGTGGTCAGACTGCCCGCACCGGCCGCCACCACGCCGACCCGCAGCACCGGGGCATCGCGGTCGCGTCTGATCGACCGACCCCACGCGAGCAGCTGATCGTGGTCGTCCTGCACGCGTCGCGCGAGAGGGAGAAGGGCTCGGCCGTAGGCGGTGAGCTCGACCTTGCGCGGGCTGCGATCGAAAAGTTTGACGTCGAGCTGCTGTTCGAGCCGGCTGATCTGCTGACTGAGCGATGGGGGAGTGATCGAGAGTCTTTCGGCGGCGCGACCGAAGTGCAGCTCCTCGGCGAGCACACAGAAATAGCGGATCACGTGGATAGGGACATCCATGCGCCGATCTTAGCCTCAGGCTAACGCCGGGTAGGGAGCTCGAACTTCCTTCCACCCCGGAACCTGGCGAGACTTGACGTACCCGGAGCGAGCCATCGGAATGAGCCGACGCCCCGGCTGCCTAACGGCACCCGTGAACTTACAAGGAGGTAAGCATGACCACTTTCCCCGCAGACGACCCCGACAAGGTCCCCTTCGCCGGAATCCTGCCCGCGGCGCCGAAGCCGTTCATCCTCGGCAACGGGGAGGGCGAGAAGTCCCTCGTCTTCGATCAGCTGTTCTCGATTCTGCTCTCCGCCGACGAGACTGACGACCAGTACGGTGCGTTCACCATGGTCGGGCCCAAGGGCGACCGCATCCCGGCTCACAAGCATTTCAAGACGCACGAGATCTTCTACGTCGTGGACGGCGAGATCAGCATCTGGATGGATGACGAGGCCGACTATCACACCAAGTCCACGCTGACGACGGGCGACTTCGCGTTCATCCCGGCGAACATCGTGCACGCGTTCCAGATCCACAACACGACGAAGGTGTTCGGCGTGGGCACGGCCGGCTTCGAGCGCTTCTTCCACGCGATGGGTCAGAAGACCGACCTCACCGAGCCGCAGGGCGTCTACGTTCCTGACTACCCGACGATGCGCGCAGCGGGCGAGAAGTACTGGACCCAGTTCATGCCCGAGTTCCAGTTCCGCGACTGACGCATGCCCTCGATCCTCGAGGTCGACTTCGCGCAGCCGGAGGGGTTCCGCCCGCTGTCTCTCGACCTGCGCACACCCGATGTCGACGGTGCACCCATCGTCGTGTTCCTGCACGGCGGGGGATGGCTGCGCGGCAACCGCAAGGTGTTCACGCCGGGCATCAGTGACGCGCAGTCGTTCGACCGCATCGTCGCCGCGGGCTTCGCCGTCGCCTCGTGCGAGTACCGGCTGAGCGGTGAGGCGCGCTTTCCCGCGCAACTGGACGATGTGGATGCCGCGCTCGCGTGGCTGCACGCGCACGGCGCCGAGCACGGAGTGGACGCATCGCGCATCGTGCTCTGGGGGGTCTCCGCCGGTGCGACCCTCGCCGCGCTGACCGGCCTGCGTCGCGACGACATCCGCGGTGTCGTGGACTGGTTCGGCCCCACCGACCTGTTCGCAATGGCCGCGCACGACATGGGAGAACCGGCCGACGAGACGCGCGAAGCGCGTTGGATCGGCGCCCCGGCCGTCGAACTGCCTGATGCCGCGCGGGCGGCGAGCCCGGCGCTGCAGGTGAACGCCGGCGCGCCCCCGTTCCACATCTCGCACGGCACGGCCGACGAGCACGTGCCGTTCGCACAGAGCGAGGTGCTGGCCGAGGCCCTGGGCGCGATCGGTGCAGAGGTCGAATTCCATCCCGTGCCCGGCGGCAGGCACTTCTGGCAGGGGCTCGACGACACCGCACCGGTGTTCGATCGGGCCATCGACTTCGTCGGCCGCGTCACCGCGGACTGACCCGAGAGGAACCGCAATGACCGACTCTAAGTCGATCGCCCCGCTGATGATCGCGCCCGCGAACCCGACCGAGGCTGCGCCGCTTCTGCGCCGTGAGTTCGCCCTCGACACCGGCCACGGTCCGGTCGAGCGCGCGACCCTGCGAACGAGCGCGCTGGGCGTGGTCGAGGCGTGGGTCAACGGCATCCGGAGTTCCGATGAACTGCTCGCGCCGGGGTGGACAAGCTACGAATGGCGCGTTCGCGTCGTCGAGCACGACGTGACGGATGCCGTAGCCGAGCGCACCGTGATCGGCCTTCGGCTGGGCAACGGCTGGTATCGCGGATGGCTCGGCTTTACGGCCCAACGTGCGGTGTACGGCGACGAACGCGCCGGTTACGCGCAACTCGAGATCGTCTTCGCCGACGGGCACGTGCAGACGGTCGTCACCGACGGAACGTGGCGGGCGGCATCCGGTGAGGTGCTCGCCGACGACCTGTACAACGGCGAGACGATCGATGCCCGCCTCGCCGATGGCGCGTGGCGGCATCCGGGATTCGACGATGCGGACTGGGATGCCGTTCACGTCGTGGACTTCGATGCGAGTCATCTCGTCACCACGGCGACGCCGCCCGTCCGCCGGCTCGCCGAGCTCGGCGTGGAGCGCGTCTGGACGTCGCCGTCGGGCAAGACCCTCGTCGACTTCGGCCAGAACCTCGTCGGCTTCGTCCGCGTGGCGGTCAGCGGGCCGGCCGGCACCGAGGTCGTGCTGCGTCACGCCGAGGTGCTCGAGCACGATGAGCTCGGTACGCGCCCGCTGCGCCACGCCGCGGCGACGGACCGCTTCATCCTCAGCGGCGGCGACGACGTCTTCGAACCGACCCTCACGTTCCACGGCTTCCGCTACGCGGAGGTCACCGGCTGGCCGGGCGCGTTCGACCCTGCGGCCATCACCGCGATCGTCGTCGGCACCGACGTCGACTCGATCGGCTCGTTCGCGTGCTCGGATCCGCTGCTGAACCAGCTGCACAGCAACGTCGTGTGGGGGATGAAGGGCAACTTCCTGAGCGTGCCGACCGATTGCCCGCAGCGCGACGAGCGCCTGGGCTGGACAGGCGATCTCGCGGTCTTCGCGCCGACGGCGGCCTTCCTCGGCGATGCCGAGTCGTTCCTGGCAGACTGGCTTGTCGACCTCGAGCTCGAGCGTCGCGCCACCCCGCACGGGACCGTTCCGGTCGTCGTGCCGAACGTCATGAAATATCTGGACACCGGCTTCCCCGAGCCCGGGGCGACCGCGATCTGGGGCGATGCGGCAGTCTGGGTCCCGTGGGCGCTGTGGACCGCGTACGGCAATACGCAGACCCTGCGCGACGCGTACCCGCTGATGACGGCCCACATGCGTTCGGTCGCCGGCGTGCTCTCGCCGAGCGGACTGTGGGACACAGGATTCCAGTTCGGTGACTGGCTCGATCCGGACGCGCCCGCCGACGACCCTGGTAAGTCCAAGGCCCCGTCGGGAGTGGTCGCAACGGCGTGCGCCTTCCGCACGGCGTCGCTTCTGGTGCAGACCGCAGAGCTCCTGGGTGAGCATGCGGATGCCGCTGAATTCATGGCGCTCCGGAGCCGCATCGGTGCGGCGTTCCGGGAGCACTACGTGCATGGCGGCCGAGTCGCGAGTGACAGTGCCACAGCGTATGCGCTCGCGATCGCGTTCGAACTGGTCGAAGACCGCGATCGCCAGAAGGCCGGTGACCGCCTGGCCGAACTCGTTCGCGCCGCAGACCACCGCATCAGCACGGGCTTCGCCGGCACGCCGTTCGTGAACGACGCGCTCACGATCACCGGACACCTCGACGACGCGTACGCCCTGCTCCTCCAGCGCGAAGCGCCGTCGTGGCTCTACGCGGTGACGATGGGGGCGACGACGATCTGGGAGCGCTGGGACTCGATGCTGCCCGACGGGTCGATCAACCCGGGCGAGATGACCTCGTTCAACCACTACGCGTTCGGCGCGGTCGCCGACTGGATGCACCGGTCGGTCGCCGGTCTGGCGCCGCTCGAAGCCGGGTATCGCCGCATCCTTGTCGCGCCGCAGCCCGGCGGTGGGCTGACGTGGGCGCGGGCGAGCCTCGAGACCCCTCATGGGCTGGCGGCTGTGCACTGGGAAATGGACGGCGACGCACTGCGAATCGAGGTCACGGTTCCCGAAGGCACAGAGGCGGTGCTGCGCCTTCCCGGCCGTGACGACGAGACGGTGGGTGCGGGCACCCACGTGCGGGCGCTCGTCGGAACGGCGTAGGCGCGTGCGACTCTCCGACATCCGCATCCGCGACCCGTTCGTCCTCGAGTCTTCGCCCGGCTCGTTCGTGCTGTTCGGCACGACCGACGAGAACGTGTGGGGTGGGCCGGCTACGGGATTCGACTGCTACACCAGCTCTGATCTCGACCGATGGGAGGGGCCGATCGAGGCATTCCGACCGCCCGAAGGCTTCTGGTCCGACACGCAGTTCTGGGCGCCTGAGGTTCACGCGCACGACGGACGCTTCTTCATGTTCGCGACGTTCGTCGCGTCGTCCTCGCGCGTGCGAGGGGTCGCTGTGCTGGTCTCTGATCAGCCGACGGGTCCATTCGTGCCGTGGAGCGACGGCCCTCTCACCCCGCCCGGCATCCCGTGCCTGGACGGCACCCTCTTCATCGATGACGACTTTCAGCCGTGGCTCGTCTACAGCCGCGGTTCCGAGGGCATACCCGGCGGTGCGGCCGGGATCGCCGACGGCGAGATGCACGCGCTGCGTCTTTCCGGCGATCTGCGTGAGCCGATGGGTACGCCCGAACTGCTGTTCACCGCGTCGTCGGCATCTTGGAGCCGACCGCTGCGGTTTCCGGCCGGAGTGGAGCCACCGCCCGCGCTGAACCTCGCGACGGACCCGCTCTTCACGGACGGCCCCTTCCTCGTGAGGTCATTGTGCGGGGCATTGCTCATGCTGTGGTCGAGCTTCGGGGAGGAGGGCTACGCCATGGGCGTCGCCACCTCCGTGGGTGGGAGCATCCTCGGCCCGTGGGCCCAGAGCAGCGAACCGCTCTGGGCGCGCAACGGCGGACACGGGATGCTGCTCGCCGCGTCGACCGGCTCGAACTACCTCGTGTTCCACACGCCGAACGACACTCCGCACGAGCGGGCGACGCTCGTCGAGGTCGAACTCACCTCAAATGCGATCGCCCTCGCCTGAGCACGGACCCAAGGTGCGGCTGTTGAGCGAGGGAGCGCCAGCGACCGAGACGAAGCGCTGTGAACCCGTCGACTACTCAGGTCGAGCGCAGCAGCCGCGAGATGTCGTCGGCGGTCGCGCGCAGGCGTGTGAGCAGCGGTCCGCGCAGCGAGGCGACATCGTGCCGCGACGAGGCGACCGCGATGTTGATCGCCGCGGCGGGCTTGGTGGCATCGCGCCCGAAGACCGGCACCGACACCGAGCGCAGGCCCGCGGCGACCTCCTGGTCCTGCAGCGAATAACCCTGCTCGCGGATCGTGGCGAGGCGCTCGCGCAGCTCGCCGAGGGATTTCGCGGCGTTGGGGCCGGCATCCGCCCCGAAGTCGTGGTTCGCAAGCGTCGCCTTCAGCTCCGCGTCGCTGAGATAGGCGAGCAGCAGCTTGCCCATCGACGTGTACGCGGCGGGCAGCGTCGAGCCGACCTGGATGTTGGCGGTCACCAGATCCGAGTTGCGCAGGCGCGCGAGGTACAGCACCTGGTCGCCGACCAGAACGCCGAGGTTGACGGTCTCGCCCGAGGACTCGGCGAGGTGACGGAGCGGCTGCTCGCTCAGCTGAACCAGGCTCGAGCCGCGCAGCGCGGCCGACCCGAGCAGCAGAACGGCGACGCCGGGACGGATGCTGCCATCCGGCAGCCGCTCGAGATAGCCGCCCTCTTCCAGGGTCGCGACGACCCGGAACGCGGTCGGCATCGGAATGCCGGTCCGGTCGCAGATCTCACGCAGCTTGAGCGAGGTGACCGACTCGTCGAACAGGCGCAGGACGTCGAGTCCCTTGGCGAGCGCTTCGATGCGGTAGCGGCTCGGTGCCTTCTCGGCGGGATCGACGGGCTCGTCAGTGACTTTCATCGTGTGAAACCGTATCTGCTGGGGTGGCGGGGCGCAAAGTCACCGCGACTGCCGAAATCACGGCGCGACGCGGAACACGCGCAGCTGCAGGGCGAGGGTCGAGTAGTAGCCCACGAGCGTGGTGAGCTCGAACACCACCTCCGCGCCGATCGCTTCAGAAGCGACGCGCCAGAGCTCGTTGTCGAGGTCGCCGGCCAGCAGCTGCACGGTGGCGGCTGCCACGACGCCCTCATCCCCGGCGAACGCGGTCGCATCGCCGTCGCGCAGGGCGGCCAGCTCGTCGGGCCTGAGACCGGATGCCGCTCCCACCGCTTCGTGCGCCTCGCGCTCGAATTCGCTGTCCCAGTGCGCCGCGACGAGAAGGATCGCGATCTCTCTCGCGCGAGGCGTGAGCTCACCGCGATAGCGGATCGCGGCCCCGAGGTTCTGAAGTGCGCCCCCGAGTTCGGGGGCGAGGAGGAACGCGTTGAAGGGTCCGCGCAGAGAGCCGTCGGGCCGCGTCAGCGCGAAATGCTGAGGTCCCTGCGCGCGCGGACCACCCGCGATCGCCTCGAAGAGCTCTCGCTGCGCGGGCTCGAGCGCGCCCGGCTCGAACGGCTGAACACGACCTTGCATCGTCTGCTCCTGGTTCTCGCTGTGGGCGGGCTGGCGGCTCGCATTTGACGAATCGCTGTCCTCAGCATACATTCAATAGACGAAACATACTTTCATTCAATGAACTCACCTGAGAGAAGTGTCATGGGAGACAGCCTCCAGATTCGTGACGTGGTCTTGACCGCAGCGGAGCACGATTTCAGCCTGCGCGTGTACCCCGCACCCGAGCCCGACGGCACCGTGCTGGTCTGGCTGCACGGCGGGGCCTTCATGTTCGGCGACCTCGAGATGCCCGAGGCCGACGAGACCGCCCGCCAACTCGCGGCCCGTGGCACGACGGTGTTCTCGCTGGACTACACCCTCGCGCCCTTGGACGCGCTCCAGGCGTTGCCCGTGCCCGAACCGATCGAGGGGATGCCGTCACCCGAGCAGTTCTCCGCCTCCTTCGCCGCTGACCGGGTGCGTGCGCAGTACCCGGTTGCCTCGCTCCAGGTCGTCGCCGCCTTCGACTGGGCGCGCGAGCACGCCGCCGAGTTCGGTGGGCGGGCCGACGCCGTCGCGATCGGCGGCGCCAGCGCGGGCGGCAACCTCGCCGCGGGCGCAGCGCTGCGCCTCCGCGACCGCGGCACCGCGCAGCCCGTGGCGCAGGTGCTCATCTATCCGGTGCTGCACTCGGTGCTGCCGACGCCCGACGCCGAACTCGAGGCGATCCTCGCCGAGCTGCCGCCGGGTCTACGATTCCCGCCAGAGGCGACGCGCGCGATCAACGCCAATTACCTCGGTGGGGCCTCGGGCGACGAGCTCTACGCCTTCCCCGGGGGTCACGACGTCCGGGGCGCGGCACCCGCCCTGATCGTCACGAGCGAGGGCGACGAGCTCCGCCCCTCGGCCGAGGCATACGTCGGCGACCTCGCCCGCGGCGGCGTCGACGTCGCGTATGTCAAGGAGCGCGCCGCGATCCACGGATTCCTGAACATGGTCGGCAGCCCTGCCGCCGGCCGCACCGCGGACCGCGTGTCGAGCTTCCTGCGCGAGCGGGCGGGGGGCCTCGCGTGAGCGCGGACTGGCTGGGTCTCGACGGTGCCCGTGTGCTGATCGCCGGCGCGGGCGGAATCGGCGGCGCCTGTGCCGTCGCCTACGCGCGGGCCGGGGCATCCGTCGCCGTCGTCGACCGCGACCAGCGCGCGCTCGACGGCCTCGGCTCGGAGCTGGCCGCGACCGGCGCACCGTACGAGCTGATCCAGGCCGACCTCACCGAGCACGGCTCGGGCGAGCGCGTCGTCGGCGAGGTCGTCCAGCGTCTCGGCGGGCTCGACGTTCTGCTCCACGCCGTCGGCATCAACGACCGCCGCCCGATCCTCGAGTTCACCGAGGACGAGTGGGACCACATCCTGCGCGTCAACCTGTCTTCGGTCTTCGGGCTCGCGCAGGCGGCCGGGCGTCACATGGTCGGCCAGGGCTATGGCCGCGTCCTCGCGCTGTCGAGCGTTTCCGGCCTGCTCGCCCACCACTCCCACGGCCCGTACGCGGCATCCAAGGGCGGCATCAACCAGCTGCTGCGCGTGATGGCGCGCGAATGGGCTGCTTCGGGCGTCACGGTCAACGCGCTGGCGCCCGGCTACATCGAAACCCCGCTGACCGCGGGCGAGCTGGCCAAGCCCGGAAAGCGCGCCGACCTCGAAAGCCTGGTTCCGGCCGGACGCCTCGGCACCCCCGACGAACTGACCGGCCCCGCGCTGTTCCTGTCGTCGCGTCACGCCGGCTTCATCACCGGCCACGTGATGTACATCGACGGCGGACGCACGCTGGTCTGAGACTGAGACAGACGAAGGAGAGCAGAAATGACCCAGATCTTCCCCCGCTTCGCGGGCAAGACCGTGCTCGTCACGGGTGCCGGCACCGGCTTCGGCGCCGAGATCGCCGTGCGTGCGGCACAGGAGGGCGCCAAGGTCGCCGTCCACTATCGCTCGTCGAAGGCGGGCGCGGAGGCGACACTCGAGCGC
>Ga0247804_10000704_pt1 | contig 15294 bp, 14 predicted proteins | sample UWRJL029104C1_FD_181142 | JGI IMG/M metagenome (GOLD analysis project Ga0247804, IMG submission 181142) | Plant litter microbial communities from Arlington Agricultural Research Station in Wisconsin, United States - UWRJ-L029-104C-1 | ecosystem: Environmental > Terrestrial > Plant litter >...
ACCATCATCAGTTGCGATTTTGGCAACAACGTGTGCATCGACAATGTAAATTATTTAAGCCATTATATTTTAGGGAACGAAGTGATGATCGCCAACGTGAACGAACTGGCTTCCACCGATAATGCCCGCTTTGGCAACGGCGTGTTGAAAGATGGCGAAGATGAAAAGATCCGCACCTGGATGGAACTTTGCAACGAGAACGGCGGCCGCAGCGTATTGCCTTTCAACGGCATGTTGCCCGGTGATGCCTGGCTCTGGAGCAAGTACCGCGACGACCTGGAACTGATGGATAAATTTAAAGCGCTCACCGATAAAAAATTCGACAGCAAACGCGGCTATTACGGGCAGGTGGGCGACAGAACCGTCATCAAGAACTGCAAGATCATTAAAGATGTATGGGTAGGCACCGATGCCTATTTTAAAGGCGCCAATAAATTAAAGAACCTTACGGTGAACAGCGATGAGAACCGCACTTCGCAAATCGGTGAAGGTTGCGAGTTGGTGAACGGCATCGTCGGTTATGGTTGCCGCATTTTTTACGGCGTGAAGGCCGTACGCTTTGTGATGGCATCGCATTCACAATTGAAATATGGCGCGCGGCTGATCAACTCTTACCTCGGCAACAACTCCACCATTTCCTGCTGCGAAGTATTGAATTCGCTGATCTTTCCCGCGCACGAGCAGCACCATAACAATTCGTTTTTGTGTGCGGCGGTGGTGATGGGACAAAGCAATATGGCCGCCGGCGCCACCATCGGCAGCAATCACAACAGCCGAAGCCCGGATGGCGAGATCATTGCCGGGCGCGGCTTCTGGCCGGGACTCTGCGTAAGCCTTAAACACAATTCAAAATTCGCTTCCTTTACGATCATTGCCAAGGGCGACTTCCCGGCCGAATTAAATATTCCCATTCCCTTCAGCCTGGTGAGCAACGATGTCAGCAGCAATAAATTGGTGATCATGCCGGGTTACTGGTTTATGTACAACATGTATGCGCTGGCAAGGAACGCATGGAAATATGTTGACCGCGACCGCCGCACGGAAAAGATACAATATATTGAATACGATTTTTTAGGGCCTGATACCATTAATGAAATGTTCGATGCCCTGCGCATCATGCGATCCCTGAAACCTGCCGCCGACGGTACGGCAAAGATCAGCGGTTGGGAAAATGCCGACCGGGAAATCGAATTGCTAAAAGTACCTCAGGCCATCAACATCTTCCAGGAACTCATACAATACTACGGCACGGTACAATTCTTTAAAGAATTACAAAAGAAAAAATACATTGACTTTGAAGCGGTAAAAAAAAGCCTTCCTTCAAAATTGCAGCGCAGTGAATGGTTGAACGTTGGCGGGCAACTGGTCCAAAAAAATGAAGTGGAAAAGCTGAAAAGGCATATTAAATCCGAGAAGGTAAAAACCTGGGATGAAGTACATGCCTTTTACCGCCAGCAGGGCGATGAATACGCAGTCAATAAGTTAAGTCATGCTTATACGTCGCTGCTCGAAATATTGAACATTACCGGCAAACAATTCACCCCTGCCCTTTTTAAGGAACTTTTGGAAAAAGCCATCAACACCAAAGCCTGGATGAGCAAGGGTATCCTGGATTCGCGGGCGAAGGACTACAAAAATCCTTTCCGCAAAATGGTTTATGAAACGAATGAAGAAATGAACAAAGTGATCGGCCGGCTGGAAGACAACGGGTTTATTCAACAGCAACTGAAAGAACTCGATGACATGAAGAAAGAAGTGAAAGCAGTGGCCAAAAAATTGTTATAATAACAGTCGACGCCTTTATAACCACACAACAATTCACAAAGCATCTTATCTTTTAACTATTCTTGTTCATTCAAAATTACAGGTATGAAAAAAACAATACTTTTTATGATGGTCGCGTTGTACGCCGGTCATGCATTTGCACAGGGCACGCAGCCGGGTTGTTATCCTTACCCGCGCACCATTACTGTTACGGGCAGCGCAGAAATGAACCTGGTCCCCAATGAAATTTATGTGCTGATCACCCTGCGGGAATACAAAAAGAAGGGTGAGAACAAAACAGAACTGGAAAAAATAAAGAATGATTTTCTTAGTAACTGCCGTTCTGTAGGTATCCCCGACAGCAACATCTCTGTCAATTCTTATGAAGGCTACAACCTGCCATCTATTTTCAGGCGGAAAAAGAAAGATCCAGACCTGTTGGCTTCGATCACCTACCAGGTAAAATTCAGCAATACGAAAAAGATCGACGAACTCGTGGATAAACTCGATGATGAAGCTACCGAAACTTTCCAGGTAGCACGGGTTTCCCACAGCAACATTTCAGATTACAGGAAACAATTGAAGATCATGGCGGTGAAGGCTGCCAAAGACAAAGCGGTTTATCTTTCCGAATCAGTTAATGAAAAGATCGGCGAAGCCATTACCATTGTTGAACCTGAAGAATATGCAGCATCCGATGCGAGGATCCGCAATTTAAGTTCACAGGCTATTTACAGCAATACATCACCTAAAGATGGCTATAAAAATGATAATGATGGCGTTGATTACCGCAGCATAAGACTTCGCTTTGAAGTAAAGGTTTTGTTTGCGCTTAAATAGAACGCTTCCGCCTTTTGGTCTCCTGGCCAACGTCTTATAATTACGAATTACTAATTACGAATGACAACCATTTTGAAAAAGATACTCTTCGTTCTCTTTACCAGTTTTTTTATAACCCAGGCACACAGTCAAAAGCTTTCCATCGCGCAGATGAAAAAAGAACTGGACACCACGCGCGACCCGATCGGCTATGTAAAATACAGGCTGAAGAAAAAATATTTCATCGATTCCGTTTCCGTGATCAGTACGATGAATTTTTTAGGCAAAGCCGACAGTCTAGCCTACAAGGGAAAGCTGGGTAAAACATACGGTCCTTTCCCGAAAGAAAATATCCTGGTAAAGATCCTTGCTAAAGCGCCTTCCACTTTTTACCATGTAAAGCACATCCTGCTGGACACTTCTACCTTTACGCCGAAATTTGCAACGGGTTTAGCCGACAGCATCATCAGCCGCATTCAATCGGGTAAAGCCAGCTTTGCCGGCCAGGCAAGCACTTATAGTTCGGATGTAGAATCATCGGCCAAAGGTGGCGACCTGGGCTGGTTTGTAAGGGGCGTGATGTTGAAAGAGATCGATATGCAATTGACAAAAAGGAAAAAAGGCGACCTGTTCAAAGTGTGGAGCCCGATGGGACTGCACATCATTTACCTGCCCGACAATCCTAAAGAGGATACCGGCTATGGTTTATTGTTACGCGTGATCCTCTGATTACTTTACCGACTTCAACGCGATCTCGAAACCGATGCTCATAGCTACGATGAATGGATGTGTTCCTTCGTTATAGATCGTCACGGTTTTACCGTTGCTTTTATTTTTCAGCAATAAGGTTTTCAATGTTTTCGTTACACCGTTTTCAGTAAAACTGTATTGATGGTTGTCATCGATCATGGTAAATTCTTCTTCGCCGGCGGAAGCTCCGTCCACCTTGATCTTCACCACATCATCTTTCGGCGTTATTGTCATTTCAAGGCTTAGCATGAAACCGATGAACACGGATGTTTCTGCATCCAGTTTTTTCTCCCCGTTGGCAAACCAGTTGTAAAAAGCCTTTGAGTTATTGGCAGCTTCCTGGCTGATCTTTATCGTACCCGACTTATTAACAGGCTCGGTCATCTTCCAGTCGAACACAATAGCATCGGTACCCAGTGCGTCGAATGATTTTACGGTTACGATGAAGTCATATGCTTTGCCGCCGGACTTTACGCCATAGGTCATTACATTGCCTTCCTTTACTTCCCATTTGGCTGCACCGGCTTTAGTAGATTGTGCATTAACGGAACAAACAGCCAGTAAACTGAACAAAGCAGTTAGCATGAATACTTTCATAAATGTTGATTTTGTAAACACAAAGTAGTTGTTTACTGACTCGACACCATACCCGCACGAGGGTATTTATAATGAAGTGGAAGAATGGATACGAACGATCATGCGATACAATTCGTGTATAAAAAATCGTGCTATTTATTAACCAGCCAATCCAGCGCCAGCGCATAGCCTTTCAATCCCAGCCCGCTGATCACACCCTTTGCTTTTGCAGAAACGTGCGACAGCTTCCTGAATTCTTCGCGGCCGAAAATATTGGAAATGTGTACCTCTACCACCGGCGTGGTGATCGCTGCAATGGCATCGCCAATAGCAACGGAAGTATGTGTATAGCCGCCCGGGTTAAAGATGATGCCGTCACAGGAAAAGCCCACACGTTGTATTTCGTTGATCAGTTCGCCTTCCACGTTACTCTGGTAATAACTGATCTCATGCTCCGGGCAGGAGGCTTTTAGTGAAACGAGGAATTGATCGAAACTTTCACCGCCGTAAATATCCACTTCGCGTGTACCAAGTAAGTTAAGGTTGGGACCGTTGATGATCGCTATTTTCATATTTTTTATTACACGAATTTTAAAACCGAATTACACGAATTCTTAGCGCCACCGGGAAGTAGCATTCAACAAGCATATCTTACAGCGCCGAAGACTCATCAAGTATCAAGTATCAAGTATCAAGTATCTAGTTTCAAGTATCTAGTATTTGTATCTAGTATTCCCTCCATCTTAAATCTCACATCCCAAATCTTACCTCTCCATCATCTCTATGAACGCATCAAATAAGTACCGGCTGTCGTGTGGGCCGGGCGTTGCTTCGGGGTGATATTGCACGGAAAAGGCGGGTTTGTTCTTTAAGCGGATGCCTTCAATGCTTTCATCATTCAGGTTCACGTGCGTGATCTCGATATTTGGATTGGAACGCACTGCATCGGGATCAACACCGAAGCCATGGTTTTGTGTTGTTATCTCGCTTTTGTTGGTAATGATGTTTTTAACCGGGTGATTGAGTCCACGATGGCCATGGTGCATTTTAAAGGTAGGAATGTCGTTGGCCAGTGCGAGTAACTGGTGACCCAAACAAATACCGAACAAAGGCTTTTCAGCCGCCAGTATTTGTTTCACCGTAGTTACGGCATAATCCATCGGCGCCGGGTCGCCCGGGCCGTTGCTGATGAAATAACCATGCGGTTCAAACTGCTGCAGTTCGGCAAAACTGGTTTTGGCGTTGTGTACTTTCACGTAAGCGCCGCGTTCCACCAGGCAGTTCAGGATGTTTTTCTTAATACCGAAATCCAGCACGGCTACCCGCACTTTACTTTCCGGGTCGCCGGCATAATAGGCGTCCTCAGTACTTACGACGGAGGCCAGTTCCAGCCCGTCCATGGAAGGAACTTCTTTCAATTTTTGAGTGAGTTCTTCAACGCTTAAATCTTCAGAAGAAATGATGCAGTTCATAGCCCCCTGCGTGCGGATATGCGCTACCAGTGCGCGGGTATCGATGCCGTCGATGGCCACCACGCCCTGTGCTTCCAGGTAATCCTGCAGGGAAGTATCGGCCATAAAGCGGCTGTACTTTTCTTCGAGGTTGCGGCCAATCACGGCCTTTACTTTTACACTGTCGCTTTCCACATCCGCTGCCTTCACACCGTAATTACCGATGTGTACATTGTTCATGATCAGCACCTGGCCATAATAGCTTGGATCGGTGAATACTTCCTGGTAGCCCGTCATGCCGGTATTGAAACAGATCTCGCCGGTGGCCGTACCTTTTTTACCGAAAGCATTGCCTTCAAACACGGTGCCGTCTTCTAAAATTAAAGTCGCGGGCGTAATGGCGGGGGAAGTTGACATGTATAAAAACGTTTTGCAAAGAAACTAAAAATTATGGCACGAATTACACGAATGCCACGAATTAAAGCCTCAAATTCAATACGTGTAATTCGTGCATAAAAATTCGTGTTGTAAAAAGGCCCCGCTATAAGCAGGGCCTCTTTATAAACAGTTGGTTCTAAATTATGCTTTTTCTTCAGTTGAAGCCGTATCCGTTGCTTCTGCAGCAGGCGCTTCTGTTTCAGTTGCTGTAGTTTCAGCAGCTTTCTTTTTGGCACCGCCGGAACGACGTGTTTTCTTAGCCGGTTCAGCGGCAGCTTTTTCTGTGCCTTTACCGTATATTTCGTTGAAATCAACCAGTTCGATCATCGCAATTTCAGCGTTATCACCAACCCGTGCACCCAACTTGATGATGCGGGTATATCCACCCGGGCGTGCAGCAACTTTTGGCGCTACTACGGTGAACAATTCCTTCACTGCCGCTTTATCGTTCAGGTAGCTGAACACGATACGGTGATTGTGCATGATCACTTCTTTGCTGGAAGTGGCTTTGGTTTTGGTAATGATCGGCTCGATGTAAGTACGCAAAGCTTTTGCTTTAGCCAAAGTGGTAGTGATCCTTTTGTAAGTGATCAACTGGCAACCCAGGTTCATCAAAAGGGCTTTACGGTGCGAAGCCGTCCTGCTTAAATTGTTGTTTTTGTTTCCGTGACGCATGACATTTTAGTTTTAATTCCGGCGGTACCGTGTCAGGAATTACCGCCTACTTGTTATTAATGTGATAGTTTGATAATGAGATAATGTGATAATTAAGCAGGTTTGTGCTTAGAATGCTCACATCAGCTAATCATCAAATTAGCGAATTGATTATTCGTCATCCAGTTTGAGCTTGCTCAGGTCCATACCGAAACTCAGGCCTCTTTCGTGCAACACCTGTTCGATCTCGCTCAAGGATTTCTGGCCGAAGTTCCTGAATTTCATCAGGTCTTCCTGTTCGTATTGAACCAGTTCGCTCAGTGAATTGATCTTGGCAGCTTTCAGGCAATTGAACGCACGTACGGAAAGATCGAGGTCTTCCAGGGGTGTTTTCAGGATCTTGCGCAGTTGCAACGTTTGTTCATCCACCAGGTCTTCTTTCTTTTCTTCCTTATTGTCGAACGTGATGTTCTCATCGGTGATGATCATCAAATGCTGGATAAGGATACGGCTCGCCTGTTTTACGGCTTCTTCCGGTTGAATGGTACCATCGGTCACCACATCCATGATCAGCTTTTCGAAATCGGTGCGTTGTTCCACACGCGTATTTTCAATGGCGTATTTTACGTTCTTGATGGGTGTGTAAATAGCATCAACAGGGATGTAACCGAAGTGTGAGCTCTTTTCTTTATTGTCTTCAGCAGGAACGTAACCACGTCCTTTGCCAATGGTAATTTCGATATCCAGTTTGGCGCTGCTGTCCATGGTGCAGATCAACAGTTCGGGATTCATCACTTCAAAAGAAGGAGAAGCTTCACCGATCATGCCCGCGGTAAATTCAGCTTTGTTCTTGATAGAAAGGGTAACTTTTTCCAGGTTGGCTTCATGTTCTACTTTCTTCCTGATACGTACCTGTTTCAGGTTCAGGATGATCTCGGTAACGTCTTCGGTAATACCTTTCAGGGTAGCAAACTCGTGGTCTGCGCCTGCGATGTTGATACCGATGATCGCGTAGCCTTCCAGTGAATTCAGCAACACCCTGCGAAGCGAGTTGCCAATGGTTACACCATAACCCGGCTCCAGCGGACGGAATTCGAATTGAGCTTCAAATTCAGTTGCTTTCTGCAGGACGATCTTATCTGGTTTAACAAAATTTAAAATGGCCATATTAAATTTTTAGTTGTTTGTTTTTTAATTAGTAAAAGCAAAGTCAAAAGTTAAAAGTCAAAACCTAAAATATTTTGGGTTTTGACTTACCACTTATTATTTACTATAGAGTTCCACGATCAGTTGCTCCTTGATGTTTTCAGGAACGCTTTCCCTTTCAGGATAAGCGATGAAAGTACCTTTGGTTTCTGATTCGCTCCAGTCGATCCAGCTGAACTTCGCGTTCTTGCCGCGGAGGTTGCCGGTGATAGAAGTATTTGCAGCACTCTTGTTTTTTAAACCGATAACATCACCCGGCATACAGCTGTAAGAAGGGATGTTCAACACTTCACCGTTCACCGTGATGTGCTTGTGCGATACCAGCTGGCGTGCTGCCTGGCGGCTTGGTGCAATGCCCATGCGGAACACGGTATTGTCCAAACGGGCTTCCAGTAATTTGATCAGGTTCTCACCGGTAACACCTTTCCTGCGGGCGGCTTCGTCAAAAGTCCTGCGGAATTGTTTTTCCAGCAAACCGTATGTGTATTTTGCTTTTTGTTTTTCCCTTAGCTGCAGTGCGTATTCGCCCAGCGTTTTGCGTTTGCGGGTAGCGCCATGCTGGCCTGGAGGATTGCTGTTCTTGGTCAGCCATTTACCATTACCGGTAATAGGTTCTCCGAAGATCCTGGAGATTTTTGTTTTGGGGCCTGTGTAACGTGCCATAATTGTGAGTTGATTTTTTAGTTACGGTACAACATCTTAAAAATCTAAAATTTAATGATGTACCCAGTTAATAAAATATGTAAGATGGAATATTTAAGATTTAATATTTTTTTAAATTCAGAGAAGTTGTTATGACCTTCAGAAAATATTAAATATTACTTCATAAATATTACCTGATTAAACCCTGCGTTTTTTTGGAGGACGGCATCCATTATGCGGTAAAGGCGTAACGTCTTTGATCATTACGACTTCGATACCGTTTTGTGATAAAGAACGGATTGCGCCTTCACGGCCTGATCCTGGTCCTTTTACAAAAACATCAACGCGCTTTAAACCTGCATCCAGTGCAGTTTTAGCTGCATCGGCTGCGGCCATTTGCGCTGCATAAGGCGTGTTCTTTTTAGAACCCCTGAAGCCCATTTTACCGGCAGATGACCAGGAAATAACCTGTCCCTGCTTGTTGGTTAAACTGATGATGATGTTGTTGAAGCTTGCTACGATGTGTGCATCGCCGTGGCTGTCAACCTTTACTACTCTTTTCTTGGCGGCGGCTTTACCAGTCGCTTTGCCTTGTGCTTTTGCCATGTTTTTTTTAAATAGGTAATCTTTGAAAAAATGTGATCACGCTTTGGGCGCAACTGAACAAACCCTCCTGCTGACTTCCGCGATCCGGCGTTTGTTCAAAAAATCAAGCCAGTATTATAAATTACTAATTACGAATGACTAATTACGGGGAGCCTGTTAAGCAAACCCTTCTATAGTAATTCGTAATTTGTAATTATTTCTTCGCTACTTTCTTCTTACCGGCAACCGTCTTGCGTTTACCTTTCCTGGTACGGCTGTTGGTACGGGTGCGTTGTCCGCGCAAAGGCAATCCTTTACGGTGACGCAGGCCACGGTAACAGGCGATGTCCAGCAAACGTTTGATGTTCATCTGGGTTTCGCTGCGCAAAGCACCTTCGGTCTTAAACTCGTTGTTGATCACGTTACGGATGGCGGTTTGTTCATCATCGTTCCATTGATTCACTTTTTTGTTCGTGTCGATTCCTGCTTTTGTAAGGATATAAACAGCAGTAGAACGTCCGATTCCGTAGATGTAAGTAAGGCCAACTTCGCCCCTTTTATTTTTTGGTAAATCTATACCGGCAATACGAGCCATAGTTTATTTAATATTTAATATTTAATATTTTGTTATTGATTTTCTAAGATTTAAATATTACATATTAAATCTTACCTATTCAATTATTATCCTTGTTTTTGCTTAAAACGTGGATTCTTTTTGTTGATCACATACAGCCTGCCTTTCCTTCTAACGATCTTGCAATCTGCACTGCGTTTTTTAATTGAAGCTCTAACCTTCATGGTAATGTTGTTTTTATCTATTTGCTAATCGCCCTGGCTACGCTTCAGGCAGTGTTTACTATTTATACCTGAAGATGATACGGCCCCTGGTAAGGTCGTACGGGCTCATCTCCACGCCTACTTTATCGCCAGGCAGAATACGGATGTAGTGCATCCTCATCTTTCCTGAAATGGTGGCCAGGATTTCGTGGCCATTCTCCAATTTCACCTTGAACATAGCATTGCTAAGCGCTTCTACTATCGTTCCATCTTGTTTAATAAGTGCCTGTTTAGCCATAAATTTCGGAGCGCAAAGATAGGAAGAAATATTTGATTACAAATATTAAATGAAGGCTTTTTACTATAGAAAGTGGCGTTTTCCACAAAAAAAGGGCAATTGAGGGTAACTTGGGGGTGGGTTCGGGGCGAAAATAGCACAGAAAGTCAAAATTTAAAAGTAAAAGCAGGCTCCTTGCTATGAGGACAATTTTGGGTTTTGCCTTTTTACTTTTGACTTTTAATAAAAAAGTCTCCCGGGTAAACAGGAGACTTCTCTTTATAATGTAAGTTGCTTATTCAAAAGATTCGTCGTTCAAATGCACTTTGGTCATCTCGTAAAAATGATTTTGTAACTGGTGTACGTTGAGTGGCTGTAAGATCTGCCTTCTTTCATCGCGGTACCAGATCTCGAAATGCGAAAAATCCCCTTCCGCGGGCAACAGCATCCTGAAAGCGCCTTTGCTATATTTCACGCTGCCGTCGTCGTTCAGCTGGCGGGTGAATTTTAATTTCGCCAGTTGGCCCTCATCCAGCGGTATCGGGCTCAGTTGTTCGGTTTCATACCAAAAATCCTGCGCACCGGTGTTAACGCATACCTGCTTTTCGTTGCTGTTCAGATCGGTCACTTCCCCTTGCTTCCTATCCCCGTCATTATCTGCGATCAAATAATCTCCTACTTTGATTTCCTGGAATTTTATCATATGGCTTTTGATTTTTGTCAGATAAATGTAAAAAGAAATTATGAATAAGTTACGTTATCAGTGCAAAATAAAGGCCGGCGCTTTTACCACCGGCCTTTATTTATAAGATGATAATTATTGAACAACGAATTTATGCTTTTCCCTGTGGGTACCACTGATCACTTCGGCAATGAACACCCCTTTCTTTATCGTTACGAGTCGCAGGCTGGACCTCGACGATTTGCTGCCGGTACCGGATTGGATAAGGTTGCCCGATTCATCGTAAATGATCACTTTGTCCACGCGTGGCTCTATCGGCGGACATTCCACCGGTGCGGGTTTGGCAATGATGATCACCTCACCATTCTTAACCGGGTTAGGACTTACCGTGAAGAAGGTACAAGGGTTACTACCCGTACAATTCATGGCTTGGAAAGTAATGGGGTACGTGGTAGAACCACAACCATTGGTGCCGGTAACCGACCAGAAGCCTTGCCCGGGCACAGTATAAATATGAAGGTTCATGGTCGAGTATTTGTTGTAAAAACCGTAATCGTGCCATACGGAGGGATGGCTGTAACCGGGGCCGCTCCAGGTTACGGAATTAGCGGTAGGCCAGTAACTTTTCACCTGCGATTCCACACCCTTGCATAAAGTATTTGCCGCGCTGCCATCCTGGTACCAGTCGATCGCCAGTGGCTGGTATTGCCCGTTCTTGGTAAAGGTTGCATCCGTCATGTAAGGCTTGCCCGAAGTAATTACCTTGTTTACGGTGATGGTTGCCGAAGAGGGCAGCGTGATCACGCAGGTGAGGGTTACCGTACCATCGTTGACCCTTACGATCGTTACCGTAGCTGCCGTATTACTGCCTGATATTTGTGCGATAGCAGAGTTGCTTACCGTCCAGTTATAGGTAGCGCCGGGAGGTGCCGGGGTGATCGAATAGGTACCGCTTACGCATAAAGTAGCAGAACCGGTGATGTTGCCACAGCTAAAGCTGAAGTCGGGGGTTTGATCCGAAACGCTGTTGGTAGAACCTTCGTTCGCATTGGCGCCCATACCCCTGCGGCGGAAAGCTTCGGAGATGGCGCAGGCATAAGCGCCGCTGTAGAGTGCCGCATCTGCTGCCAGTATCGCATTCCTGCCGCTGATGAAGCCGGGATTGCATTGCGTTAATTTAAGTCCTTCGGTTACCAGCCGCAGCGCAATTACATTGCCTCCGCCACCCGCGGTATTGTAAAGATTCGGGTTAATGCTGCCCACCTGGTTGATGATGTTCCAGGTCATATCCCATAGCGTGGCGCACCAGAGTTCGCCCCGTGCATGCTGGCCTGCAGGAATGTTGGTCGCATACACCTGGTTGTTTACCGCAAAGTCCGTACAATACCGTTGCGACCGGATGCCCGGACCGTTTGCGGGCCAGCCGTTTACATAATTGCCGATACCACGCGGCGAGTTAAAGCCTGTATTGAGGTTGGAATTTGCCCAGTCCTGCGTAAACATCAAGGCATAATAATCGCTCCAGCCCTCGCCCATTTGTTCAGCATTAAAGAGGCAGGTAGCGCTGGTGCCGATGAGGCGGTTGCTGATACCATGTCCGTACTCATGTACGATGACGCCATTGTCCACATCGGCATCCGGCATCGGCGAACCGTTCCATAAATACATCTGCATCCTGCCGTTACCGCCATCCGCCGGGGTACTGAAGTTGGCGTTATTGATTCCGCTGCCATCCTGCGCTTCCGCCTGCACGCCGTCGCCACCGCTGCCGCCGCGCCCCATATTCGTTTCCTGGAAATTGCGGCTGGCTTCGTCGAAACCATATTGATACATCAGATCGTGAATAACATTGTTCCAGTAAAACAAATTGGTGATGTTGAATTGCTGGTTTTGCACCGGCGCGGCTTGTGTTGGATCAACAAAAAAATTGGGCACGAAATCAAATGTCACCGGGTCGGGTGCAGTGGTGGAATGGGCAGAACGTGCCGGGTCCCCGGAGTTATTGTTGTTGATATCCTGGTAAGCCCATACGTTGTTACCACGCGTATAGGTATAATCGAAAAGGCCGTTGTTGTGCCACCGGAGCGTGGTGGCATTGCCGGGCGCAGGATTCCAGGGGTTGGTAACCAATGCAGGTGCGCCACCGGGATGAACAGGGCTTTCCGCCGGGAATGGGATCACGCGGTAAGAACCGTTGTTGATAATTGAACTGCGGTTTGCACCCACTTCCCTGAAATTAAAAAATACCGGGACCGGAGTAGTTTTATTTTTAATGGTTTCATGCGTATGCCCTGGCATGTTGCGGTGGTTAGGATTGTTCCAGTTACAGGAAACCGTAAGGTTGTTCACCTCCAGGATGCTGCCGTTTTCTGCGTTCACTTTTACCAGCCAGTAATCGGGTGTGGCCACCGGCACGATGTATACCTGCCAGGCAAGGGTCACCGTTTGCCCGTCGGCCAAAGGCACCCACATTAATTCTGCCGTTATGTTTTGCTGTGTAACGTTTAGCTTAAAAAATTCCGCTTTTAGCGCATTATCGTTTTTGGAGACGGGCGACAACGGACCGGCAGGCTGAAGTTTACGGTCGCTCAAAGCAGCCTGTACCGCGGCTTCGGCGGTTACTAAAGGCACCATGGATCTGCCTGCTGCATATTTATCCATTTTCAGCAGCGCCCCCTCGTTGGATACCAGCTGCCTGTTCCGGAACGCAAGTATTTTAAATTGGTTATACACCGGGATGCCCCGGTATGTTTGTTGCAGGTACAGCATGCGCAGGTCGTTCGCCGATTTATCGATGTAAGTGCTGGTCACTGCCAGGTTGTCCAAATCATCAGCGGTAAGGCCAATGGCGGCCCGGTTTTCACTGGCGAGCTGCAATGCAAGGTTCATTTCTGTTTCGTTGACTTGCGCCTTACCGGCTAAGGCAATGCACCATGAAAGAAATACCAGGAGAATTTGTTTCATAAAGTTGATTTTTAGGTTAAGGTGTAAGGAAACTTTTGTATGCAGGGTTGGGCATAATAGCAGGTACAGTTTTGTTGTTAAGAAGCGGGATTTTTTACCGGTTTTGGGTAACGGGTAAAGTATGGGTAAGGGCAACCGGATTAGGTCGTTTACCGTGTAGCCTAAGATATTTAAATTATTTCAAATAAGGATATTAAATAATTATTGCCGGCGGGGAAAACGGCAAGGCTGAAAGACTCAACCTGGTTTAGAATGCCACAACCAGGCTGAGTTGAGATGGGAGGAGGTCGGTAGGGAGTGGGATGGGTTGTCCAGGAACATTTTAATGGCAGCGTAGTATCCTACCCGCTTTGATCACCTGCCGCGTTCCAGTTCTCTTTTAATAAACTCAAAATTTTCTTCATCAAAGCAAACAAAGATCACTTGGGTTATATCGGTTGACTCGCGTAAAAAATCAAGTACTGTAGTAACAGCGATAGCCGCTGCCAGTTCTTTGGGAAACCTGTAAATGCCCGTACTGATGTTTGGAAAAGCAATGGTTTTACAATTATTCTCAACCGCCAGTTGCAATGAGTTCCGATAACAGGCAGCCAGTTTTTCCGGCTCATTTTTATGCCCGCCATTCCAAACCGGGCCGACGGTATGAATGACAAATTTCGAAGGCAGATTACCGGCGGTAGTGATGACTGCTTCTCCAACCTTGCATCCGCCTTGTTTCGCAACGATATCCCTGCATTCATCCAATATCGCTTCCCCTCCTGCCCTGTGAATGGCGCCGTCCACACCACCTCCGCCCAAAAGGGAAGTATTGGCGGCATTTACCATGCAATCTGTAGCTACTTTCGTTATGTCGCTCTTTAATACCTGTATCTTATCTTGCGGTGTTATCAAGTATCAAGTATCAAGTATCAAGTATCTAGTATCTAGTATCTAGTATCTAGTATCTAGTATCAGCCCCTACTCCGCCCAACTCATCACGTATCCTTCATTTTCTATCGCCAACGCTTCTTCTGTTAACTGCAAGGGGCGAAAAGTATCTACCATTACGGCCAGTTCTTTGGTTTCTTTGGCGCCGATGCTTTTTTCGGCGAGGCCGGGATGCGGGCCATGCGGAATACCGGCGGGATGCAGCGTGATCATACCGCGGGTAACATGCTTGCGGCTCATGAAATCGCCATCTACATAATACAACAGTTCATCACTGTCGATGTTGCTGTGGTTGTAAGGCGCGGGGATGGACAATGGATGATAATCGAACAGCCGCGGTACAAAGGAACAGATGACAAAGGCAGAGGTTTCAAACGTTTGATGTACGGGCGGCGGCTGGTGTACGCGGCCGGTAATCGGCTCAAAATCATGGATGCTGAAAGCGAACGGGTAGCAACAGCCATCCCAACCCACTACGTCGAATGGATGCGTGCCATAATGAATGCCGTATAAAAATCCCTGCTTTTTTGTCTTGATAATATAATCGCCTTTCTCGTCGATGGTCTGCAGGTTCTCCGGTTTGCGGATGTCCCTTTCGCAATAAGGAGAATGCTCCATCAGTTGCCCGTATTTGCTCACGTTCCTTTTGGGAAAACGGATGGGCGCATGGGATTCAACGATGAAGAGCCGGTTGTCTTCCGTATCAAAATGAATTTGATAGATGCAGCCGCGCGGTACCACCAGGTAATCGCCATAGCTGAATTTCAATTCGCCGTAAGGTG
>Ga0247804_10000710_pt1 | contig 15243 bp, 14 predicted proteins | sample UWRJL029104C1_FD_181142 | JGI IMG/M metagenome (GOLD analysis project Ga0247804, IMG submission 181142) | Plant litter microbial communities from Arlington Agricultural Research Station in Wisconsin, United States - UWRJ-L029-104C-1 | ecosystem: Environmental > Terrestrial > Plant litter >...
AGATAAAATTATTAAGGGAATAAAACCTGAGGGTTTTATAGCAAAAAGTGATATTAACTTTGAATTATTTCCAGTCATTTGTAAAAAAATTCTTGAAGGTGACATATTCAGAAGTAATACGATAATAGAATCTCAAAGAGAATTATTTAAAAGAAATATAAATTGGGATAATCATGATAATCAAATTTTAATTTTGATTTCTCAAGGAGTTAAAACTGTTAATCTTCCTGAATATATTCCGCTTTCTATGAGTGCCATAGAAAAAAGAAAAGCTAATATTAAAGATCAGCTTTTGATTGGAAAAGGAAGCGACAAAGATCTAATTGAGAAAGCTAAAAACTTAGGATTATTATAAATTTTAAAAAACAATTGTTCATTAAATATTATACTACATTTTTCGTTCAGTATTGAGAATTTATTTCGTTTTCAAGAAACTCCATAAAAACGCTGCAATGTTTTTTTTTGTATCTCAAATAATATTTTAATAATCAACAAAATCATCTAAAAATAAAAAATGATGAAATGTACTATTCTGTAATTCCATCATTTTCAACAAGCAACATTTTTTACCAAATGATAAATTGCAAAACAATAAATATTATAAACTTGCAATATGAAACAGTTTATCGATTATATATTGCAATACGGTAGTTTAAACAAACAGCAAATAAATTTTATCGTAGAAAAAGCGATAGAAATAGAGCTCCAAAAAGACGATTATTTCTCTGAAGCAGGGAAGATTCCAATCCGGGTTGGATTTATTTTGGAAGGCGTTGTGCGCGGTTGTTACTACAATAATAAAGGAGAAGAAATCACACGTTGCTTTATTAGTGAGAACAGTTTGGTATTTGATTATATGAATTTTGAAGCAAATACTTCATCTGCTGAATATTTGCAGGCTGCTACGAATTGTAAACTTATAGTATTTTCAAAACCAGACTGGGAAGAAATTTCTCAAACCATCGTAGGCTGGGAAAATATATCAGGCAAGATGTTTCAGAAATGTCTTTTTCAAAAATCAAGAAAAGGCCCTGTCATTTCGCAAGATGCTACTACAAGATATCTGGAGTTTATGAAAAACTACCCTACTCTTATTAACCGCGTTTCCCTCGCTTATATTGCCTCCTATTTAGGTGTTACACAGCAGTCATTGAGCAGGATAAGAAAAAACATTCGATAATTCGATTTTACCAAATGGTAAAAGATTTCATTTTAATACATCGCAATTTTGCCTTGTAATTTAAAAACCAATAAAATGAAATCAGCACTTATAACAGGAGCTAACAAAGGCATAGGATTTGAAACCGCAAAACAATTATTGCAAAAGGGATTTTACGTTTACATTGGAAGCCGTGATTTAAAAAACGGACTTGAAGCAGTTCAAAAATTAAACGCTGAAGGATTTAATACTGTAGAAGCTGTACAATTAGATGTAACCGATGACAATTCTGTAAAAAACGCTCGTGACGTAATTGGTAAAAAAACAGATCGATTGGATGTTCTTATTAATAATGCAGGCATCAACGGAGGCGCACCATATACTGCTCTTGATGCAAAAACGGAGCAATTTATGGAAGCATTTAATACCAATGTATTTGGTGTAGCAAGAGTTACCAAAGCTTTTATTGACCTACTTCGAAAATCGGCTGAGCCCAGAATTGTTAACGTAAGTACCAGTGTTGGTTCTCTTTCCTTGCAAAGCAACCCAAACTGGCCAGCTTATGATTTTGGTAAATATGCTGTTTATGGTTCTTCAAAAGCTGCTATGAACATGTACACTGTTCACTTAGCTTATGAATTGCGCGATACGGCTTTTAAAATAAATGCGGTTTGTCCTGGTTATACAAAAACCGATTTTACAAATCATAATGGTGGCGAAATTGAAGCAGCAGGAAAACGTATTATAAAATATGCGTTAATTGGCCAAAACGGACCAACGGGTAAATTTTTCAGTGAAGAAACCAATCCTGAAACAGGAGAAATTCCGTGGTAAAAAGTAAAGTTTTTTTCATACTTCAATGAATCTTATTTGTGTTTCATTAGAAAAATAACCTCAATACACTCCATTATTTTTAATGAAGTTTATTGGGTTTACTATATAGAATAAAAAACATTCCTAAATATGTTTATATTAGCCAGAGAAAGTATTGTCTCTTTAAAATATCATTTTGAAAAATCTTGAAAAATCAAAACTATACAATTAAACAATTCGAGCTTTCGCCTAATGCAAAGGCCGGAATTATTATTGTTACTATGGAGAATGAAAATCCGGATGAACATGATATTTCTAAACCACATCGTGATAATCACTGCCAATTGATGTTAGCCATAAATGGAACATTTAAATTGAATATTGATTTTGAAAATGTCGAATTTACTGCACCTGCTTTAGTTTGTGTTTTTCCTGAAGAGGTACATTATATTGTAGAAGAAAAAAATCCAAAAGGATGGATGATCAGTTTTGATCCGTCGCTGGTTAGTACAGAAGTACTGCAGCTTTTAGAAAGTAAAATCAATAATCCATTTTTACTTCAACGCGAATCGAATTTTTGTCAGCAGCTTATTATTCTGATGGATTTAATTGAAAAAGTACAGTTAGAAAACACAAATAACTATACTCAAAAAAGCATTCATTCTTTATTAAATGCACTTTTAAGCCTTGTTGCAGGAGAACTTGTTTCTAATTTATCTCTTGATAAATCGAAAGAAAACCGCAGTATTATCATTAAGGAAACTTTTATAAAATTAACAAAACAGCATTTCAAAACCTGGAAACAGCCTGCTCAATATGCTTCGGCACTTTCGATTTCAGCTGCGCATTTAAATGATACTGTAAAATTGTTAACAGGAAGTCCTGTATCTGTACATATTCAGGAAGCATCGATTTTGGAAGCCAAAAGATTGCTTTATTTTACAGATAATAATGTAAAGGAAATTGCTTATCTGGTTGGTTACGACGAACCTGTTTATTTTGGAAAACTTTTTAAAAAAGTAACAAACCTCACTCCTCTCGAATTTCGGAAAAAATTCCGTGATTAGGACTATCCTTCCCATCATTGAAACTACATTAAAAATCATCCTCTAATTAATTTTGCATTGTAATTAATACTTTAATTTATGCAAAACGAAATCAATATACCAATCATACTCGATGCAGTACGAAAAGTGGGCAATGTCTTTTTAAAAGACTATAAGCAAAATATTATTCCACAAAATATGGACGTGCTTTTAAAACAATTAGAAGATATCGATACATTGTGCCTGGCTTCCTTGAAAAAAGATTTATCTCTTGAATTTGCAAATATACCGTGGCATATTGGCGACGAGTTTGACAGCGATTCACAAAGAAATCCACAAGCAGAAGAACAATATTGGCTTTGCGATGCCATGGATGGCGCTATTCAGTATTTGCAGCATATTGCAGGATGGACGATAAATCTGGCACTTATTCGGGACGGAAAACCTTTCTTTTCTGTAATTTTTGATCCTTTAGCCAATGAAATGTTTTGGGCAAAAGATGGTGAAGGTGCTTTTATGAATGGCAAATTATTGCAGATTAGCGGTAAAACAGATTTGGCTCTTATGCTTGCTGTTTTTGAATATGGACATCAGGACAAATCAAATAATGATTTAAATAAAAAAATTGGTTCTACTGTAACAAAACTGCTTCAGAATTTTGGAATCGTTAGAAATTACGGACCACACGGACTGCAATTGGCCTACGTTGGTGCAGGAAGAATTGATTTATTTATTCAGGAAGATCTCGATACTTATAACTGGATTGCCGGATTACTCATTGCCAAAGAAGCAGGAGCCGAAATTCTGACAACAGACGGAAATTCATGGAAATGGGGAAGCGAAAGTTTACTGGCCGGACCAAAAACTATCACAGAAAAATATCTACAAATTAAATCTACAAACTAAAATGAACATAGCAATCATAGGAGCCGGAGCCGGAATTGGGTTTCAGTCCGTAACACAGGCGCTCAAAAAAGGACATACTGTAACGGCATTATCAACCAATACAGACCAGATTCCAAATCATCCCAAACTCATTAAAATAAATGGCAGCGCAACATCATCAATAGATTTAAAACATGCTATAAATGGCGCTGATGCAGTACTTATAACTGTTGGAACAAAAAACAAAAAAGCAACTACCCTATTTTCTGATATTGCCAATACATTGATTAAGGTTACTGATGAATTAAGCTTTTCAGCACCAGTTCTTGTAGTTACAGGTTTTGGAGCTGGGGAAAGTAAAAAATATTTAAGCTTTTTTATGCGAGCGGTGATTTCGTTATTCCTTAAAGATCAATACAGCAATAAAACGAAAATGGAAGAATTAATCACAGAAAGTAATATCAAATGGGAAATCATAAGACCCGGAATGCTTACAGACGGAAATGCAAGCTCTAATTATAAAGCAATATCCGGACTTCAAAAAGGAATGAAAATTAGCAAAATTTCAAGAACCGATGTAGCCAGTTTTTTAATTAATGAAGCCGAAAATCCAAAAATGCTGCATCAATATGTTGCATTGACGAATTAATTTTGATTTGATTTAAACACAAAATTCGCAAAACTATATTATAAAGCTTTGCGAATTTTGCATTTTTAAAAAGCTCTCAAAATTAAAAATCTTGCGTGCTTTGCGGTTAATTTTTATTATAAAGATTTACTTTTAAAAACCATTAGTTTTTCTCTTGTCATATCATCAATTGTATAGGAGATTCCGCCCATTCCAAGACCAGAAGAATCTCTTCCTCCAAACGGCATCCAGTCTACTCTAAAAGCTGTATTGTCATTGATCATAACAGCAGTTGCATTTAGTTTTTTGGCCGTTTCTAAAGCAATGTCTATATTTTTTGTAAAGACAGCGGCCTGAAAATGAACCTCTAAAGCATTTGCTTTTTTTATGGCTTCTTCCCTGTTTGTAAAAGGATATATACATACAACCGGACCAAAAATCTCATGGGTAGAAACTTTAGAATCTTCTGAAGGATTAAACAAAACTGTTGGCTTAAATGTTGTATCAGAAATACGTTTTCCGCCCGCTATTAATTTTGCACCTTCTGCAATAGCTTCGTTAACCCATTCTTCGACACGATTTACTTCTTTTGGTGTAATAAGTGAACCTACATCTGTTTTTTCATCAAACGGATTTCCAACAACTAATTTGTGAGTGGCCTCAGAAAACTGTTCAACAAAACGGTCGCAAATTTCCTGATTCACATAAACTTTCTGAACAGAAACACAAACCTGACCCGCGTGATAAAAACCGCCTTTTACCAAATCCGGAATCATTTCGCTAAAATCGGCATCACTTTCTACAATTACCGGTGCGGCACCGCCATGTTCTAAAGCAGCTCGGGTTCCCGGAGCTAGTTTACTTTTTAATGACCAACCCACTTTAGCTGAACCAATAAATGAGAAAAAATGAATTCTTGAATCTGTTACTAACAATTCTGCCGTTTCATTATCACATAAAACAACTTGCAGCCATCCTTCTGGCAAACCTGCTTCTTTTAAAATATCAGCCAAAGCAAGACCAGATAATGGCGTGCTACTCGCAGGTTTAAATATAACCGGACAACCAGCGGCAACAGCAGTAGCGATTTGATGTACAGCTAAATTTAACGGATGATTAAACGCACTCACAGCAGCCACAACGCCAATCGGCTCTTTCGAAGTAAAAGCAATCCTGTTTACAGAAGCCTCGGTTAGTCCCATCGGGATTTGTTCTCCTTTTATTTGCGCTATATGTTCGGCTGCTAATTTTACACCTTTTATAGCTCTCAGTATTTCTGCTTTCGAATCTTTATAAGGTTTTCCGCCTTCGCTGATAGCGATATGCATTAATTCCTCGCTTCTCTCATTCATTATAGAAGCTGCTTTTTCTAATATTTCAATTCTTTTAAAAGCAGGAATCCAGTTTGATTGATCATTGAATAAGTTTTGAGCCGTAGTCAATATCTTTTCGATATCGCTTTTATCAAGTAAAGGCAACTCTTTTACAAGGCTTTGATCGTATGGGAATATTATTTTTGTGGTATTTTCCATAATTATTTTTTAAGACATGAATTTACTATTTGAAGTATTCATGATATTGTATTTTAAATTTAATCAAATTATCAATGATTACAATGGCTTAATCCACAATTTGAAGTTAATATTCTAAAGGCGTTGCCAAAATAATTTCTCTATTTTCTAATAAAAGAACAATTTTACCCAAAACTAAATCCTGAAAATAAGCTGAATTTCTATGCTCTGCAACAGCAGCTTCATTAGTATATCCTTCAAATAATAATATCGTATTTATATCAGAATTACTTTGATGCACTTTATAAAACAAGTTGCCATTTTCTTTGATACTTTCGTCGTGTACCGTTTTTAATATATTTAAAACGTTTTCAACCTGACCTTCTTTAACTTTCCATGTGGCAAAAACATGAACCGGATTTTGATTTTCCATTTTGATTTATTTTATTAATAAGTAAGTATTTTATTTTAAACACATAGAAACATAGTTTCTATGTGTTTAAAATAATCCCATCTGGGGTATCTTTATTTTTTTGCAGCTTCTAAGATAACAATAATTTTCTCCGCTACTCCTTTTGCAGAAGCAGGATTTTGTCCTGTAACCAAATTGCCATCTGCAATACTATGAGCTGACCATACTGCCGCCGCGTGAAATTTAGCTCCCTGTTTTGTTAATGCAGTTTCTAATAAGAAAGGGACATCAGCAATAGCATAGCCTCTTTCTTCTTCATCTGTAAAAGAGGTAATATTTTTACCGTTTACCAGATAAGTTCCGTTGCTTAGTTTTACATTTAATAACGAAACAGGACCGTGACACACTGCTCCTACAACTGCATTGCGCTCATATGTTTCTTTGATCACTTTTTTTAGCAATTCATTTTCCGGCATATCAACCATTGGTGCTAATCCTCCGGGAACAAAAACGGCATCATATTTACTTACATCAACCGTTGCTAGTTTAACTGCCTTCTGCATCGCCTCCCATCCTTTTCCTGTAAGGAAAGCAAGATTATCAGGATCGTTAGCCAAATTAAGCGCATCTAAATATGGAGTATCTCCGGTTAAACTTGCAAAATCTATTTGGTAATTTGCTTTTTCAAATTCTGCATAAGGATGTGCTACTTCTGGTAAAAAAGTTCCTGTTCTTCTGTTATTTGGTCCAATTGCATTGGCATTCGATACGATAATTAAAATTTTCTTGTTCATTTTTGTTTCGTTTTTAAGGGTTGTTTTTTGTTTTATTGAGGTGTCTTCTTTTTTGGTTTGTCCATAAGAAGATAAAAAGGCAAGTGCTGCAGATAAAATCATAATCTTTTTCATTTCTATAAATTTTAGGTTGTTAATGAATTATTTATAGGGCAAATTTATGCCAGCTCTACTCCTCAATACGAGGAGCAAAGTCACAAAAAAAGTGTGACGAAAATCACACTTTAGGAATTATGAGCTATGTTATTTGTTGTTGGAGTAAAGCCTGCTAAGGGTTTCGCGGCTCACCCCGAGATATTCTGCAATATATTTCTTGGGGATTTTTTGCATTAAATTTGGATAAAGGTCTGCAAATTCTTTATAACGCTGCTGCGGATTATTAGAAAGTAATGAAATAACTCTTTGTTGAAGCGCTATATAACCTTTGGTCAATTTTACTCTAAAAAAGTGTTCCATTTTGTGTAGCGTAACAGAGAGTTTTTCTCTGCCCTCAAGTGTCAGGCAAAGGATCTCTCCGGGCTCCATACATACCACATACATGTTTGCGGGCTTTTGATTGAAGTAGGCAATATAATCAGACATCCACCAGTTTTCTGTGGCGAATTGCACGATGTGTTCTTTTCCATCTTCATCTAAATAAAAAACTCTGAAAATACCGCTCATAATGATGTATTCGTATTTTGCATCATCACCCTGCTGAATAAGATATTGATTTTTTAATACTCTTCTTATGGTGAAAAAAGGTTTGATCGATTCAAACTCTTCATCAGTAATGGGAATAATTTCTTCAATATGTTTTCTCAGTTTTTCCATAGTTTGTTTTTAACTTTTCAAAGATAGAAGATTTATTCTTCTATCATAATAGCTAAGATATTCAAAACGGCTATGATTTTTTTTACTCGCATTAAATCATAAAAAAATCTCCTGCCGTAACAACAGGAGATTTAATGCTTACTACAAAATAACTAATCAATAAAAACTATTTTACTTAGAAAATTCTACCGTTTTTAGCTTTTCCCAGCTACCACGTGTAAAATCAGGAATTTCAACCGGAGAAGAATTATTATCCAGAGAAATCTCTGTTAAAGGGCTTAAACAAGACCATTCAGCCAAATCGTAAACATCCATATCAAGCGGAAGTCCTTGTTGAAGGCAATGAAACATACGGTAATCCATTATAAAATCCATTCCTCCATGACCGCCTACTTTTTTAGCCATTTCTTCGATATCTTTCACGATCGGATTTTTATATTTTTCCATTAATATCTTTTTGACATCTTCAGAGACAAATTCTTCGGCATTCAGGTTTTGGTAATTTTTAGCGATCTCTGCTCCTGCTTCTTTGGCATCAATTGCATAACCCTCAATCGGATATTTATTGGCAAATCCTTTCGTTCCGGACAATTGGTACATTCTGCTATACGGCCTCGGACTCGTAACATCATGCTGAATCTGGATTGTTTTTCCTTTTTCGGTACGAATCATAGTCATCGTGTGATCTCCGTTTCTAAAATCGGTCACTACTTCGCCTGTTTTTTCTTTTATAAAAGCAGGATTTCCAACGGCTTTTGTATCCATCGAAACCAGGAAATTCATTTTATCACCTCTGTGAATATTTAGCGCCAGACATGCAGGGCCCATTCCGTGTGTAGGATAAACATCGCCTCTGTGCTTGCGGTTATAATCCATACGCCAGTTGTTCCAGTATCCTTGCCAGTAAGGCTGAAGTCCGTGAATGTACGATCCTTCTGCATGGAGAATTTCTCCAAACAAACCTTGCTGTGCCATGTTTAAAGTCGTCAATTCAAAGAAATCATACACGCAATTTTCAAGCATCATACAATGTTTACGCGTTTTTTCAGACGTATCGATAATATCCCAGATTTCCTGCATAGTCAATGCTCCTGGAACTTCAACAGCAACGTGTTTACCGTCTTTCATGGCTTGCACGGCAATATTAGCGTGGTGTTTCCAATCAGTAACAATATAAACCAGATCAACATTTTTAAGCGTGGTTACTTTTTTCCATGAATCTTCTCCAAAGAAAACTTCAGCTTTTTGTTTTCCGTGTTTTACCAAAGTATCATTAGCTGCTTTTGTTCTGTCTTCAAGCATATCACAAAGAGCTACAATTTCTACTCCCGGAATATGTGTTATACGTTCAACTGCGCCTGTTCCACGCATTCCTAAACCAATAATGGCAACATGTACAACCGGAATTGCAGGTGTCGCCAAACGCAAAACATCGGTTTGGCCTTTATCTCTTTTGGGTGTTTTTGTTTTTATGAGCTGCGCAGATGCATCGCAAATTCTTAATAGCAAAAAAGCTATGAGTAGAAATTTTAAACTTGAACTTTTCATTTTTTCTTATTTTAATATAATGTATTGAGGTGAGTTACTCGTAATCATTTTTTGTTTTACTAAAGTTTAATTTGTTTGATGATTTTTTTTAAACACATAGAAACATAGTGTTACATAGTGTTGAAAGGCGTTTCACTTTATAATAAATCACATAGAAACAATAATAAAATCTACAATTTCAAAAATTTTTAATTTTTAATTCTAAATTTTTAATTGCAATTAAACTTTAATATACGTTTTGTTTTTATGCATGTACCAAAGTATAAAATAAAGGATTCCGAAACCTGCCAAATCGCAAAATGCATCATAATAAGCTCCGGTAAATTGCTCAAAACCAAAGAAAATTTGTTTGGCAATTAAAGAGAAATTTAATACATGCGAACCAACATAAGCCGCAATGGCATTAAGACCAATAACCCGAAACGGATAAGCCCATTTGGTGTAACCTTTTACATCTACAAGCCAATAAAATAAAGCCAGCAAAACAAAACTTATTCCTGATGAGAATATCACAAATGAACTCGTCCATATTTTTTTAATAATAGGATGCCATAAACCTATGATTAATGAAATAGCTATTCCTGTTATTCCGATTAAAAATAAATAGTTGGCGATTTTTTGTCTTGTTAAAGAAGAGAGCAATAATTCTCCAGCAAATAATCCCGACATTGTGGTGGCTGTAAATCCCAATCCGGTTAGTAACCATGAGTATTGTGTTTGATCATAAAACCGTCCAAAAACCTGTTGATCAATATAAATAGGCAGATTTTTATTGGGCAATAATTCGAAACTATGTCCGAAGAAACTCGGAATTGACAGTAATACTGCATACAAAATAAGACAGCCCGCAAAAAACAGATACCTTCCTTTTTTAGATAAATTGATGTAAGCAATACAAGAAAATAAATACCCTACAGCAATGGCCTGCAATGTATTACTGAATATTTGAAATTTTGAAAGATCGAGAAACAATAAATTTCCCTGAACGATCCATCCTAAAATAAACAGAATAACAAATCGCCTTAAAATGTGTTTGTATAATTTAAATTCTGATCCGGGTTCTGTATTTCTTTTCCCTAATGAAAACGGAATAACCACGCCAACCACAAACAGAAACAAAGGCATAATGACATCATACAAATGAAAACCAATCCACTCCGGATGTTCAAACTGGTCGGCTAACATTTTTGTAAAATTGGTTTTGGCAGCTGTATTCAAATTATAGAAAAAACGATCTGCTACAATAATCATTAGTAAATCAAATCCTCGCAGAACATCTACAGACATTAATCGGTTATTGGCAATGCTTTTATTCATTTTTGTCTTATTTCTTTATTTGATTTTTTATAAAGCAATCCTTAATATCAACTATAACCTTTAGGATTAACCGATTGGGTGTAATACTGAAAATTTTAATTAAACACATAGAAACATAGATTTTATATTTCTGAAAAAAGTAAATCAAAAAGAAACTCGTTTCTCACACATAGCTATGTTTGTTAATGCAAGTGGAACGCCTTTTTTGAGTTCAATTAGTCTATTTTCTATGTGTTTAAAATAATTGCACCCAACGGGTTAAGAATTACTTTAAATATTTAAACTCGATAGCTCATGCCATTAGATTTAAAATGACCTCGTTTCAAAAAACTTTCTGTCTAATGGCAATTTTGACAGGCTATCGATGACAAACTACAATTGTAAAGTTGAAAATTTTGGTGCTTCAGGAAAGTTTGCAACAGCTCCCCAACCAGCAGTCATTTCGGTAATTGCAATGCCAATAGAACCTGTTAAAGTTCCTAATTGCTCTTTTGGAATACTAAATTCTAAAGCATTTGTAGTATCATTTACGCTGATAAGTGCTGATGCTTTAAAGTTAACTCCTGAACCAACAATCTGACCCCAGCCCCAGCCGCCGTTAGGATCGGTATGTTTGTAAAAATCTCCCCAGCCATTGCTTACCACTGGCCCTTCAAATAAAAATTCGGCTCCTGAACCTTCTGCCCAATTGCTGTGTAAAAATCCGGTTTGTGTATTTCCATCGGTATTAATGTACATATCTACTAATTCCAACAGCATTTTTTTATTTCCTTCCAGATACACATTTACGTTTGGACCTCCTGCCCAAATTTTAATTTTTTGGATAGAACCGTTTCCAGATGTATTTTCGTCAGTAACTGCAACATCATCCCAATCTGTAAATTTACCGTCGATCTTAATGTCAATGATAATTATTTTTGGAGCCGTTATGACTTTTGTAATAAAAGCTTCTTCGCCTGCATCATTTGTAACGGTTAATGAAACTTTAATTTCGCCTCCAATTTTATAGGTATAAACGGGATCTTTTTCGTCTGAGAGATAATAAAGATCTCCAAAATCCCATCTGTATTTTGTACCGTTTGTAGAAAGATTGGTAAATGTAAAGGTGCTTCCGTCATTGGTAAACGAAAAATCTGCGACAGGTTTTGTGGCCGAATCAGATGAAGAACTATCGCTCGAACAAGCTGTTAGCAATAACAACGCCATCAGCATTGTTACGTATTTGGTTAGTTTTAATTTTTTCATGGTTTTTGGTTTAAATATTTTTAGAACTATTTAATGATAACCGTTTGTGATAATTTGTTGAATCCTGTTGCAGTTTCCCATAATCCTGTATTGCCCAGGCGAATAGAATAATCAGGTCGCTCGCTTAATTTTGAAGAAGGATCTTCAATCTTTAAAAGCAATTCATAAGTACCTGCCGGAATCTCTGATAAACTAACCGATTCTTTTAAATCGAAAGCTACTCTTGGCACTACTTTTCTAACATCAAAACTTAATTTTTTCTTGTAAACTGTTCCGTTCGCAGATCTCAAAATTAAATACGTATTTTTAGAATTGTAAACCGGAGCAAAACCTGAATTGTTGATGATTGCATTAAATTCTAAAGTCCCGTTTACCGCAACTTTCTTATTTACACTAGATGAAGCCAAAGCCAGTCTGTATCCCAACTTTCTTTCAAAATCGGCAAAACAATTATTGTTTCTCCATTCCTGCAAAACCGGACCATAATAATCAAGATTTAAGTACGTCCATTTTAACATGGTCATTTCTTTTTCGGCAATACTGCAACTCGCCACCGGAACATCAGTTGCCGGACATGTTTCTCCTCCTGTTGGGACAAAAAGGGCTTCATTACTTATATATATTTTATCTGCCGTTACATTTACATACGTACCATAATCGTCAACACTTGCCATAAAACAATCGTTGTGAAAACCTAGACGAGCTGTATTGGTGTTTCCGTAACCAACAGTCGCATCCATTGCGGTTGTAGTCGCAACGAAGTCTTGTTTAATTTTTGGAGTTCGTACCTGAATTTTTATTTCTTTTGGAAAAGTTTCTAAAAGTTTATCCAGTATTAGTTTTTTATTCGCCGGCGTAGTCAATTGGTTTGTTGTGTAGTACCATTCTCCCCAAGCCCCTACAAAACCAGCCTGAACAAAAGCAATCACATCTTTGTTTTCTTCTAAAATTGGCTTTAACTGATCTAAATGTCCGGAAATTACGGCAACAGAAGCATCCTTACCATCCTGCGCATCGGTATAAGCAAAACGCAAAACACATTTTAAACCAGCTTCTCTCAAACGTGTAAAATCAGTTTTTATAAGATCTAATTGCGCCTGACTTAATGCTGTGGTTTTGAATTTCTCCAAATAATATAAACGCAAAATAAGGCTTACATTTTCTTTCTTTAAATTTGCCAAAGATGCAGCAGTTATCGCAGCACCTTCAGAATTTACCTGCCATGAATGCATAAAGCCACGTTCAGGATTGGTAAAAACCTCATTAGAAACTGTGTAAGTCACTTTTTCCTGTCCTGCAATTTCTTCTACTTTGATCTCACCACCTCCGTCGCTCTGACAGCTTGAAGCAAGATTTAGAAAAAGACAAAATGCTATTAATAAATGTTTCATATTTTTATAATTAAATTATCTAATTAATTAATTCGGGAAGCTTTTACAAATACCCCAAATTCTGAATAAATTTACCTTTACCTTCGCTGATTTTACCTAATGAAAAAGGAAACAATGCTTTATAAGGTTCACTCTGACTTGCAGCACCGTTAAGTGAAAGTGCATGTTCCGTAAATTTTCCGTGTCTGATTAAATCAGAACGATATTGTCCGTTTTCACACCAATATTCGTGCGATCTTTCTAGAAGAATCATGTCGTTAAAACTTGCAAGCGTACTGTAATCTGCTAATACAATTTCGCTAATTTGAGCTCTCCTTCTTACAATATTTATTAAATCAATAGCTTCCTGAGTTGGAGTTCCGGTTTTGTTTACGATTGCTTCTGCTTTCGACAATAGTACATCGGCATAGCGATAAATGATAATATCAACTGTAGTCAAAGGTGTTTTTCTGGCTGCATCCGGATGAATTTTTAACGGAATAGGTCCTAATTGCATGTAGTTTGCTGGATTCGCCCTGTTATAAGTTATACCATCTGTACCTGTATATTCTGCGATAAGTGCTGTTTTACGAATATCAGTTGCTTCAAAAGAATCATAAAATTTCCATGAACTCTGAATGGTTCCGTAACCACCACGTCCAGGAAAATTAGCAGGCAAGGACATCATTTGCCACTGGTTTTCACTAGTTCCGGCGTAATCTGCAGGAACAGCCCAAATTATCTCTTTGCTAGTAATTGGTGCAACTAAATCCCATAAACCAGCATAATCATTTTCAAGACCATAATAATTCATCGCTATAATTGCGTTTGCTTGTTCCTCAACTTCTGCCCATCTTTTTTCATGAAGATATAAGCGTATCAAAACCATTCTTGCAAGTCCGGTACTAAATCTTCCATAAGGTGTGTCTGCCGGAGCTGTTAAATCTGCTGCTGCTGCTTTAAGGTCATTTTCGATAAAGCTTACCATTTCTGCATTTGAAAGTCTGGCCAAAGGTGCTTCTATCAGCGGATTCTGAAGCAGTTCAAGAGGTGCTACTACAATAGGTCCGTACATATCAAAAAGTTCGTAAGCCAAAACGCCGCGTGCGCATTTAATTTCAGCAATAGCTTTCTTTTTTACAAGTTCATTTACATTAGAACTTTCGATTCTGTAAATACTTAAAGTCATGCTGCTTATCTTGTTATAGAATTCATCATAAAAGCGCGTAAATGATGTAGAGCTCGTTTTGTAACTATGTAACGATGCTTCCTGCTGCACGCCGTAAGGTCCCTGAAGAATTTCTGTTGTGGCATCTAATATAAACATGAGTCCATTTTCAGAAGTACTGTGAATTCCATTTGCATATGATCCTCTTAAAGGATAATAAGCTGAGGCTACTATTGCCTGAATATCAGCTTCTGATGTTGGAAAAATATTTGGATTAATCTCATCGTAATTGATTGATTCAAAATCATCATCGTTACACCCTGAGAAAACTAGTAATAGTAAAACTATTGTATAATATTTTAAATTTTTCATGTCTTTTTTTATTAAAACTTAAGATCAACTCCTACTGTATATGTTTTTACGTTTGGATAAGCTGCTGCATAACCATCTGTTTCAGGATCTATACCATCATATTTTGTTATGGTAAAAAGGTTTTGCCCGTCTAATCGAATGGCGGCACCCTGCATAAATTTA
>Ga0247804_10000712_pt1 | contig 15223 bp, 15 predicted proteins | sample UWRJL029104C1_FD_181142 | JGI IMG/M metagenome (GOLD analysis project Ga0247804, IMG submission 181142) | Plant litter microbial communities from Arlington Agricultural Research Station in Wisconsin, United States - UWRJ-L029-104C-1 | ecosystem: Environmental > Terrestrial > Plant litter >...
ATGATTTCAGTAACGCTACGAATTGCGTATGGGAAATCCTCAACACTTGGAAGTACTGGGATCAAAGCACGTTCTGCAAGGTAGCCGTGGCCGATTTCGCGGCGTCCTGGTGAACCAATGCGTTGTACTTCACCAACTGTGTAGCCTGGGGCATTGTAGTGGTGCATGTAGCGGCGTTCGCCGTCGCTAATCTCCATCGTATCAACCATCTGTGAATAACTAAGTGGGGCAAGTGTGACAATGTTCATACCCTGAGTCATACCACGCGTAAAGAGTGATGAACCGTGGGTTCGTGGAAGGATGCCAATTTCGCTTGAAAGCGGACGAATTTCGTCAAATTTACGGCCGTCAGGACGAACTTGTTCTTCGACGATACCGCGGCGTACGTCTTTGTGGACGGCAACCGTAAAGGCTTCGTCGTATTTATCGCGAGGATACTCGTCGCCGTGCTCTTCAATCATTTCGGCGTGGAATGCCCAACGAAGCTGATTCACCATTTCGTTTCGCTCTGGGTATGGCTTACGGACAGCTTCACCAAGCTTGCCATGTACCCACGCATCGACAGTTGCCTGAATGTCTTCGTCCGGAAGGACGAGTGTGTATTCTTGTGCGACTGGTGCGAGCTTTTTGGCGAGCTCTTTTTGGAGCTTAATCGCTGGTTGATAGTGTTCGAATGCCCAAGTAAGTGCATCAGCAACGATTTCTTCGTCAACTTCATTTGCACCGGCTTCAACCATCGTAATACCGCTTTCGATACCCGCAACCACAAGGTCGAGGTCACTTGCAGCACGCTCTTCAGGGCTAAGGAATGCCTTGAATTCGCCGCCAACACGACCAATACGAAGCCCAGAAACTGGACCATCAAATGGCGTGCCAGTCAGCATCAACGCGCTCGATGCAGCAATCATCGCGACCATGTCAGGACGGAAGGTTGGGTCCATCGAAAGAACGCTCGCAACCACTTGAACTTCTTGGCGATAGCCTTTAGGAAAGAGTGGACGAATCGGACGATCAATAATACGACCAATAAGGATTGCTTCGTCGCTTGGACGACCTTCACGTTTAATGAATCGGCTGCCGCTGATCTTACCAGCTGCATACATTTTTTCTTCGTAGTCGATAGACAACGGGAAATAATCGAGGACAATTGGGCGAGATCCTACTTGAGCTGTACCTAGCACAACGGTGTCGCCGTATGTCACGAGGACAGACCCAGTGCTTCGAAAGCCAACACGGTTCACTTCAAGAGTTAACGGTCGCCCCTCGAACTCAGTCGTGACTTTAATAATATCCTTGCCGTAAGGGTTGATAGTGGCCATATAGTGCCTCCTTTGTTAATGACTGAGGCGTTGGTAACGGGTGTACACATTCTTTATCGCTTTCGCATAAAGAATATCTGCATCCACCACCTCTTCCTCATCTGCTAAATTTACTTGTCTATTATACCCTAGAAATGCTACTATTTGGAGACTATGATCCCAGGCGGATCCGCTATGCGTCAACGTTCGGACGTGCCGAACCGCTAACGCCTCTTATACATAACTAACAATCAGGAGGGTTTTATGAAACCACGACGCGTTAACGTACGCGGTATCGTCTTTAAGGACGGCCGGCTTCTTGTTACTAAATTTAAAGAAGACGCAGGTGAAAGTGCGCACTGGGGAACGTTTGGCGGCGGCCTCGACCCCAACGAATCACTTTTAGACGGACTGCACCGCGAGATGATCGAAGAGACCGGCATCGCACCAGAAATCGGCAAGCTGCTCTTCATTCAACAATTCGGCGAACCCGACCGAGAGTTTCTCGAATTTTTCTTTGAAATAAAGAATGTCGATGACTATAAAGAAGTTGATCTTGAGGCGACCACGCATGGTGCCCTCGAGTTAACTCGTAGCGCGTTTGTTGATCCGAGCAGTGACTTCATTTTGCCAGCATTCTTGCAGACAATTGATATCGCTGATTACATCAACAACGAACGAACGCCGTTTATCTATAACGAGCTACCGAATAACGCGTAGTTCGATCGCAAGTACGCCATAGCGGGCTTGTTCTTCTGGGGTGTAATAAAGATCATAGCCTGCTGCCGCTTCCTTTGCGGAGCGTGCATCGGGCATGACGTGTTTGTAGCCTTCGGACGTCACCATGTCGAGCGAGTCTTTATATAGCCTGATGGCGACAACCTCTACAAGCGCCTGCTTGGGCTCGCCTTCTTGGAGTTCACCGTTATCGTCACGGTAATCACGACGGAGCCATACCTGGTCTCCGGGGGTGTAATTGGCGAACTTACCCCTATTTAGCCGACCTTCAATAGTCTTGCGGCCAGCAATAATATGATCGAGTAGTGCCGATTCACGGCCTGATTCCCAAGTAGTCATTACTTACAGTATAAACGTTCGACTAAAAAAGAACTCCGCTATTTGCGGAGTCCAAGTTTTTCGATAGTAGCCTTGTAGGCTTCAAAGTCTTTTGCCTCAAGATACTTGAGAAGCTTTTTTCGCCGTGCAACCATCTGAATAAGACCACGACGACCCATGTGGTCGTGCTTGTTAGCCTTAAGGTGCTCCGTTACCTCTTTGATACGGGTCGTGAGCACAGACGCTTGAGCTTGTGGGCTTCCAACGTCGTCTTTGTGGGTTTGCGTAAGGCTAAACGCCTTCGCTTTGTTTTCTGCGGTAATCATCGAATGTGTATTGTATCAGAATTGCTGATCTGTTGCAAGGGGTCTCATGCGAGTGCTGTAATTTTAGCAATTAGGGCAGCATAAGCATTGACTTTTCATCAGTTAAATGCTATTATTATCAGGCTATGGAACTCCTGAGGTCCACTTCGCGCGGAGGGTTCTCCGTACGAGGCATCTTTACATTTGCCATGACCGTGTTACTGACGGCACTATTATCGGTACTCTTCTTGAGCGCCTCCCCTGCGCACGCTGCAGAGAATGGTGTATGGAACGGCGAATCAATCATGTACGACGGTCACCAATACTATAATGCTGGCCAGGCAACCGCTGGTGATAGCCACGGGCTTGCCGTTGGTACGCACTACTACCTCTACATAGAAGTTGTTAACGAGCGTCCACTTCAGCAAAAAGCACACGTTATCTACTTTGCACCAGGCAGTGACCCCCCCAAACTTGATTCAGCAAGCTACCGAGTATACGATTTCTCGAGCACAAAAGTATTCTCAAACCCTACAACCACTCAAACTATCACCGTTACACCTCGAGGCGAAAGCGATCAGGTGGCGACGTCATGTGCAATTGACGGTGTTGGTTGGATTGTGTGTAGCCTCAGCGTCTTCCTCGCACAAGGAATGGACTGGGTATTTAGCATCCTTACAGGATTCGTAGAAGTACAGCCCCCTAAGACCGGTGACACAAACGGTGACCTTTATATTGCCTGGAACGTCATGCGCAGCATCGCGAACGTCGTCTTTATTATCGTCTTCATGATCATTATCTACTCACAGTTAACGAGTGTAGGTCTTAGTAACTACGGCCTCAAGAAGCTCGTCCCTCGTCTAATCATTGCGGCAATCCTCGTGAACATCTCATACTTTATCTGTGCACTTGCGATCGATCTCTCAAACGTTATCGGATACTCGTTCCAAGATATCTTTATCGAGATCCGAAATGGCATATTTAATATAGATAACGATACATGGACCGCTGAAGTCATCAGCTGGGAAAGTGTCACTGGATTCGTCCTCTCGGGCGGAACCGCCATTGCTGCAGTTGGCGTCGGTGCAACACTTGCCTTCCTCGGAACGGCCGGTGGATCTGTTGTTAGTGTTATCTTCTTACTCCTCCCAGCACTGCTTGCGCTGCTCCTTGCAGTCCTCGTTGTGCTTGTTATTCTTGCCGCTCGACAAGCAATTATCATCCTACTCCTCATCGTTGCGCCACTTGCATTCGTCGCCTACCTTCTTCCAAACACCGAAAAGTGGTTTGAGAAGTGGCGCGATCTCTTTATGACGATGTTGATATTCTTCCCAGCCTTTTCACTCGTGTTTGGTGGATCACAACTTGCTGGAGCGGTGATTATTCAGAACGCGAGCAGCATTACGACGATGATCCTTGGAATGATCGTCCAAGTTGCGCCACTTGTTATTGCACCACTCCTCCTTAAGCTTAGCGGTAGCCTTCTTGGTCGAATCGCTGGACTCGTCAACGACCCAAGCAAGGGCGTCCTCGACCGCACAAAGAACTGGGCAAACGCAAATGCTGCCTACCACGCACAGCGCAACCGTAACGGTATGCGACTTAATGGCAAACCTCTTGACCCTAATAACCCAGGACAGCTTCGTCGTCGAAACTTCGTGCGCCGTGCGGCACGAGGTATGAACGAATACACCCGTCGTCTTGAAGACCGCACAAAGAACATGAATGCCATGGGCGATAACCTTTATCATGGCTCTTCGGCATATGCGAGCATTAATGAAAACGCACACCACATCGAGACCGACAAGAAGCGTATCGAATCAACACTTGAACGAGATCTTAAGATCAAGATCCGAAACAACGCGCACATGCTCGAGCACGAGCTTACTGCTCGCGTTCGTGCTGACCAAGCCGCTGATGCCGGCGGAAAGCTTGATGCGGCATACGAAGGGCTTAAGTCTGGTGCCGATGCAACTCTTCGATCTCGTTACAGCGCACTCCACCTCGAAGCTGTTGATACAACAAGGAGCGTTGCACTTACCGCGATGAAGAGTCAATCTGCCAAACGTGAACAAGCTAAGAATCTATACGCAGACCTCAAGAACAACACACTCTCTATCGATGGTCAGTTGCTTCGTGAATACGCCGGTGGTGTCCAAGGTCACAACGGTGCACAGCGTGCGCTTGCGCAGGCTATTAGCGAACAACACAAAGCTCACGCCGAGGTTATTACAAACGCAAATGCCATCCTTGATGACTACAACCTTGATGCGAATGAGAACCTCTCGATTGCCAAAAACAGTACCGTTAAGGGTGTCACCATTACTGACGATATCCGTGAAGCAGCCATCAAGCGTGTTGGTGCAAACGGTGTCATCCCACACATTAACGAACTCCTTAAATCAATCGACCTCTCACCTGCTGGTAATGAAGACTTCCGTACTGCACTGGTTGATTCCCTTCGCGGCAACAGTGGCCGTCCGAAATACATCGGTATGGGTCTGCTTGATAAGTTCACCCAAGGTATCCCTGGTGGTGTTAATGATACTGTCATCGATGGCTGGATTGAAGCAATGTTGGTTGAAGGTAAACTATCTGCAAGCGAACTTGCAACACAAGACAAAGATACACTTGCCCGTATCGCCGAAGCGCTTCCACGCCTTAAGACTAAGGGCGGTCGCTCGGCTGTTGACCAAGTCAGCTTCAATAACGCACTCGTTAACCTCAAGACTGAAGTCGGTAACTTCCGAAGCGACACAGACCTTGCGAACAAGGCTGGTGAGCGTCACGCTCCAATCAACGATATCGAAAGTCACCTATAGGATCTATAGCGCTTCGATAGTAGTCGCGTCGCTGATATCAAAGTCAGCGATACGAGTCCGGCGAAGCTGGGTACAATACGCACCAGTTCCGAGCTTGCCGCCAATGTCCTGGGCAAGTGTTCGGATATAGGTTCCGCTACTGACGTGAGTTCGAATCTTAAGCTCTGGGTAACTATACTCAACGAGGTCTAAGCTAAAGACGCTGACGGTTCGTTCGGGCATTTCAACTTCGACACCTTTTCGTGCAAGCTTGTAGGCACGTTCGCCATTAATCTTAATGGCACTGTAGATTGGCGGACGCTGGGTAATCTCGCCTCTAAATAATTCAAGGGTGGCGCTTACTTCTTCGAGTGAAGGAATAGTCGGTGAGACATCGGTGATCTCACCTTCGGGGTCACCCGTTGTGCTGGTCTTTCCAAGATGGATTGTGGCCTCGTACACTTTGTCGAGTTTCGAATAGATACCGGCATTGCGGCACTCTTTACCTGTCACGATAATCATAAGGCCGGTTGCGAACGGATCGAGCGTGCCGGTGTGACCCACTTTTGCCTTTTTGCCAAGCTGCTCGCTCAGACGGCGACGAACACGCGCAACAACGCCAAAACTAGTCATCTCGGATGGTTTATCAATAAGGAGGACACTGTCTTCTTGCATAGAAGGCATTATACCCTATTTACCGCGGCTCTATTGTTGGCCGGGGATTTTAAATTGTGCAGGGTCACTAGATTGCGGTGCAATTGGAGGAGGCGTCAGGCCGATTGGCTGCTCTGGGGCTGGTGCAGCGATTGGTGCAGCTAGTGGTGCTTGTGGAGCGATAGGCTCGGGTGCTGGTGCAGGAGCTACAGGAGCTGGCTCTGGTGCAAGAATGTCGCCAAGACGCTCTGGTTGAGCCGGTGTCGGCGTAGGTGCAGCGACAGGCATGTCTGCTGGGTTAAATGCATATGCTGAAGTTGGTGCAGGTGGACCTGCAGAGAAATCAGGAAGTGGAGGTGGCATTGGAAGTCCTAGATCGGCAGGGGCTGGTGGCGCAGACGGCGCTACTGGTTCGACAACAGGAGCTGGTTCTACGACTGGCGCAGGCTCTGGCTGTACAACTGGCTCTGAATCACCAAGGACATACGAAGAACCGCCTTGAGTTGCACTCATTGGCGCCTCGTAGGCAGGTGTTGATTCGATATATGAATGCTTAAGAATTGTTTTGTTTTGATCGTTTTCGATCTCGCGTCGCGCGTCATCAGCCGCCTGTTCGGTGGTTGCACTGAGTGTGCCGCCAAGTGAAGGTTCAACCGTGGTATTGTTTGCGACCTTTACCTCTGGGTGATCGGTTGAAACTGCATCACCAAGTGTCGGCTCATCGAGCGCGTATGCTCCAGCAGCAACAGCGTTGCCTGTTTGCTCGTCTAACGCCTTATCAGCAACTTCAGCTGCTTCTTCTTGTTCGGCTGCCTTAACGCGTTTGTCAAGCTCTTCGAGGGTCTCATTGGCTTTATGGCTGATTGATAAGCTCTGTTTTGCGGCTTTTGATTGCGGCTCGGATTCTGATGAATCTTCGTGGGCATCATTCGCTACTTCAAGTGCTCCATCGTTGTGCTTTTCTTGTAATTTAGATGCGATAAGTTGTTGGTCTGCACCTGCCGCCATAAGCTGCGAAGCAATTGTCATCACGCCAGATGTGGTGTGGTGGTTACTAAAGCGTTCTGTCTGCGCAACGATACCAGTGAGAAGCGCAGTTGCGATTTGCGCGTCAAGAAGTGACTTTGTTTTATCTGCCTTTAATGCTTCGGCAAGTCCAGTAATCATTTCACTCAGGCTACTCGATTGTGAATCGTGCCAATCGATTCCACCAAGCGTACTCAATTGATCGCCAGAAGTAATCGTAATAACGGTTGCATCGTGAAGGATTTGCCCGTGTGATTCAAGTGCTGCGTCAAGGTGCTCTGCCTTATCGACGCCAAGTGCAATAACAAGCTCAACATTGTAGTCACCTTGGCTAAATTCAAGGTCATCACTTGTAATGGTTGTTTTGTACGGTGTAATAAAGATCTTTACTGCTTCACCTTCTACTTTGTAACGGAGGTGATCGGCTTTTTCTTTGTCGAGCGCAATAATAAAATCACGAAGACTATCAGTTGTTTCGTCGAGAACCTTTTTAGGCTCAAGGAATCCAATCGTAGAAGGGATAGTTCCGCTAAAGACGGCAGTGCCGTGCTTTTCGAGCTTATCAACGATAAGTGTCAGTGCAATCGCAGCAGACAACGCGTCAACAGACGGGTCATTAGACACCGTTATAAGGATGTTTGTCGATGATTTAATCTTCTCGACGATCTGTTGTTTGGCTTTAATGTCGTCCATAGTGTATGTTTGTTTCTTTTAGTAAGCGTCCTTACGTTTAGGGATACTATAGCATAAGGGGTTTCTTGTGGTCAACAACATCGTCTCGCCTCTTTACATTTCGCGTCTTTTCCTCTATAATCACCCCTTGACTAGATACAGCATTTAAGAGGTAAAGGAAACCCATGCCAATCATCAAATCCGCTATCAAGCGAGCAAAGCAAACCATCAAACGCCGCGAACGTAATGTTGGCATCAAGCGTGATATCAAAGAAGCCGTTAAGGCCTTCACTACTAAGCCTACCGCTGCAACTCTTGCGAAAGCACAGAGCGAAATCGACACAGCTGTAAAGAAGAACCTTCTTGCAAAGAACACTGCGTCTCGACGCAAGGCTGGCCTTTCAAAGATCGCTAAAGAAGCTGGCGTCAAGCTTGCCTCTGGCACAAAGAAAGCTGCTGCACCTAAGGCTGCTGCTGCAAAACCTGCAGCTGCCAAGAAGCCTGCGGCTGCGAAAGCTCCTGCTGCGAAAAAAGCTCCTGCAAAGAAGCCTGCGGCTAAAAAATAATTCTTGTATACCAGGAATGAAAGAATCCCCTTCTCTAGGGGATTCTTTTTATTGCGAGATTGTGACGAGCGTTCGCTCGATCAGCAGCCAAGGTTCACCTCTCGATGTCTTAAGATCAGCATCGGTCTCGGCGAAAGCTTTTACGATGCGCCGCGCACCAGGACGACCGAGTCGACGTGCATAGCGTGTTAACTTCGAAGCAACAAAAGGATGAATACCGAAGTCCTTTGTCGGCACGTCGCTAGATTCTGCAGCCGTTACTGCCGCGAGTTGAAAGGCCTGTGATGCAAGAAGCGCAAATAGTTTATACGGTTCTTCGGTCAGTTCGAGAGTTCGTATCATTTCGTGAATGCGCCGCGTGTCCCCTTCGAGTGCGAGCTCGAACAACTGAAATACGTTCTCTGATGGATTCGCATCGATAATACTATTAATCACCTCGGGCGTTACCGAATCAACGAACAATAGCTTTTGCGCAGCACTCGCGAGTTGCCACTGATCCACACCAACCCGTGCCACAATGTGGTGCGCTAGTTTTTTATCCAACACGAGATCGATACTTTTACTATAGTGAATAAGCCACGTCTCGGCATACTGCTGGTCGCGGTCTGTCCAAGGTGCAAACTCCTTCACATCTGCCATCTTTTTTAACTCTTTATACGCGGTAGTACGTTTATCGAGTTTTACGTCGACCAGTACAAGTTGAATGTCATCTGAAAGCCTTGCGAGCCATTCAGGTAGTTTCTCCCATACGGATGAGTTAGAAGCGATGTCTTTTATAATAACGAGTCGCTTGTCGGCAAAGAGGGTGCTTCCCATTAAAAGGTCTGGGAGTTGCTTTAACTCGAGTGTGGCCCCGTCAACTTTTTCGGCACGGCCATCGAACGACGTAACGATTTCGCGGAGCGCGTGGTCAATTTCGAAACTATTGGCACCAGTCAGGACAGTAATCATTACTCTTAGTATACCCTAGAGGGTCTGACACACGGGGCAGATATGTGTTCCTCGACCCGCAACGCGCATCTTTTCAATCGTTGCACCGCATCGGGGACACGGAAGTCCTTCACGCCGAAAGGCGCGGGCGAAATCCATGTAACTCCCCTTTTTACCTTCCGCGTTCACGTAGGTATGATTCGATGACCCGCCTTTTTTGATTGCAAGATTCATAACTTCACGAAGATCGGTATAGAGTGCCGTAAATTCAGTGTCCGTTAACGACGCCACGAGACGCTGTGGATGAATTTTTGCTCCCCAGAGGGATTCATCAGCGTAGATATTACCGACCCCAGCAACAACCGACTGATCAAGGAGCGCTGCCTTAATGTTCGTTTTGCCACGACGCGCAAAGCGCTCGGCAAATTGCCTGGCAGTAAAATCTGATTCGAGCGGTTCTGGTCCTACTTTTTGCATGAACGGGATGTTCGGAATTTCTAGTGTTGGCATGAGTCGCACCCAGCCAAACTTACGCTGATCGTTAAAGAATAGTTGCGAACCGTCAGTAAAGGTGATGGTTACTCGTGTTGATGCGTCGGGCAGGATGTTTACGAGGCTATCGTTTGGATGGCCGGCACCGAAACGATTCTCTGGGTCAACGTACACTAACTGGCCAGTCATCTTAAGATGAATGATTAACGAATAATCTGTCGAGAGGTCAATCATCAACACTTTTGCGCGCCGGCGAATATCAGTCACTTTTGCGCCAATCATAAACTGCGCTACGTCGGCCACGGTGTTCGGAAAACCCTTGGCCGTATCGTGCGCTTCGGCAATAATCTTTTTACCAATAATAAGTCCGCCGAGGCCACGGCGGACTGTTTCTACTTCTGGGAGTTCAGGCACAAGGAGTACACCCGACTACAGTCGTACGTCTTGAATAAGATCTTCGGAGTTAGGAATCTGGTTGGTAAAGAGTTGCTGAAGTTGCTCGGTGCTCGCATCCAAAGAACCCGGAGATCCCTTACAGGTCGAGGTCCACAATGTCTTCACTGATTCGCCATTATTCAAAATACTAAATTCGTACACACTTCCGGTTGCACAGACACCGCGAACATCATTCTCGTTACCTTCAAGCTCGACGCCCTTTACAAGATTTGCCTTGTCGAGTGCGTACACAAATTGCTCGTAGGCAGCAACGCTGTTACCGAGTGTATTTTGGTTCACAATCGTTTCAAGGTATCCAGTGTACGTCTTGATTGCACGTTGGTTCGACGAGATGTCGATTTTGTATGAATGGAACTCTTCGTCGGCGACAATTGGTCCGCGAACAGTCATAGAAACGCTTCGTCCTACTGACGTGTTGAGGAGTGCATCGCGACTCACGTCTGTGATTGTGTCCGAGTTAGTATTTGATCCCGCAAAGAATACAACCCGTGCTAATGACACAAGCGCTGCGATTGCGATAATGATAACGATGATTACGAGTGCGACAGGAACGATTCGTGATGTGCGGTAATTTGCCATAGTCTCACCTTAGTAGTTTTACGCTTTATTGTCAAACCCGGTACTGCCAAAACCGCCGCTGCTGCGGGCTGTTTCGTTGAGCTCGTCGGTCTCTTGCCAGGTGATTTTTTCGTACTGAGAAATGAGGAGCTGCGCAACACGCATACCCGGTTCGATCACAAACGGCTCCGAGCCTAGGTTGATCGTTAATATATTCAGTTCGCCACGGTAGTCAGCATCGATCGTCCCGATACCGTTCACCATAGTGATACCGTGCTTGATACTGAGTCCACTACGGGCACGAATCTGCATTTCATATCCATCAGGAAGCTCAAATGCGAGACCAGTCGGGATCATTGCTCGAGCAAGCGGCTCGAGCGTCATGGGTTCGTCGAGACAAGCATGAATATCCATTGCGGCCGCCTGATCGGTTTGATATTCGGGGAGGATTGCGTTTGGCTTTAGTTTTTTAACTTTGACTTGCACGTGATGCCTCCAACTTCTCATTAATTTCTTTCAGCGCGACTTCTGTGTCAACAAAGCGGACGCTTTGCATCCCCACTGCTTCGGCTGCGGTACAAAATGCTTCGATATCATCTATAAATAAACACTCGCTTGGATCAACGCCAAGCCGAGCAGCAGCCATTTCATAAATCTCTGGGTCAGGCTTTTCGAACCCTACATCACCCGATGGTACGACGGCATCAAACAACTCATCGAGCTCGCCTGGATCAAACCGTCGATCGAGACTCGCACGTCCGCTAATATTACTGAGCATCGCAAGTCGAAACTCGGGACGAAGCGATTTAATAAGTTCGATCACTTTAGGATTTTTTGTATCGCTCATAATGCCGAGGACGACCCCAAAACAATCAAATATTACAGCTTTTATCATAGCTCTCCCCAATTCTTTCCTGTACTTACATCAACTTTTAATTTAATTCCTAATTCCGGTGCAATTGTTTCCATGGTTGTTTTAAGAAGTTCAGCTACCTTTTCGGCGTTCTCAGCTGGACACTCAATCAGAATACTGTCATGGATCTGCAAGACTTGCTCGCCGAGGTCACCTAACGTCTCGTCGACTTTTAACATCGCAAGCTTCATAAGATCAGCCTCGGTGCCTTGAATTGGCATATTCGCCGCCGCTCGCTCGGCACCCGCTCGAACCATAAAGTTACTACTTTTGATGTCTGGTGTTGGACGACGACGTCCGTGATATGTCTCGACATAGCCTTCGGTACGCGCCCTATTGAGCGTCTCGTCGATGAACCTGCGGATTGGTGCACGAAGCGTAAAGTATTGATCGATGAAGTCTTTTGCCTGCCCAAATGTCATGCCGGTATTTGCTGCAAGGCCATGCGGGCTCATGCCGTACAAGACGCCGAAGTTAATCACCTTTGCGTCACGACGTTGGTCTTTTGTGACCTCGTCCATCGGAATGCCATATACCTCACTCGCTGTTTTGGTGTGAATATCGACGTCACCGTTAAAGTCGTTAATAAGTGACGTGTCGTTGGCGAGAACGGCAGCAAGTCGAAGCTCGAACTGCGAGTAGTCGGCACTAACGAGCACCTTCCCTTCATCGGCGATAAAGGCTTTTCGAATTTCTCGACCCAGTTCGGTACGAATCGGAATGTTCTGAAGATTCGGGTTTGTACTACTCAACCTCCCAGTTGCCGCAACGTCCTGGTTGAAGGTTGTGTGGATTCGGTTATGTTCGTCAGCAAGTCTTGGAAGCGAGTCAGTGTACGTATTCTTGAGCTTTGCAAGCTCGCGAGTCTGTTCGATGAGTTCAATAATTGGGTGTTGGCCACGCAACTTATCAAGTTCAGCTTGGCCGGTACTATAACCTGTTTTGCCCTTTTTGATCCCCGTAGTTGGCAGTTGCAGCTTTGTAAATAACACCTCAGAGAGTTGTGCTGGGCTGCCAATATTAAATTCACTTCCCACCATCGAATACATTTGTTGTTCGAGTTCTTTATGGCGCGCACCGAGGCTCGCACTCATATCATCGAGTGTTTTTGGATCAATCAATACACCCTTATGCTCAATTCTAAAAAGGGTGTAGATAAGCGGAAAATCAAATTCATGCGCAATGCGCGCAAATTTCGGTTCAGCCTCAAAGGCTGCCGTCTGCTCTGCAAAAACAGTCCAGAGACCAGCAAATAGCACTGCCGGTTCTGGCGACTCTATACCAATAAGTGCACCTAGGGATCGATCCCGGCGAAGCGGATCAATTAAGAATGCAGCCTGGCGAATATCGTGCACTTCAGTGAAGTGAACAAAGATATTGTGGGCCGCAAGTTGATGATACAGATATTTTACGTCATAACTAATAACGGTCGTCATTTCGAGCGCACGCCATAGTGAGTTATCGACGTCTGCGACGGTTGTCGATGCGACGGTCTTGCCGTCTGTCGAAAGCCACACCGTATCTTCAATGAGTTCAATAATAACCGGGCCGTCGATCGAAACAGTCTTTGGCCATTCGACTACTTGTAGGCCGATTACTTCTTTAACTTCCTCTTGGATATCGACAACCTTGTCGCCAATCTTCATGTGTTCAGGTAATCGTGCTATCAGTGCCTTAAATTCATATTTATGAAGAACAGCAAGAATCTTATCGACATCAGTCTGGGCAATATCTGTTTCGTGCCAGTCGATTTTTATTGGTGCATCGGTAAATATTTGCGCCAACTTCTGGCTCAAATAGGCGCTCTCTTTACCTTCAAGAAGGTACTTCTGACGAGAACCCGAAATTTCATCAATGTGTTCGTAGATACCATCGAGCGAGTCAAATTCTGTCAGTAAGGTCTGTGCCGCTTTGTTGCCAATCATCCTGACGCCAGGAATATTGTCGCTCTTATCCCCTACTAGCGCCTTGTAGTCGACAAATTGATCCACGCGAATACCGTACTTATTCTCAAATGCTTCAGCGTCGTAACGAGTGAGGTCGCTTCCGCCAGTTTTTGTAATGTAGACAGATGTCTTTGGAGTAATCAGCTGCAATAGGTCATAGTCACCCGTGACGATACACATCTCAACATCGGCAGCGTTTGCTTCGACAGCAAAGGTACCCAAAATATCGTCGGCTTCGTAATTCTCAAGCTCATAGAGAGGCCAATTAAATGCCTCAAGCACTTCGCGCAAGATCGGAAGCTGCGCGTAAAAATCCTCAGGCGGTTTTGTACGGCCGGCTTTATACTCTGGGTAAATCTCGAGGCGCTTGGCCGTACTTGTACCGCGAATATCCCATGCAATTGCGACGTAATCAGGTTGGATTTTTTTAATAATTTCAATTGCGATAGACGCAAAACCCATGACTCCGCCGGTCGGTGTACCATCCGATGTTGCCAAATTCGGCATCGCATAATAGCCGCGGTAAAATACGGACATTCCATCAATAACTGCCAGCCGTTTCATACCTTTCAGTATACCAGTTATAGGGGGTTAGTTATAGGTTGTCTCGACGCTTCTTCGACGCCGCGCATTTATTAGTGCGCGCTTTATAAGACGACGTTCTTTTTCGGTTGTATTGCCCCAAATACCACTATCTTGATTGGTGGTTATCGCATACTCGTAGCATGCGTCCCTTGCAAGACAACTTCCACAAAACTTTTTTGCATCTGCAATCTGCTGACGATCGCCCGCTAACGTCTCTCCAACAGGAAAGAACAGCTCTGGGTCAGCATTAATGCATGCTGCTCTATCTCGCCAGTCACCTGTTTCGCTATACATACGCTCATCTTATAGAGCTTACCCCCTTCACACAAGCAAGAGCACCATGTCTGCTAGAATAATGGTATGACCTATCACAAAAACCTCAAGCTTCTTACATTCGTCGGTATGACCGGATCGGGTAAATCAACTGCAGTCGAACACTTCACTAACATGGGATATCCTAAGATTTACCTTGGTGGATTTGCTTACGAAATCATGGCCGAACGCGGTATCGAAAAGGGCGAAGAGAACGAAAAGAAGTTTCGTGTCGATATTCGAAACGAGCTTGGTAACGACGTCTATGCAAAACGAGCAATCGACCAGATTGAACACCTCGCTGAATCAGGCCAGCATCGCATCATTATTGACGGCATCTATAGTTGGGATGAGTATAAAACGCTCAAACACAACTACCACGGCGAAATGACGACAGTTGCGATCGTGACACCAAAACACAAACGCTACCACCAACTCGCTCACCGCGAAGACCGACCTCAAACAGAAGAAGTCTCAAGCCAGCGTGACTACAAAGAAATTGAGGACATACAAAAAGCCGGCCCTATTGCTATGGCCGACTTTTATGCGATGAACGATGGTGATTACGATCATCTTTACGAGCAACTCGATGTGATTGCTCGCGACGTTGAATTCCTAGCTTAGGTATTCGTGAAGTTTCTTTGAATCCTTGT
>Ga0247804_10000713_pt1 | contig 15222 bp, 14 predicted proteins | sample UWRJL029104C1_FD_181142 | JGI IMG/M metagenome (GOLD analysis project Ga0247804, IMG submission 181142) | Plant litter microbial communities from Arlington Agricultural Research Station in Wisconsin, United States - UWRJ-L029-104C-1 | ecosystem: Environmental > Terrestrial > Plant litter >...
TTCCACTTCATCCACCGATACCTCACTCAAGGTCCCTCGCACCCCACGATTTGCTGAAGCAACCTCTGTATGTTCACCGGTTGATAACGCCCGATCACCATTTGCGGATCCTCCCAGCGAAGAGACACAATCATATATGGCTCAATCACAGCCATCAGATATTGGCTTCGGCTATATCGCGGACAACTCGCGACATGTTGAGGTACCGATGACACCAGCCTCTCCGTTGAGAAGCGCCATGAAAGTTCCTGGGACACCTGCGCGGAAAATAGACAATCCATTAAGCCCAACGTTCAGGGAAGAGCAAATTCTGGAAAAGCATGAGGGTTTAACTGAGAAAGAGCAGGCGAAAGACCTCGTAAGTGATAAGACTATTCATTTGTGAAGCTAGTACTGACTTTTCTAGAAAATAAAAACCAGAGTCCGTGTAGCAAAGTTCGTGCTCCGAGGTGTCAATTTCAGCTGCAGTCTTATCATTCTCGCCTTACTCTCCACAACCTTGACGGTTTTCAATGCCACCAAACACCTTCCCCCACGAAACACTCTTCCAGCCTGGGCTGAGAATACCAAGGTCTGGCCTCAATATCTAGTACTCGGAATTGCTTGCGTCTCAATGGCTTTCTGTATCCTGATCTTTTGGAATTATTTCAGAGGAGGTCACAAGCGTGCGGAAAAGGTTGCCGTCTACTACACTCTTTTCGCCATGGGATTTTTCATTTTCAGCATTATCATGTGGGCTGTTGCAGCTGGTGTTCTTCAAGGCGCGAAATCCAATGGTCAACGTAAAGATCTCTGGGGCTGGTCTTGCGTTGACAACCACAGACGGGAACTTTTCCAAAAGGATGTCGACTATGGTTTGGTTTGCAGAATGCAGGTTAGTTGGTTCCAATATCTACTAAAATTTATTGGCTTTTGCTAACATAATTTCTAGTCTTGGGCCTTGGTATGCTCTCTTATCGAGATTGTCCTCGAATGCATCTGTGTTATTCTTTACGGCGTTGTATTCTACAGATACTACTCCAAGCAACGCCTGCGCAAGTCCATGGATGTTCGTGATCGCGCCCGTTCTGACCTTTACCTTGCCCAACTTCGCTCTCAATCCGCACCCAACACTCCCGGTTTTGGTCCACTCTCTCCCTCGTACTCACAACATGCCAAATCTCCTCTACCAGCATCTTACCAATCCAATCCTCAGCGTGATGCGGAGGAAGGCTTTGCCGGTGCGCAGTTTGTCGAGGCGAAGTCCAATGCAGCGTTGAACTCAAAGCCATTTGCTCTTCAACCACCTCCTATCAGGGTCCATGCAGCCACACCTAAGACACCCCAAGAAGGATTCAGTGCCCAGACCCGATCAACTACTCCCCCAGCAGAGAGACGAATCGAGCATGTAGCTGCAGCACCAGGGGAGCAGCAATACGCCTCGGTGCCCATTCCCGGCTCATATGTATCACCTATAAATAGTCCTGGGATGCCACCAGCGCAACATCAATTTGCAAGTGTTGGCCAGGCTATCACAGACGACAGGAGAATCGAGAGTCCTCCTGGAAGCCCTAGAGGCTTCAGATAAGTAACATTGTTTAAAGCGACTTTTCTTCTTCTATCTGGGGGAAACTTTTGGGCGGAGTTTAAAGGTGGCCTCATTATTGGGAAATGAATTATACATGAATCTAAATGTCATTCGTTGGATAAATTATGTAAATCTGATAATAGCGCTCGATACCAGGTTGACAAATTCTTAAATGTATATTCTTATGTTCAAATACAGATTTATTCATATATACTTGCTACCTGCCTATGACTTCTTATTCTGTCTTTGGCAGACTAGTAACACAATTCTTCCACTTTACATCAAATGTTTTTACAACGAAATCCTCTTAATTTCTTCCCTGTTCTACTAATCTAGAGCCCCTACACTCTTATTTCTGTTATAAATAGTCTTGCCAGTCAAAGCCAATTTCAAGAGAATCCAACATCAGCAATCATGTGTAATATGTAGAGATAAGGCGTTGGCAAATATTACGCGATTATATTCATTCTTTTAGAATTTCGGAGCCATTTCACATAAATGAAGCTACATAGATGAGGTATAGGTTGCGTCAGAAAAAGGTGCATTCCGCTATTCCTGGAAGTCCTCGAACGTAAGTAAGGTCGGGTGCTGGATTTAGATTCTCAGCGCTTATCAGAGCATGTGTCATGTATTATCACCCAACAATCACATTTTCTTGAAACGATGTTGGTTGGGGTCATCTTCCAAATGGTGACGAGTTTTCGTAAAAGTGCTTTTTAGCTAAATATCTAGGCCCATCACTCGTAGACTCAGCGGCAAATAAGTCAAACTAGGCTCTGACCTGTTAGTCAAAGGATTTGCCGTGTCCATCCGCCTACTAAGCATCGCTGAGCTAAGACAGAAGCCGGCGAGTCCCCTCCAATGCATACATATACTGTAATCAATCACGTTTGTCATACCGCCACAGCTTCCCGGTTCTATCAAGGCAGATGTCGATCGAAACCTCGCTCACCTAAAACCGGCTCCTCTAGAATATAGTTTTAGGACGCAAGCTGCCAGGAAACGACCTCGTAACTCGTAGTATTAGCTATCAGTAAAGCCACATTTGATCATCTAATGTACACCAGCAGGTAAATCCATCCAAACCCTAAATACCACCAATAAGCTGTTATTCCACCCAGTCAAGCCACTGGCTATCCCAAAGCCGTCCATTACTTGCTAATAGCATTCTTTGCCTTGTCCGCAAATGCCTTTGCCTCCGCCTCAACTTTTCCAACAGCACTCTTCAATCCCCCCTCAGCTTGGAGCTTTAAGGCCTCCTCCCTACCACCCCACTTGTGATACTGCATCCACCGATAGCCTTGGGTGAGCTGTGATCCGCAGTTGATGAAATGGCATGCAAACAGCAGGTAATTCCTAGGTGTGACTGCGAGCGAGTAACGCATGAAGGTCGCAGAGTAGACCGTCAATGCTCCGGTCATTGTGCCTGATATTCTGTGATCACACAAGCTGGTTAGTTGCTGGTTTCAGGAGCGAGATGTGTAACCTCTGGTTGGCGGCAGAGAGGGGGGAGTAACTTACAAGTCGGGACTTTTCTGTGTGTCCATAACCGCCGCAATTGGGATTCCAAAGTTGGATGCCGGACCCCAGAAATCTAGTTGTTATTAGCAGGCGTCATGTTAACTTTCCCATGTCCTATCGTGAGCCATCCAAATTTGTTGAGCTGGACCCCGAAACCGGACGTAGAAAGAGAAGAGACAATCTAAGGTATAACTTACGCGTAGAGCAGAAATAGCTCACGGTAGGGTTAGACCGGATCTTAGCATTGACAGCTTTAATAAAGGCGGCCATTTTGAAGTGTGTTGGTGAGTGGGAGTTGCGATAGCTTCTGGGAGTAAAGAAGGATTGATGTTATCGGGGCCACAATATTTTTGTGATTTGGTCACGTGATTATATGGATGGATTTAGGAATATCCTGAAGAAGATAACTGCTAAAAAGTGACAAGATTGGTTCGTAAGATTTGATTTGAGGTACACATTCTATGCAAAGGAAACGGTGTATTGCCAAAGTGTTCTTCATTGTGCGTTCCGTTGTGCTTTTCTCTATGCTACAAACTGGCTGCAATTCTGAATGAAGCCGAACTCCCCTCGAACGCCAAAAATCGGTAGAAATAACATCGACCATTGCTTCAATATCCATCGATTGTCCTAAACCCATTTTATTCTTCATAGAATCATCTTCTGGGAGGCGCAAAACCTGGTGGAGGGGGCCCTGGTGGGAACTGCCCACCAGCGAAAGGAGGAAATCCTGGAGGAGGCGGTCCACCTAGTTTTGTATCAATAAGAGTTTTAAGTAAGGATTTCAGATTGCTCACCTCGACCAAATCCGGGAGGGGGAGCACCGGGGAAGCCACCAAATGCTGGAGGAGCACCACCAATTCCTGCAGCAGGTCCCTACATAGAGTTAGCATACTACCAAGAGCAAGAAAACACAACTTCTTACAGCCAACCCAACAGGCGCACCTCTACCTGCCGGTCTAGATATTCCAGCACCAGCAGCCATTGTCGCAGGAATCCCTCCTACCGCGCTAACCCCAAGACGCGCACTTGGATCTGCCGGTGGGGGAGATTCAACAGAAAGAGAGATAATGTGGGCGCCCCGAACAATTATGAGACCAAGAGTGCGCTTCTCTTCGGATTCGACCAGTGGTGCTGAGCTGCTGCTTGCGCCTGGTGCTGCTGTAGCTTTGGTTGCCTTGCGTTTGACGCGTCTGAACTCTTCAGTATCCTGAAGAACGAGATTCATGTGCTACAACCGCAATTAGCCTGGCATAAGAATCCGAAATGATGTGTCCTACCTTATCGAAAGCCAACATCTGTCCCACCATCTGGCGCCCATCATTCATGGTGACTCTCATCCGATAGTTGATCTAGAAACTCTATTAATCAATGACCGCAAAGTCCGAGAATCGAAAGAGTCCAGCCTATATCAGAGAAACAGTCAGCCTATATTGTCAACGAAAGCTTGTAGAGCTGGGGCAGGTAGGATGCAGACTTACCATCTTCCCTTGCTTGTTGGCCATGTTGACGATTGAGATGCGCGAAACACGACTTCTCTTGGGTTTCAAAGATTGGTTGAAGTTAGAACTTCGATGGACTCTATTGCTTTCTAAAAAGCTATGGTAGTCGTGGTATGGAGCTTTCGGCGTTGTCGCAGCCTCAAGATTTTGTTAGGTGGTTTTGCCCCAGATATGGTTAGCGCGAGTCTGGAAATAAGTGGATCCCCACACACTGGATTTATTAATTCTATCAACGAACTTTTGGAACCTCCAACCCCATATCGACAACCAGCCCACGACAACCCCTCTACCATCAAACAAAATGGCAGAATCCGGAGAGAAGACCAATCCTATGAAGGAGTTGCGCATCCAGAAGATCGTGTTGAACATTTCCGTCGGAGAGTCTGGAGATAGACTTACTCGTGCCGCAAAGGTGTTGGAACAACTCAGTGGTCAAACTCCTGTCTACAGTACGATCTACCATAACTCGCATCTCGACAACATATTAACAGCTTACAGGCAAGGCCCGCTACACCGTCCGAACTTTCGGTATCCGTCGTAACGAGAAGATCGCTGTTCACGTCACTGTCCGAGGCCCAAAGGCTGAGGAGATCTTGGAGCGTGGATTGAAGGTCAAGGAGTACGAGCTTCGCAAGCGTAACTTCTCTGAGACTGGAAACTTCGGTTTCGGTATCAGCGAACACATCGATCTCGGTATCAAGTACGACCCTGCGATCGGAATTTACGGAATGGATTTCTACTGCTGCATGACCCGACCAGGAGAGCGTGTTGCTAAGCGTCGCCGCTGCAAGACCTCCGTCGGTACCAACCACAAGATCAAGCGTGATGAGACCGTTAAGTAAGTTTCTGACAACGATTGACCACAGGACAATACTAATGTGAAAAATAGATGGTTCAAGAACCGCTTCGAGGGAATTGTCAGATAAACTCAAAATTTCTGTTGCATGGGCTAAGGAGTAAAATGGGCGTGGAATGGCATCATTGGTTGTACGTTACACTGATTTACGAATCAGATTTCAATGAAGCAGTTCATGAACTGTTTAGCTTCGACTCCTTCGGGATCAGCTGCGGCCAAGAGTCCGACCGGCTTGCCGGCTTTTTTGCATGAGCTATCTTCCATTTGTGAATGTTGCAAAGTAGGCACTTCCGCAAGATCATCATCGTATAATACAGAATCCAAGTGGAACACCTTCAATTTGTTTTAGACTACCTCGTTACATATATGATTTTCTGTGATCCATTATGCATATCCTTTACCCCGAAACCCAACGCCTCCCAGTTCTCGAAAAACACATTTTTACTAAGGTCAAATTCCATGGGCCGTCGATGCTAGAACATATGCCAACAATCACTTCTTGTTGTCCGTGCCGTTCATGATGGTATTAAACATCTTTCCGACCGCTGAAGGCTAGAATAGAACGTGTCAGTGGCTACAATACGCATTCATAAGGTACAAAATACCTCTGCTTTTTGATCACTGAACCTATTCGAGAAGCTCTGGCTACCGATTCCCTGCTCATGTTTGGCTCCGGTCGTTTGATCTTGAGAACCTAGCTGTGAAGCATGGCCTGGTGTGTGATTGTTTGTCGCGCCGGCTCTTGTGTATGCGGCTTCAATATTCTTGACACCCGTGGTCTTAAAGTTGGAAAGAAAGCCAGAGGACTCTTCGGTCTTCTTTTGGTTCGTATCTGGAGTTTGCTCTGATGACATGGTTGATAAGGTAAGATGCACTGAGGTAATCGGGTAAGTTGTTATTTCTTATCTTGGTAGCAACAGTGTATCAGTAAATATATGTAGATTAGGCATAAGTAATATATATAATGAGACTCAAAGTATGATGCGAATCAAGTCTTCGGAAACGCTATTTGACTTAGTACCCACTATTAATTGAGTAAGGGTCATCGATCATATTGGGACATGTTCTCAACCACAACAGCACGGTGCCACCCAATAAATCATAGATGACAATAATGCAACGTATAGATTCTCTGAATTGTCAATTGTTTCATTCCAACTATCTCAAGTAGAAATGCATGCAGCGTGAGCTAATATACATGATATACCACAATCCTAACGCCAGTACACCTCCTTCGCCACCCTATTTAACCCAAGCTGTTTGTCTCTTTCACTTCTTGTCGGTTCCCTTTACTAGACTGATATATTGTCAATAATGTCGTCTACCATACAAAAGTGATATGACTTACTTGTTCCACATATTGCCAACGAATCCTGGAGGTTTGGCTTGGTCTGCGAAAGACTCACGTCTTGCAGTAGCTGTAGCATCTGTGCTGTTGCGTTTCTGATCCATCAATCCTCCAAATTTGGAGCCGGATGACTGCTACACAGCTATCAGTAAAAAGAGGTTTAGTGCTGCCGGTGGCAATCATACTCTTCTGGGTTGAGTTCCCACACCGTTAGCAGGCGTAGGAGTAGATCCTGTGCCACCCTTTACAGCTGACTGTTGACCGTTGGTAGACATGTTACGATAGTGGTTTGATGTAGAAGAATGTAAGCTTCAAATATGTATCTGTGAAGTGATGATAGTATTGTGAATTGATTTGAAGGAAATAACACAGAGCTATCACACATACATATACCCCTCAGATCAAGCTTTGGCCAAACACGCCATTAGTAATGATCTAATCCATACATAGCCAGTAGATAAATAACGCGCAGCAAGTCATTGCATGTTACACTTTATACCCCGCCCTAACGCAAGCTCTCATTCTTTCCCCGTCCAACCAGCTCTCGTACCCCTCCACACTTTGTTAACCCTTAGGATTTCACGGCACGATCATCTGTTGATAGTCAGGGAAGCCACCGCTTTGTCACGCCCAAAGTGATTGATTCGAAGGACAAGTCATGACGACGAATGGTGTAGCTCTTCATTAGCGCCATCGATCACCATTTTGATAGATGCTTGGCATCGAACTGGCTAGCATCTGGCACGCGAGAGAGCATCTTGAGCAATCTCACTACTTTCACATGCATTAGGGTACATACTAATAGATAACGCTCTCATACAGAGCTGCATTCCTTCTATGCATCTTTCTGGTCATGTCTTCTAATACTCTGCTATGTCTTGGATGTCGATTTTGAACTACAATACGTATATAAATGAATACTCCCTGCAGATGTGAAAAGTGCAACAATTTAAACAGCAGACTCATCCGATCAGGATTCAAATATGATTAAAGTCATCTGATCAATCTTATTAAGCTGCATTATCCCCACGTTACAAAGTGGGCAACCATTCTGCCAAATAACGGGCTCAACAGCCATGCGATGATGACTCCTCGAAGACTAATCTTGGCTTCATGAATCGTGAATTGAAGAAAGCAGATGCAACTAGTGCCTTGAAACGAATCATCAAACTACTCTAGTAACTTGTGAAATAATCAATGGTTTTCTTAACTATTAACTCTATCTAACCATTGCTGTCTTTTGAAGTTCAAGATGGCGTCTAAGAAAATATAATTGTATCCTTCTTCCTGACAATTCAAACCATAGCAAATAGCAGCTGAGTTTCACCAATTTTGACCTTTGCCAAAACGATTTTCAGACTTGCCGCCATTACGCGAAGCCCCTGAACCCCTTTTTGGTGTAGCGAACACTGGACCTCATATTGGACGACAGCAGCTGGTAAAAGATTGCTTGAGGAACTCTACACAATTAAAACATAAATGAATCTTCATTTGGGCTTTACGCCAAATTCGCTCTTCTATTGACGCTTTTTGATCGAATCGGCCGCCTAGAGCGCAATTAGTGAACATACTCTATGAATCTGCCTCAAAATCTATGGGCATGTTTAACCATACCATCTCGGCAACAGCATACACAGTTTGTTGCGTATATGCTCCAGGTAGTTCAGGCATAATACTAGCATCAACGACGCTAAGCTTTTCAACGCCATATACAAGGAAATCTTGATTAACAACACCTCCAAGATCCAATGGCAACATTGCGGCAGTGCCGACGGGGTGGAAGGTGCTAGGAGACAAAGTCGAACTTAGTGCAGCATGAATATCAAGATCATTGGTGATATTTGCACCAGGTCGTAGTTCTCGAGGGCTAAATTGAGCTAGGCTAGGTACTTGCATGTCTATCTCTGAATTAGTCTTATAATTCGTGATACTCTGGGGGCGACGTAGATATCTCGGCATTCATTTCGAAGTGCATTATAAGCAGCTTTTCTAGACAACGGGCCAGGAAGAAATACTGCAAGAGGAGAAAACATACAACGTCTGGTAAATCTTACAAACTCGGTGAGAATATCTAGATCAGTGGGGTTCGTGAGGGCACGATAGTCAACGACTGGCTCCGTGAAGTATGGATCAGACGGAACAATGTTGATGGTACCCCGACTTAGTGGGTGAAGAAGGACATGTGCACCGCCATCTTGTTGATTCCCTAGCAAAAATAAGTTGAACGTGGCGGACCCGTATGATCGTAGAGTTTTGGCAAGTGAAGCCTTCTGTGCAGCATAGCCGGCGATAATTGTAGGATGTGAACCAGGAGGGAGAAATGCTCCGGGATCTTGAGCCTCAAGTCGCGCTACGATATCCTCATAGCGTTCAGGCGCAATCACTGGAAAGGGCAAAAAGCTGGCGGCGTTTCCAGAAGCAATCACTAGAGGACCTACAAGTACCTTCAATATTAACAAACACCTACTGTTTTCATGGTACATGGTCATAAATTTGATTATTAACATACCGGATCTATCTTTTGCGAACTCAGCCTGAGCTAAGGACAGAAACGTTTGATTGTTTTGTAGATCTATTGGGTCGGGGTGGATTGTGAAGTTGTCAACTGGTTTATAGTTAGGGAGTATAGCCATAATTACCATGTCAAGACCTACAGATAAAACTCTGAACTGAAGGCAGTGGATCTAACATTCAGGTCAATATTTGCGGCTAATACACAATCCAATCCATGCAAGAAACAAAGCATATTCAGAAGGTGACAAAAGCTACTAGGGTTCTCAGAAACTAACAACCCTTGTTTACATAGTAAGGAAAAAAGTGGAGAGAAGCGGTATGATTGTTACTTACGATCTTGAAAATTCTGACCGACGCCTGGTAGATCAGCTACGACAGGGATTCCTGCATCATCAAGTAGCGGTTTCGGCCCAATGCCGCTAGCTTGTAGTATCTGAGGCGTGTGAACTGTTCCAGCAGCAATGACTACCTCTTTTCTAGCCTTGACCAGTTTTGCGACAACGATGCTACTAGAACCGGTAGGAACGAACTGTACACCAATAGCTTTTTTACCTTTAAACTTTACTTTTAGTACCTTAGAATCTGTAATTATCTCATAGTTTTTACGTTGGATACCGTCCCAATGACCAGCTCGTGCGTGAGATCGTGTCACGGTCAGCGGATCAACAGAACTGGGATACCAAAAAACCCCTGGGCGGCCTGCTCCAGAGTCCGGCGGATATTCCACTCCTGGGATGTCTCCAAATGCATTTACCTCGGTTTCTGTATGTCTAGTTAGTCCTAAAATCTTTGAAATAAGCAGTATAACAACTTAGGAAGGGCCAGTTGAATTCAGGGAAAGATCCATGAATCTTAGAACTAGTTCCCCAGTAGCTAGCATCTGATTTAATATCTAAAGCTGCAGCTGTCTCCGGATTGGGTGGATGGAAGTTGAAAGCCTAGGAATCTGCTTAGCATGTGTCGTATTTCATTGATCTATAGAAGCTAAGAGAAATATATATATATATATATATATATTGGCAACTCACCTTCTTGAAATAAGGAAGTAAAGCATCCCAGCTCCATGTTGAGTCTTTGCCAAAATATGCTCCCCACCGATCATAATCTTCCTTTTGGCCACGATGAACCTGCATTCCATTCACAGCAGAGCTTCCTCCAAGCAAATCCCCCACAATAACGGCTATGCTTCTGTTCTGCAAGTTCACCTGCGGAACCGATCGAAGGATAAACAGGTGGCTTGAGTTTTTGATTCCTTCCGCTCCACCAGTAACATTCCACACAGAGCTTGAATTATCTGGCTTTCTTAGACCATCAAACTAACTACTAAACAGAGGAGAGCTTACCAAATCTCCCATGTTCAATTACTAAAACTGTATCTATAGAGAAGAGACATGAGCAAGATTTATATGTCCTTTAATTAATGCTACAACTTACACTTCCCATCTTCGGTGAGCCGGTCAGCTACAGTCAATCCAGATGTTCCACCACCGACAATTACATAGTCATATTCTGGTTTGACCGCTTCGGCTCCTGATAGAATCTCATAGTTGACTGGAGCGGATGATGAAAAGTTAACAGTCGCCAAGAGCCCCAAAATCAGCGAAAAGAACTTTGCTCTAGACATGTTTTAGTCCACTTTGGAAATTGAAGACTTTCCAAAAGAAAACAAAAAAGATTCGAGGGGCAATTGGAAAGGCAGATTCATAATTAGAGCTTATATACTTCTCATCTTTCACACAAGCCATGGGGGTTGGTCAGCCCCGCAGCTTGGTACGTGGGACGCTGCACTCATGTCTGACACATCTTTTGGGAACCAATTAAATAATGAAATTAGGCGAGTAAGAATCAGACTTGACCATAGAGAAGGTGTCTATTCTGCTGGTATCAGGGATGCGTTCCAGTTACTGCTGCGACTCAAGGAATAGAAGATATATCATCAGCCAGTCAACTTATGATTGGTTCGGCTAAATAACATATCCTTCTTATTCATTCACATCGTAAAGTTTTACCTATCTTCTAAATCTACTCTTGAGAGTGTAATCCTTATTTGGTCCCTTCACCTGATATGTCTGGCTCCACTCCGTCAGATTCGTCCCCTTGAACTTGAATTCGTACTCGACATCATACTGGTCAGGACTACACCAATGCTTAGATGTTGCCAGCCAGCCCTCTTCTCCCTTGGAGAACTCCAATTCGTGAAAGAAGTAATCAATAGAGGTGTCTTCTTTCACGAACCACGCGGTGAGCTTATCAGTCGCCTCGCTGTATCGATAGACATAGCTAATAGAGTGAGTAGATGAGCAAGCAAACACCAATTATATTACATACCTTCGTTTAGCAGTAAATGTCAAGCCAGTGTCAGCTGCAAAATCTCCTTCTTCCAAGTACAAATACTCCAAGTCACAGGGGCCGTCGTCACGAGTTGGAAAGCGAGGAAGGAATTTGGCAGTACCTGATAAGGTACCCGACGGATATGAGGCGATGTGACTGGTGATTTTCCTGTCGATATTCCACTTTCCTTGCAGAGATCGCGCAACAGCTCTAGCCGCGAAAGTGCCTGCTGAAGAGCTCTCGAATGTTTTGTAGAATAGCTCCAGCGCTAGTTCTGTCTCTTTGCTCTCGGTGCTACCAGGCTTTGGCTCGTATGCATATCGAGAGGGCGAGACAAGCCCTAAATGAAACATGAGCTTCCTGTTACTAGTAAGGAGTCAAATGAAAGTAATGAAAAGCTTACCTGTTCTTGAGGTTGGATCTTTCGGCTCAAAACTAGGAGACTGTGTTAATACTTATTCTCATGGGTGATTCTAGTTATGAAGGAGGAGGACGAGCTGAGAGCTCTCGAAGGATGACGAACCGTTTTATCCCGAGTTTTTCACTGAAATCTTCCATCAAGAAAGAATAATCTCCCATTGGAAATTGTGCTCGTCGTGGATCCTTCCTAAGCGCTAACATCGTGTCCATGGTTGTGTCTTCTTTCAGTACCTCTGCAGCTTTGGCATCCCCACTCCAAAGCTTACCAAGAAACCTGGCCTGCATCTGAATGGTTCCCCAGTATGGACTGCGGTAAAAGCCAACAAAGCCTAGAGAGGGAATCTTGCTACTGACGACCGAATGAACATTCAAGGCAAGAGGGAATTCGTCTCCTGTGGGATCGAACTGGAGAGTCCGAAGGAGATCGTCGGAGAGGAAATCTAGAGACGGGGCGGTTTCGAAACCTGTTGCAAATACCACTGCTGCAACATCTGTAATGACATTTTCCACGCCATTCTCCTCCACGACAAATGCATTGTCTTCTTTCTCAGGCTGTCTTGTGACCTTGCCATTAATGATCTTGATATTACCAGCTCTTACAAACTCGGCATAACTATCGCTGATGGCCAGCATAGGAGGTTTCGACTTGACGTCTTCAGAGATAGTCAAGCCAGAATCTAACTCACTTTGATCGCTTCCAATGTATTGCTGCAGGAAAGTATGAGTCTGAAGGGCAACATTCTCTGTTATATGACCTGATGTGTTGACTAGTGGTCCCTCCGGTCGAGCCTGTAAATTATAAAAGACCATGTCCAATGGTAAGAAACTAGGAGCCGCGTTGTTCTTCTTAAATTACATATCAGTGCAGTTAGGTTTTGTAAGGACGACAGCATACCTTCACAGTCTTATCGCCAGTTTCGTCTTGTTCAATTGATGGATTGTTTGGGAAAAAGAGAGGCATGACCCAGAATGGCCGTTGAACGATGTGGGTAAGCGTATATGGTGGCGATGTTCTTTGTTTGCCAGGGGTATTGGCTTCAGATGAAAGATGAAGCCTTTGATAATTAGCTTATGTTCCATTCGTAAAGAATGCGGAGCAGAAGTTTACGCTATGGACGCAGCAATCTCAACACCTGACATCTGACCACCAACAACAACGATATTACGATCCGTTGTTTTTGATGAGCTCTCTTTCAAGAGCTTAGGAACATCTCGGTATCTGGAGCTGTGAAACACTCGGCCTGATTGCTGTAAGCCAGGTGGCATTTTCTTCGGCTTGCTGAAGAATCCTGAAGCAACGATGACATGGTCGTATTCAAGAATCTTCGGCTCGGTAGATGATTTGGTATCTTGAACGTGGACAGTCCATGCATCTTTATCGTTTCTTGCCTTGATCTACAATGGTAGATATTATATTAGTCCATTTTCATGGAAACATCTTAGAGATAATGCCTCAAGAGAATAACTTACTACTTTAGAAGATGTTCGAATCTCGTATCCTGGATAAGTCTTGGTGTGACTAGTAAATTAGAAGATTGCATGAATATCAGACGATATTTTAGCATACCGATTTAAATACTGCCCAACTTCCCAAGCTTTCGGAAATGCCTAATTGATATGTCAATGGCTATAACAAATATTCATTTCGCTACATACCGACGTAGATGCTGGCCATGCTAGATCACTAAAGCTGACAGTATGCCGACTTTGGTTGACTCGCATTTCCGGACTGACCATACCTTCGTCTTGCTCTGAGACAGGCCAAAGGCCGCCAATTCGATCAGATTGCTCGAATATGGTCACACGGAAAAGTCCCGGGTGATCGTGTATAAGAGTCTTCGCAGCAGCGATTCCGGCAGGCCCAGCGCCTTGAAAGAAAAGTCAGGTAAGCCAATATACTACATTGCGAAGCACTATCAACTGCTTACCGATGATGCATACTCTTTTCGCCATTTTCAACGGTGAGGTGTTTTTGGTGGAGGGGATCAAAAAATGAGATGAAGGTATACGGTTTAAAGAGTCTTTCTTGATCTTTATAGTTTTGAATTTGTCACCCGCACTCTGTTCAGCTCGCTGTACCAAATTCTGACATGTAAGCGTTAGAGATGCTCAAATATTCGTGGGGCCAGATCTAAGTTGGACAGCCGGCTGCAAGAGATCTGCATCTATAAACCCAAAGCTCTGTCTTCATCAGTCAGCATTGCCTTCTGCAATGAGCAAACACGTCGCTTACATCCTTTAAGGGCTCTTCTAGCTTGTTCAGTAATTCCTTTAATTGGTTAATAAGTCGGATCCTGACATGCCTACCTTTTACTTTAATGTTTCTCGGTTCCTGAAATAAGGCCCGAGTTGTGGATCTCAGAATGAGCTGGTGTGCTCTTATCACGAAATATGGTCCGTAAGGCAGAAACGCCCCTCTTGTAGAATTATATCCTCATGCTCCCACCGAGTTTAGCTATGGGCAGGGTGCGCGTATAGAACATATGTGTAGTATGTTTAAAGCATGGCGTGTCGAGCATCTTATGAATTTGCGGCAAGACGAACCCATAAGTTGTTGAAGATGCCTATCGCTTAGGGCCAATGCTGCCACTTTTGCGGGTGCGGAGTAGCATCTATAGCGGTGATAGCGGTAGATATTCCGTCTGAAGTGGTATTCGGCCATCACACGAGCTTTGCAAATATGTCGCTAAATCATGCTCGCTGTCTCTCTTACAAAAGATTCTGAGGAGTGGATTTTATTCACTTAAGTTGAAAAAGAAAATACCCTTGAATATCCAAGACTAATATTCATGGAAAGCTGAGCGCGGTGCAACAGCGGACTTTGTTTTGGTGTATGTGGATTTCCCAGTGGACTTGTGTCTGTTAAAGCATATATCTTGGGGATTACTACAAATCAATACAACTCATAAACTGCTTCAACATCGCCAAAAAGCTTGAAACTAGATACCCTTGCATCCATCGCGACTCATTGCAGATTTCTAGATATCTGTAGACTATACGTGACTTGCATTTTCAATCAAATCTATGTCTTATCCAACTGAATTTACGGCTTCCTATAGTACTCTCTCCGCCGTCCACCATCCTCGATGACCACCCGCTCCCGTTCCACAACACGACCACTGTGCCGCGGGTTGCTTTCATAGGTTAGACTTCGGCTTCTATTTCG
>Ga0247804_10000714_pt1 | contig 15208 bp, 20 predicted proteins | sample UWRJL029104C1_FD_181142 | JGI IMG/M metagenome (GOLD analysis project Ga0247804, IMG submission 181142) | Plant litter microbial communities from Arlington Agricultural Research Station in Wisconsin, United States - UWRJ-L029-104C-1 | ecosystem: Environmental > Terrestrial > Plant litter >...
CTTGCTGCCAGAAGAATGGCGAGAGAAGATGGAGTGGCCCCTTCGAATCGCAACTCACGAGGGCCTGGTTTCTGACGACATGTGGGGTGTTAGCTTACCAATCAAACAGGAGCAAGAGCATGAGCAGAAAATCAACGATGATATTGATATGCTAGCAGAGCTTATGAATCGAAACGCACCACCTATGGATGTCGACTGAGCCTGATTTTGCAGCTAGCTTGTTAGCGCACACCTCACACTAAAAGCTGTTAAAACAACTACGAGAAACAATCACTAGCTCGCTTAATGAGCCTAGAAACTACAATGGCTCTGTGGAAGGCGAACCACTTATATGAGCTATTGCGAAGCAGAAGATGGCAGGCAGCTCTTTTCTCCATTACTGGAAATCAGCCCTTGACATGTAGTCGTAGTCAAAGTATAGCCACCATAGAAAAATAGTAGATGTAGAATATTCAATATTAAGACCTTAATGGGGCAAAGACAAAATAGGATTCCTCAAAGTATAGTGAAGTGGCAGTGTCACTATAAAGGTTTAGGACTTGAGTGCTTTCTTTGACGCCACATTCAGCCCAGTTCTTTAATATCGTGTCATTGCCATTTACTCCATCGGGCTTTGTAGCTTCTATATCGACCTGATCAATTCCTAATGGATGATTGGTGGAAGAAGCACGTGTACAAAAGCCGGGGACACCTGGTATTCCAGCGTTGGCCAAGGCGGACGATTTGGGCACGGTTTCATCTGCTTGGAGGACAATATCTTTTAAAATTCAGACCCTCTACCATGAGCTGGCACTTAGAACATATCTTCACATTCAAACATATCCAGAAACAGGCTCTTTCACAACCCCCTCGCCCTCTTTTTTTTTCGGATGAGATCGTTTGCCTAGCTTAAGTATTTACATGAACCGTCCATCTTTGATACTCCTACTCATCCCCCCAGTCCTCAAGCACCCAGGCCCAGATACGCACTATCCACCCAGCTGGCGTAGTTTGAGAGAATCGTGCCGATGCTTACCGAGGCGGTATTCTTCTTTGCGAACGAGACTCGAGTTCCTGCCGCGTTGGTGTTTGCGTATTCGGCGAAGAGAACATTTGCTGTGTTTTGTGCTGAGTTCCATGCTGTTGAGAGAGTTGTTAGAGTCTGCTTGGTGTGCTAAGAGGGATGTTTTTTTTTCAAGATACCTTGCCATCCAGCACCGATGACGATGTTGTTCAGATTGCTGTTCTGGAAAACGACTCGTGCGTAGTCACCCCATGGACGGCCTAGATAGGCTGTTCCTTTAACGCTGCTTGCAGCACCGGTGCCAAGGACAACCTTGCTGTATCGTTGTCAGTTATATATACATGCCTCAACATTTTCATAAAGGTGGTGATGATGATGGTGAGAATAACTGACGCCTTGTCAAAAACGAAATACCCCGTATCGCTCCCTGACTTCCGGCCTTGCGCGGTGATCAAGGTATTGCTTCTCGTCACTCCAAGCGTACAACCCTGATACCAGCTCTGTCCCGTGATCCCAAAGATGAAATCAACTGCTCCTTCAATGTAGCACCTGCCGAAAAACTGGGAGCCGGTGTGTGAGTAGAGGGTGTCTTGCCAGCCTTTGATGCCCGCGGCGTAGAAACCTTGGTTTGAACCTGTGGCCGAGAGAGCAACTGCTTGGCTGGCAGTACCGGCCGTGTTGGTGATGTTAATGTTGTAGAGCTTGAAGTTGGCGCCAGAGACTAGGAGAGTCGCTGGAATTTTGAATTAGCAGGAGTTTGTAACATGGAACAGGTGATTTGAAGGGATGAGATTCAAAAGGATAAGATATTACCACTAGCATCATTGCTTCCTGCATCAGAAGCATAGGTCGCGTAAGTTATCAGGGCTGTATTTGCTGATGGGTTGAGAGATGGGTAGGCTGATCCTTTGAGCGTGATGGAGGACTTTTTGATAACAAGTTTCTCCTTGTAAGTTCCTGGGTAGACGTAAATGGTATCACCATTTGCGGCCGCATTATATGCTGCCGTGATCTGTTTGTTTGTTAGATTGGTTGCTATATGGATTTTTGGCGGTTTTTACTCACGGAACTGTAGGTTTGACCTGATCCCACATTAAGTGTTGCTGCATGTGCACTTGCACTTAGCACGGATAGTGAGAGGATATTTGTGATCTTCATTTTGATCGTGATTCAGAAGGTTGAGATATAAACAACCAAAGTTGATATTCAAAGTAGCTTGACTTATATTTGGCCCACTAAGCAGTATACTAATTTTGAAAATTGTCTTTGTGTCATGCTCCGGCTGGAGATATTTTCTCCACGAAATGTTGCGCCGGCAGTGAACCAGCACAGTCAAGCAAAGGAGGAGAAAACGTCGAGATCGCCTACAATGCTAAATTTAATGTTCTGCAATTGTTAGGTGTTTCCACCTATTGGATCGGGTTACGGGAAGTATTGCCTCGATGCACTCCGTATAGTAGTCTTGGTATCTCCGGTTAATCTGACCCACCCTCGAGCATGGGATAATATGCGTCAAACCTACCTTAGCTTAAGAGTTCGGATGAAAATGAAATAGAGAGCGGTGCCAATTCTCCAGAAGCTTTTATGTAATTGGAAGGAGATATGTGTATCCCAATCTGCATTGTGACCATATTGCTGGATGCAGGCTGAAATGTGAGAGCGATCTCAGGACCTGTAAAAGCACTGCCGGAATCAGAGTTTTGGTATATAGTATTTTTATGATGGGTCAGCTCATAGATGTATATGACAATGCGAACTAACAAAAAGACTTATATGCTGAGCGTATTTTAAAAAGGCGGCTCGTACATGATTTGTTAGTCAGCGTGGCCTGCCGTGCCAAGCCGAAGTATAACGTCTTTCTTAACAACACCTCTTGCTTTGTGTAATGCACTTTAAAAATAACATGCAAGACTTGCTAAAATCACTCGACTGGCGTGGGAAATTTAAGGGAACTAGAGGCTTTGATGATTCAAAGCATAGATTGCTTTTTCATGGTAGAGCTTGTTACGAAATGCTTGTTAAAGCAGAGGTGAACATGCAAATACACATATACAACTACTAAAAGATGCAAAAGGAAACAGACAAGACAAGACATTTCGCATTTTCACTGTTTGTAACCCTCCAAATATTTGATTGCTATGAGCTGGCTGAAGAAACTATGTGCAATCTAGTGTGTTTGAAACACTCATAGAAGTCAATGTACTCTAAATTTCGGATCTATACTTATCAGAATGCATTAGATTTACCATTAGATAGGAGAAAAATAGAGTAATCTATAAAATGGGTCACAATCAATGAGCAATAATCTGCGAACAAGTGCTCGCCTCGCGCTTCGACATAATCTTAAAAGCATATGTGTGAAGTATCTACACAGCCAAAGCATTATCCGATAAAGAGCGACTAAGTCTCTGGGCGACTCCCTTCTCTTGTTTTGATTTGAGGAAAGTCTTGGCATGGTGGTGCACCCTCGTTGCTTCCTCAAGCATTTTCCACCTCTCTTTCCCAAGCTGCTCACCTCTTCCTACCCTAGATCATTAAAACACAATAATGGATTGATTTCTTAGGGTAGTCCACCTTTTTTTCAGCTCTATTTGTTACAATACTTTGTCCATAAATAACAAATTTCGAGCGGTATGCCACCGAAGCTTCCGTTTAGATCGCAGCTGCCAGGGGCGAAAGTCTCAGACTATGCCGTGCCTATCGCAACTTACTCAGTGCCATCGCATGCACCTACATCAAAATCCAAAGGAACATTAATCAGTCGCCCTTTGGGAGTTCAGACGGGCCTTGAAAAAGCCATCCTCGTAGGCTGCGAGTGGTACTTTACACCAGACGGCGCGGCGGAAGTCAAGAAGAACTTCCACCAGAAATTCAAGGAGCAGGTTTTGGGAATAGTATGTTTCTTTCCCTCAACGGAGTCTGTCACAGATTTTGCGGGCTGTGATGACTACTAAAGCAATTAGCACAAATTCTCTGCTTAATACTAATACTAGAATGTCTAGGCCCCAGAGATCTATTGGGATGAGGACAGTTTTGTCTGGGTAGCCGTGTGCATCACGAATGTTGTTGAGATTAGCAGGACATTGATTCTTACTATTCAAGAATTAGTAGTCAAAGAGTTTCCTGAAGCTTTAGATTATGACAGTGACGACGAGGACGATTTCGGAAAAAGGTTGGAGCTTATCGACGGTGATGGTATCCCATATGAAGTACGTATCAGATTGAAGACTGGTATAGATTGTAGCTAATTTATCGCTATAGCACACAAGTAACTATATAATTCGACTCTCGGTATGGAAACGCAAACTTGGGCGCTCTGAAGCGGATTTAGAGCGTGATGATGTGGCTGAAAGGGAAGTGGAAATCCCCAAATCAGCTACTAACTCCCACAATTTCACCGACCATCGTGATGCTACAACTATCTGGGATTACAACTCCTCTCCAGCTAGTTTTGCCATGAGAGATTTCATATCAGGGGATGTTCTACAACTGATCATGGAGATCACCGGTGCTGAATGTAGAGCGGACCTGGAACTCAACAAAGTATTTATCCGGGGAATTTCTGAATCTCAATGTGACCAAGCATGTCACAAGTTCAGTATAATTGGCAAATACGCGGTGTGTCATTAAGATCCATTCTCAAGGGTATACCTACTAACAACTTCTGTAAGAATTTGCAATCACATCACTGCAGTCACATGTTCTATACAGAGGGCATCGAAAATTTGGAATATCAAGTGAAATATTTTACGAGTGTCAATAGGCACTACTTCAACAATACATTGATGGATAACCTTCTGCTTTGTGGTGGATGCGATTATGATAATCTTAATCAAGCTCTTACGATTCGTCTTGCAGATTGGGACTCACTTAAGGGAGTTTATATTACCGACAGATACAAGATTGCCCCAACTACCCCCAGCAGTCATGTAGAAGACCACTCTATATTCTGGGCCGGTTACAATTTTCCTGCGATTGGAACGGAAGAGACGAACCCTTTAAGGCTGTTACAACTGCGAGTGCCACCACCTGCTGTAGGCTGTGTGCCTGAAGCCACAAATTTGAGCCGAACAGACGAACAGCAGGGGATTCAGCCCGCCCTGAGTGTAGAAAGAACCTCAGCTGTATTGGGATGGGTTGATGAAATCCCCCAGACAAAGGCAACAATTTGGCGACTTGAAAATATACCTACAGATCACCCTGACCCTGTGAAAATTGCTAATCAAATGAAGCTAGGGTCACCAACGCCTCCACTAAAAGGTAAGTTCAAGCACCTTCCAATACTATGCAGAGATTGAGTGAACCATATGGTACTGTGAAGCAGCAAAAGAGAACATAAACCTGGAATACCGGGGCTAGTCTGTTTGTGCAGTGAGATTAATTCATTTTTGCTAATTGTTGTACCATTGCAGAGATGAAACCAGCTTGGGATTCCTACGTGGAGTTTGACGGCCAGGATCCATCTTTCCAAGCTAAACTCAAGGCACAGTCCGTTGGGAAGTTCAGGCAGAACATCAGTTATGACTCTATGCAACAATCAAGTATTTCGCCATCTCATAATCTATGTTTTGAAAGGAAGAAATTCTAACTCTTGTTTGTGCAGGTGATACACACAAATCTGTCAAACCAAAATTGGAAGTAGCAGATAGCCAGCTGCAGCAGCTCAAATTGGAGTCTAATACTTCCCCAGCCAGAACAAGCGCATCTTGGGCATCGATTGCTTCGCAGCCGCAAGCTTCACAATTAACGCTATCTCGAAGCAGAAAAGGAGTATTGGCCGAGATCCCAACGGAGCTTATCAAAGAGATGGCACAACGAGCACCTCTTTTATCAACTACAAGGCATGCAGCTAGAAAACCCTCTGATTCCGTATCCTCTGAGAAATCACCAGTTAGTGCTAAATATATCGCACCTCCATTCGCACAACCGTCGGCACTGGCTAGGATGGCCACTTACTCTGCCGTTGCTCGAGACGTATCAAATGCAACAAATGGCTCCCAAACCGACAGTACTTTATTGCCGACTGGTAAAGGCACTGTCTCCCCTAAGATCGATGTCACCAGTATCTGGAAACAGAAAGACTTGGATTGGCTGGAGTTTAAGCCGTGTGAGAAGAAAAGTGAACCCTTGTCCTCCGAAGAAAGCGTTAGAACCCCACTAAATGTGAAGTTTTCAGAAGGACAGCCGAGTGAGATGGTGAGTCTACTTGATGAAGACAACAATTTTGGTGGTGAGTACTTGTATATTGCTTTGATTTTCCTAAAAAGGTCAAGCTGGAAACACTATTAATGGCGTTTGGCTCATCCACTTCTATCAAAGGTGACTGAAGTATTTGTCTTTTCGCGTATAGTTGATAATTGCTAATCTAAGGATGCGTATAGATGATGTGTTTGCGTTATTGCCACCTCTGCAACCCGTACAGCACAACAGCTTTGGTCAAGGGAAAAAGTCAGAGTCACTCTTTCCAACGACCTGTTTTGCTACACCGTCTCTGCCAAACACTTTTATGCAGCCGACTTGTAGCGCACTTATACCGGATCTGTATGTAAAACCAGTTTTCACACTTTAGACTAACTGAAAAACAGTCCGATAAGCACGAAATATTACTGATCTATGTTTTTTTCTTAGTGAAAACACACCTAATGGAATCTTTCCCGAGATTCTCAATATTATTTCCTCTGAGATAACACAGAACGTGGAACAAGATGAAGTTTCCACACGTAAATTTCATCAAACTATGTGCCTCAGAGCTCCTAAGCGAAAAAGTAAGTATTTGACACGCTCGAAGACTTCCTGGAATCGTCATATTAACACTAGCTCCCCCGCATCTCCCTGTACAGCGTCTTTGTGTAACATGATGCAAAGAACTAATTAACGATTCTTAGATACCAAAAGTTTTGCGAAAAACCAAGTGAATCCGTTTGAAGGTCGACTTCCTACACTAAGCCCACCTCGTCCAGTTCGGCAGACCGCACGCCCTAATCACAATAACGATGACATTGACCTCCTACCAAGTTTCATCCTCCAGATTAACAGCGAGTTGAGTGACCTAATTGCTCCATTGCGAGGTCACCGGGGAGATATCAAGGTGCGCGTAGAGTTTGGCCGGATTATACTCAAAGATATCCCACGTAAAGCTATAGCAAAACCTGGCTCTAACAAGTCTTATGGTGTTGAAGAACTACTGCAAATACTTGAGCCTATCGATAGCGCCATCGAAACATATTTCACTAGCATTCTAACTTCTGTGCCATCGGATATTCAATTCATTATGGAAATGAAGAATCATTCTGGGCAGAGAATTTGGAACACCGAGTCAAAATATGCAACGAGCCGAGTTATGTATGAGTTCATCTGCCATCGTCAAAACGCTCTATCGTATCTGCCAACAAGTCTCGAAGTGAATGCCAACAACGTGGGTTGCCATTGCAGACTGCGACAAAAGCGGGAATATGGTCAAATTTACGTTCATGGAACAAAGCGTCAATGGGACTTGCGTATTGCAGCTGATGGATATGAGATGGAGAAAAACATAGACCCCATATATAAACGCCTGGGAAACGAAATTACTGATTCTCTTTATGTGTAAGTTAATTCTCCAACGAAGTCAGGCGTCCTCCTAAAAATTCCAGGCCAGAACAGCAAACTCCATTTCTCGTCTTTAAGATTGATAACTCCGTTGTTGATCGTGATCAGTTGGTTCTGGATGGTGTTCGCGTACATCGCATCGTGGAATACATGAGTATGGATGCAAACTCTGTTTTACACATAACGGAGATTTACGATCTTGATGTGAATGCCCAGATCGGCAAGACTCATACCATCTATAAGGCCGAGTCCAATACAACTCCACGCCCTGGCTGCGAGAAAGTTGACTATTGGCATGAGGTGCGCATATCGAGCATCGAAGCAGATAAGATCTTTGAGGAGAATGAAACGCTCGAGTTCGGCGATGAGGCGTCTTGGACACCTGAGATCTTATCTACAAAGCACGTTGCTGGAACACTGTGTCGTCCTGCATGCGAGATGCTGAAGCAAATGGATGGCATTGGTTTCTGGAACGATAACGGAATCGAAGACGACAAAGCTGCTCCTCCGGCTGAAAAGAAACCTAAACCCGTACCCTATCAATTCTGGTAAGGATGGCATGAATTCTATACGCCCTTTCCGTCTATGTCAGGATCAAGGGCTATCTGGGAGAACTAAATGTGGCTTCATCGTAGAAGTAGATTGTGGTAAGAGATCAATGCATACTATGGTTGCTGTACTTGTGTTCAGGTAATTCTGCCTACAGTACCAATCTAGTGCCAAACCCAATCAAATTGTCTGAACTTTTTGTTCGTTTCTTTTTGTCATTCAAGCACTTATTACTTGAAAACTAGCAGTGTTTAGCTCGGTCTAAATCTCTCATAACAATATTAGCCAATGCGAGACTTTCTTGATTCTTCCTCCTGGCTGAAAATATGCCCGGAACGACAGTGATGACAGACGTTGAAGTTCACATAGACATTTGCTTAATTGCACATGGATCTCTAACATCAACTGGTGTCAGTACTGTCCATGAATAGAGAAAAAGACCTAGCCAGCAAGATCGTGACCAGTCACCGACATTGATTCCTTACACACCCGTTCTACTGAAAGCTGTAGATGAGGTAGTTTTGACTTGATTTATATTTTTGACTCTATATCTTTATATATTGTTCATATGCTATTCGTAATTCATCCATAGTAGGTCTTTCCCACCGTCTTTTGCTTTTCATTAGAATTTGACTCCCTTACCAGTACTTCTTTCATTAAGCTCTCCAACGCATCCACAGCATCATCACTGATCTGGTAATGCACCACCAGCCGTCCACTTAGGAGTTTCAACCCCTTTTCTTTACCCAGGCTCGCGAATTCTCTATTACTCACCCCGGCGCTCTCCAAGTCAAGCCAGACCATGTTGGTCTGTGTTGGCTTGGCCAGATTACCGCCCAGTTTTACCCATATGGCGGTGATCTTCTGCGCAACTTCATGACTGTGCTTCAATTTCCCGTCCGTACCATTTGCGTCCTTGCCGAAGTTCTCGTCCACCGCTACACGAGCTGCGGATGTCAGAACTCCCATTTGGCGTAACCCTCCGCCAATTGACTTCCGGACCCACCGCGCGCGGTGTATGAAATCCTTTTTGCCAACTAGCATGCTCCCTATTGGAGCACCCAGCCCTTTGGAGAAGCACAATGACACGCTGTCAAATTCCTGGCAGTAGTCTGAGAGACTGCCTGCACCTTCAGCTACAGCATTCCATAATCTCGCTCCATCGAGATGGAGCCTTATATCATGCTCTTTGGCAAACTTGGAAATCCTCTTTACCTCTGATAGCGGCATGATGGTGCCACCTAAAGTATTTTCTAAAGATATAAGTTTCGTAGGACATCCGTGAATCTCATCACCGATCACGACGTTTTTTTCAATGTCCTCCAATGTGAGATGTATTCCATTGCTTGGCATAACACCACTGACTATAGCCTGTGATAAAGAAGCTGCCCCGCCTGCTTCAGCTGTCAGGATATGGGCACGGCTATCGCAAAGGACGGAATGTGGAATTTGCGTCAAGTGTGAGCGAATAGCAAGTTGGTTGCCCATAGTCCCAGACATGACGAAAAGAGCGTCCTCATGGTTTGCTCTACGTGCGATGTAAGCTTCGAACTCGTTTGTGGTTTCATCTTCATGAAATACATCGTCCTTGAGAGTTGTCTTTTGTATGGCTAGGAGCATCGAGGCATTGGGCGTGGTAATCGTATCACCTGTCGGTGATTTGATTAGTTCTGTCGGCTATCTTTTGGAAGCGAACCTACTGCGAAAGTCAAAGGCAGCTGTGCCCGGTGTAGACCAAGCACTGTGCAATGCTTCTCCCGAGCTCTGGTTGTTTGTCACATCGGAAGTTTTGCCTTGAGGTGGGGAGATGTGTGCCATAGGTTCCGCAACCTTTGATATGTGCTCAATACCATTTTGTGCCGTTCTCGTAGCCATCTTTACGGAATCCAACAGTTGGGAAGGCGTCTTGTGCGATTTCCGTTTCAATGTAGTCCACTCCGAGCTCTTTGATGTCCAAGGTGGGGTGGCTTGAAAGACTTATTAGTATCTCAGGTCTAGCAGTGGGATGGTTTCCAATGGACTCACCTAGGCGCGGGGAAGATGTCGAGTATAACCTCCACCTCCCGTATGCGTTCAACCGCCACCCTCGCGCAAAGGTGGGGTTTATGCGCATGGTGTTGCACGCAAGAAATCCAGTCGTGGATTTGTGCTATGCGTGTGCGTTTGCGTGTGCGTGTGGTGATGGAAGCTCCGTGACAATTGAGGAACCGAGGCTGAAGCTAGCTACAGTAAGTAACAGTAGTAGTAGCCTTGCCTTCCATCATCCTGGGTGTTTACCCAGCCCAACCCCATCAGAGGAATGGAGAGAGGACATCCTCTTTGGGCTACGGAGCTGCATGTATTGAGTTAGTGAGGGTTAGCAACTGTTAGTAAATTGTTAGTAATTGTTAGGCTTGGGAGGTGGTGTACAATACTTGATTTCCCACGTGTGGAGCTCGTGTTATTTGCGTGTGTACACCACATAACTCGTGGCACAGAGGTGCAACAAAACCCCAATAAGCGAATCAGCGATAGAATCCCCCATCGGATGATCTCCCCCAACTAAGCACAGCAAAATGGGATCACGCCCGTGGCAACATTTATCCGTCCTGAGCGCACGTGACCTGGAGCCTGCTCGACCCTGGGTGGGATTCAATCAATGTGAAATGGTCATCACAGGGGGGTTATGAACAGGCTAGTGATGAGGTAGTTGTGATGTTATTACCACCACTTTCGCGGGATCCGGGGGCGGGAAGTCAATTATACTGCGAGCAACACAACACCAGTCGACTTTATAGAGAACATTTTATATAATAAGTAATTCGCCAGGCATTATACAAGATATTCGGATACTTGAGTTTGATCGTAGGGGACGGGGAGAAGAATAACAATAATAATACAGTTCTAGTCCTTCGAGGTTGATCAGAAAAGGGGGGTTTACCGAGCCATGCCAAGCATGCTTACACAGCTCCCAGGCTGCCATCCCTTCTCAGATCAAAAGCAATATACTGCATAACAGCTAGTGCAATTATCCACTCAAATACTCCAGGCTACTACTACATTTACCATGGTTACCAATGCAAGAAAAAGAAAGTATGTGCCAAGCATGGTTGTCAACCCTAAAAAGAGAAAGTACGAGCCCTCCTGGCAAGAGATTGCTGCAAAGGCGCAAACTTATCGGGATACCAGTCTAGCCAGTGCAGACCGTGTGATCCTCTCGGAGACATTACAAGAGATCAGAAAGCAATCGAGAAACGCCCTAAAAGATCATACAAGTCTCCCAAGCAGAGTACTCCAGCCCAAAGATATCACAATAACCGAATCGCTGCCGGAAGAGTTAGTAGCTCTGTTAGCTTCAAGAGAACTAACTGCCACTGATGTCACAGCGGCATTTTTACGTCGAGCCGTGGTTGCACAGACAGTTGTAGGTCAGATTCTCTGATTGGAGCTATGATATGTGATTAAGAAGTGTCTAATATCTAATAACTAGACGAATTGTATCACAGAACTTCTTGCGGATAGAGCGCGAATCCGTGCTCAGGAGTTGGATGACTATATCAAGAAAAATGGGAAACCAATTGGACCTTTACATGGTCTTCCTATCAGTGTGAAGGAAATGATAGGAATGAAAGATCTTGGTTTGAATGCAGGATATGTCTCATGGTGGACTAATTTTGCTTCCGAAGATGCTCATATTTTACAAATACTGTGGGACGCAGGAGCCGTGTTCTATGCCAGAACAACGCAACCTCAATCAATGATGCATCTAGAAACACAAAGTAACTTATATGGTGTTACTTCCAACCCCTATAACTCTCACTTGTCGTCCGGTGGAAGTTCGGGTGGCGAAGGCGCACTAGTTGGCATGAGAGGAAGCTGTTTAGGAGTTGGAAGTGATATAGGAGGTAGGCGACTTTCCATGTTCAACTTTGAATTTGGTAGTCTGACCAAGCTAGGTAGCATCAGAAACCCTGCCGCAAATTGTGGGGTGTACGGCTTCAAGCCAACAGCATTTCGAGTTCCCACGGATGGATGGTGTTCAATAGCCGCCGGTGCCGATGCTATTCCTGGTGTTATCGGACCTTTGAGTACTAGTCTTGGAGGCATCAATTTGTTTATGAGCACCATTATAGCTTCTAAACCATGGCTTTCTGAGCCTGCTCTAATCCCTATGCCTTGGAATTACCAAACCTACTCAAAGGCCAAACCGCTCAAGATCGGAGTGATGTGGCATGACGAGGTTGTGACACCGCATCCTCCAATCGCTCGTGCTCTCCACGAGCTTGTAGCGAAGCTGAGTAAACTTCCGAATATCGAGGTAGTAGACTGGAAACCCTATCTTCATTCCGAGGCATGGGCAATAATCTCATCCCTCTACTTTACAGATGGCGGTGAGGAGACTAAAGCCACTCTCGCCACGTCAGGAGAGCCTTGGATGCCTCTGACTACGTTCATCATCAAAGAAAACCCTTGTGTTAAGAAACTCACCCCAGAGAAGATTTACTATTGGCAAGAAGAAAAAGAAGCATATCGGAAAGAATATGCGAAGGTTTGGAACGACACATCAATTAGCACGGGAAATGAAGGTATGGTCGATGTTATCCTTTGTCCAGTAGGACCAGGAGTTGCGCCAAGACACAACACTTCAAAGTATTGGAGCTACACTAGTCAGTGGAACTTGCTTGACTATCCAGCTGTGGTGTTTCCAGTCAGCAAAGTCGATAAAGAAAAGGATAAAGCGGATAAGCTATTCGATGCAATGACTGATATAGATGAGGAGAACCATAAACTATGTTTGTTCGCACCTGCACGGTTCAAAATTTAGGCTTACAATTTGATACACAGATGATGTGGATGAGTTTGATGGTTTGCCAATCTCACTGCAATTGGTTGGGAGAAGATTCGAGGATGAGAAAGTCTTGGCGATCTTGGAGTATATCCAAAGGGTTGCAGAACTTCCATTATCTGGTTTCTTATAACGAGAGGACATTTGAAAATTGTGAAGCCTTTAGTGCGAACAGGATTTGAACAAGTACAGAATTAAGCTAATGCATGGGCAAGTACTAATCAAAGCAAGAAGAATATCCACGGTCCCCTTTAATGCTAAGCGAATATGCCAAGGTTGGATACTACGCCATGGTGGGGTATAATCTTAGTGGGGTAGATTTTATCGTCAACCCCACTACCAACGTCGTCAAGCTCACTTCACTTAAACCAATATACATACATCGTTTGCTTCATAGCGTTGCATTCATTTCGATTTCGATTTCTCGTTTCTACATACCTTCACAAGCTAACCAGAGCTAATCTGTCAAGTACGTAAGACCAACGACTATTCAAAGTGCAAGTGCAAGGAAACAGATAGCTAATAGCATCATAGACTCACCCATTCCTAGTACCGATAACCTTAAGCCCCGTCAGATACTTCTTTCATCATGGCTCCTCCTCTAGCAGCAATGAAGTCGAATCCCAAATTCGTCTTCTTCACCGATTTCGACGGCACAATCACAACTCGCGATTCCAATGACTTCATGACCGATAATTTGGGCTTCGGGAAAGTCAAGCGGGTACAAGGCAATCAAGATGTCTTACACAGTCGCTCATCTTTCCGGGATTCCTTCCAGAAGATGATGGACTCCATTTCTCTTCCTTTTGATCAATGTATAAAGACTTTGGTAGACAACATTGTGCTCGATCCATACTTCAAGGAATTTTATGAGTGGTCGAGAGCAAACAATGTGCCAATCGTGGTGTTGAGCGGAGGCATGGAGCCGGTCATCAAGGCGCTTTTAGCACATCTTGTGGGTGAGGGAGCAGAACATATTCAGATTGTTAGTAATCATGTTGCGCCGAGGGAAGGAAAGAGCATCAATGAGGAGGGAGGGTGGCAGATTATTTACCATGATGAGAGGTAGGTGTAATATTTTTGTTTGTGCTGGCTGAGCTAATACTTATTAGCCACTTTGGACATGACAAGTCTTTGGAAATTGCACCATACCACGCCCTTCCAGAGAATGAGCGTCCGGTTATGTTCTATGCTGGAGATGGTGTATCTGATCTTTCGGCTGCCAAGGAAACCGATCTTCTGTTCGCTAAGAAGGGACACGGTAAGTTTTTTCTTTCTGTTACGATTTCATCATACTAATGGATGTTAGATCTTGTCAACTACTGTGTGAGAGAAAATGTACCATTTACACTATTCGAGGACTGGTCTATCATTCTGTCCAAAGTCAAAGACATTGTAGAGGGCAAGGTGACGGTCCAACAGGCAGCAGCCGAAGGAGTTGAAGATTTCAAAAATGGAGGAAACTCGTAGATTTAGAGCTGAGAGACATGCCGCATAGACCTTAGATGAATAAAACTATAGAGTAGATGCTGCTCAGGTAGTGGCATATGTTTTCTTAGAGCTTCTTGGTCTTAATTTTATTGCATAAACCATTGTTCGTGCGAAGGGACTGAACAATCCTTTTTATCCAGACTCATATTCTTCACCCTGAACATAGGTGATTCTGGAAGCTATGCACCTATTCCTGAATTAAAAAGAGGAACATTGAATTTAGAACAGTAGAAGGCCTGTCTTATAGATGCTTCCTCCTCATTACAGCCACTGAACTTTCCCTTACACTACTACAATTCAAATCTTACCCCCACTGCTACATCGCAAGTCGATATATCCCAAACAATAAACAATAACCATGGGCCCGAACGATGAATTTCAACTTCCCGCTGGATATCCAGTGATGCCAATGGCTGACGATCACGTAAGTGGTAGATCCAGTAGGTGGGATCCAGAGAGCGAGATTGTCCAAATGCTGCTCCAGGAAAACCAAGCGGACAAGGAGAAGCTAGAACGAAGAAGAATCGCTGAAGAGAATCTCGAAACTCTGAAACTGGAGCGCGCCAAAAAGATCGAAAAGGGCCAAATTAAAACCAGAGTCGAAAACGCCATCAGCGTCGAGGAGCTGACGGAGCAGTTCCAAAACAATATTTGGCAGCGACGAAGCCTCTTCGTGGAGAATAATCGGCAACGGGAAATGTTGCAAAAAGGATTGGGTGTTGAAGAGTTGTTGGCACAACGTGAGCAGAGAT
>Ga0247804_10000715_pt1 | contig 15201 bp, 11 predicted proteins | sample UWRJL029104C1_FD_181142 | JGI IMG/M metagenome (GOLD analysis project Ga0247804, IMG submission 181142) | Plant litter microbial communities from Arlington Agricultural Research Station in Wisconsin, United States - UWRJ-L029-104C-1 | ecosystem: Environmental > Terrestrial > Plant litter >...
GCACGGGTCTTGCGGTGAGCAGCACCGGCAACGTGGGCGTCGGCACCACGGCCCCGGCCGGGGGCCTGCACGTGCTGACGGGCAACAACGGCGTGGGCAGCGGCGTGACCGGGGCCGTGCTCAGCGGCCCGCCCACCGGCAACCCCAACCTGGAACTGCGCGGCGGCAGCACGGCCGTTACGCCCTACATCGACTTCGCCGAAACCAACACCGTGGACTACTCTACCCGCCTGCGCAGCATCGGCGGAGTGCTGAACGTGGAAGGGGTCAATAGCGCCACGACTCCGCTGTTCAAAGTAAACGGCGGTGTGCAGGCCACTAACGTGACCTACACCTCGGACCGACGCTTCAAGCAAAACGTCCGGCCCCTGACCAGCGCCCTCTCGTCGGTGCTGGCCCTGCGCGGGGTGCGCTACGAGTGGAACGCCCTCGGGGTGCGGCACGGCGGCACGGCTGGGGCCGGGCAGGTGGGCCTCATCGCCCAGGAGGTGGAGAAAATCTACCCCGAGCTGGTGAGCACCGACACGGACGGCTATAAGGCCGTGAACTACGCCCAGCTCACCCCCGTGCTTATTGAGGCTATCAAGGAGCTGAAAGCCGAGAACGCGGCCCTGCAAGCGGGGGCGGCGGCTGACCGGGCAGCCCAGCAGGCCGACCACGCGGCGCTGCTCTCGCTCCAGGAACAATTGGTACGGTTGCAGGAAGCCGTGGCCCCGGCCGGTCAGGCCCGGCGCTAGTGGGATTGGGTTGCATGGTAAGGGAAAGTCCCGCGCGTACGGGGCTTTTTCTATTCTGCCGGCGTGGCATCCGAGATGCCTGGTGCCATGAGGGGGCGACGTAGTTAGGTGCTTCGGTCTTTAGCTTGAAGTGCAAGGAGTGTTTATTGGGGGAGGTAGGGGAAATAAAAAAGCCCCAGCCGTTGGGACTGAGGCTTCTTTATAGGGAAGCTTCGGGCTCGAAGCTCAATTTTATGCGGGTGTGCAGTGCTTTGAACACCTTGAGTAGCGTTTCCAACGTGACGTTCACGGCGTTGGTTTCTAACTTGGAAATCTGGGTTTTTTGTACTCCCAGCAGGGCTCCTAATTCTGATTGAGTAAGGTTATTCTGTTTGCGGTATTCCTTTATTTTTAGAGGAATCAGCTCCAGGCTTAACTCGAATTCGAACTGTTCACGTTCAGCGGTACCGGCGGCACCAACATACTTGTCTTTTAGGTCCCGGTATTTTCTCACGCGAATTGGGGATTGCGCGGAGCCGCTATGTTGGTCTGTTTCTTTAGCGGGTCGGTCTTGCATGATTTGTTTCAGAAGGGAATGTCTCTTATACGTACGAGGGGAAAAGTGGAACCAAGGGCAGGGCGGCTACAAATGAGCGGGACGGCGGCACCCGTCCCTGTTCTACTCATCTAGCCGAGATATTCGCGGCGGATTCGCTCCGCTTTAGCAATGTCTGCTTTGGGCGTTTTTGGGGTTTTCTTGTCTAACCCGTGGGTGCAGACAACAAGGGTTTCGGTTTCTCCCCGACTGTCCCAGAAGGCAAACAGGCGAAAAGTGTGATTAGGACCATCGACGCGAAATTCCCAGATATCTTCAGTATTGGAGAGCTTTAAAAACCAGTCGCCTTTGAAACCACCTTCGGTTTTTTCAAAGGCTGTAACAAACCGTTTGCGAACGGCTAGTGGCAGGGCGGTTAAGAATTGGTCGGCTTCGTCAGTTAGGGCAATTTCTATTGGTTTGTTCATGGAATGGAAATTTAGGCGTGGGACATGTCACGCCACCGTGCATCTGATACTCCATAATTGGCGAGGAAAAGTGAATTAGCAATCGCCAGAAAGGCTGGCCTACCTATGTTAGCGATGCTAACATGATACAAATGTACGAAATAATACCCGAAAAGTCCGCTTATAGGCGGACTTTTCGGGTGATGAAAATCATATGAGGCTCACAATCAAACCAAAGGCTCTACCTGTGCGGAGCTTTCTTTATTCTACCGGCGTGGCATCCGAGATGTCCGGTACCACGGCAGCCACGTAGCCCGGCGCTTCGGTCTTTCGCTTGAAGTGCTTCGTGTGTTGCGCCTGCCCCACTCGTAGGTCTAATAGCGTTATGCCGCCAACGAGGTAGTAAATGAGCGGGCAACTTCTGTACATTTGGTATGCTGAAAACTGTTCTCCTGCTTTGCCTGCTACCGATTCCTTTCGCCTGCACCACCCATTCTGCTGTGCAGGTGCGGGTGGAAAAAAAAGGAGTGAATGGGCATCGGTATACCATCTTCCATCCTGACCACTTATCTATTCAGGTCGTCACTACCCGGCCGCGGGTAGATGGAGAAAGATATCAGTTGAGTGTGGCGGCGGCTTATACTGATTTGCAAAGCGACCGGCCCCTGGATTTATTGGTGTGCCAAGGAAGGGTTTTGCAGGATTCGGCACGCCTTAGGTATTTAGATGGGGTGTTGACGATTTTGGGTGACAGTTTAACCATCACAGCCATTGGCAAGGGGCAGACACCTTCTTACGTGCAGCAGGTGCGCCGTTTACGAGGCACCCTGCTCCTGCAGGAACTACTAGTATACAAGGGCAAAAACCAGCGGGCCGCCGGTGGCAGCTTGTTTCAGCGCCGGGCGCTGGTGGAGTTTTTACATCACTCCTTTGCCGTTGTGGAGGGGGAAACGGATAATTTGACTATGGGGCAGTTTGCGGATGATTTACTTGGTCTCGGGGCTGTTAATGCCTTGTATTTGGATATGGGGGATTGGGACGAGGGGTGGTATAAGGAAGGGGGGGAAGTACAGATACTCGGTAAGCAGCGAACGCAGACGGGGCGGCAGTCGAACTGGTTGGTGTTTGGGGTGGGGGATTAGGCTTATTTCTTTAGCTGCGCGAATGGCCTCTACTTCGGCCGAGATTTGAGTGGTTAGGCGTTCGGCAGCGGCCTCTACCATGGCTAGCAGGTTAGCATCTCCCGGCCAATTTTGAGGTGCTTATTCCAGGTAATACTGTGTATGCCTCACTCACCGGTTTCGGCGGCGCGCCTCATGCGCAGGGCGTAGTCCAGGCTCACCGGCTCGGCGGCGCAGCTCATATTGGCTACCGGCCAGAGAAAACGAACGATGTCTAACCGAGGTAGCTTCGACACGGTGGCGTATGATGGACAGGAATGCCGATTGTTTCCTACTTTTAACGCGCGTAAACTGTAGCTCAATGGAAGAGCGCCACCTTGCCAAGGTGGAGGTTGCCAGTTCGAGCCTGGCCAGTTTACCGACCAGGCGATATGTCTTTGAAGATTGTCCCCTACTTTTAGGTAAACTGTAGCTCAAATGGAAGAGCATCTGAATGCAAATCAGAAGGTTGTCAGTTCGATTCTGGCCAGTTTACCAATTTTTATACTATAGGCGATGTCTTTGCAGGAAGAGCCCCTTTTTTCACCGGAGGAATGGCAAGCTTGCCTGAAAGTGCTGCAAATCCTTTCCCGCAATCCCCAACTGGCCGACGACTCCCCGCAGCTCCAAGGGCTGGTGGCGAAGTTGAATCAGAAGGCCCGCAAATCGAAGCGCAAACAAACCCTCCAGCAGCAGCAGGAGTCGGACCGGGCCATCAAGGAAAACACCTTCCGCTGCCGGCAGGAATCGGATACGCCCCTGACGCCGGCCTTGGAGGAAGGCACCCGGTACTTACACCGGTCCGCTCGGTGTTATGTGTGCAAGGGGCGTTATTTTGAGGTACACGCTTTTTACCATTTGCTGTGTCCGGCTTGTGCCCGACTCAATGTTGATTGTCGCTTTCAACGGACGGACCTACGGGGCAGAATCGCCTTGCTAACGGGTGGACGCATAAAAATTGGCTTCGAAACGGCTTTAAAACTGCTCCGGGATGGCGCTCAGGTAATCGTGACCACTCGCTTTCCGCAGGATGCCGTCAGTCGTTACGCTAAGGAACCCGATTTTGAGCGCTGGAAAGACCGGCTCCAGATTTACAGTCTTGACCTGCGGGATGTCAGGGCCGTGGAAGAGTTTATCGGGCACCTGAAAGGCACGTTGTCGCACCTGGACATCATCATCAACAATGCGGCGCAGACCATTCGGCGCCCACGGGCCTTTTACGAGTCCTTGCTGCTTGCCGAAGTAAGGGGAGCCGCGAACCAGTTGGTATTAGCTACGCCCCCGCCTATAACATCCTCTGAGGGGCTGTCAGATACCCTCCCATCCTACTTCCCCCCAAACGTACTCGACCGGCACGGGCAGCAGGTCGACCTTCGTCCGCATAACAGTTGGCGGCTCCGCCTGGAAGAGGTGGAACCCGCCGAATGGCTGGAAGTACACCTGGTCAATGCCATGGCCCCCTTTCTGTTGAACAGCAAGCTGCAGCCGCTGTTACTGCAGTCGCCGTTCGAGCGGCGGTTTATTGTGAATGTCTCGGCGATGGAGGGACAATTCAATCGTGCCTTTAAAACAGAGTTTCATCCGCATACCAACATGGCCAAAGCGGCCTTGAATATGATGACCCGTACGTCAGCCGCTGCCTATGCCCGCGACCATATCTACATGAACAGCATGGATACAGGCTGGATTACCGACGAAGAGCCCCACCCCCAGAAAGCCCGCAAGCGTAGCGCCGGTTTCGTGCCTCCCCTGGATGAAGTCGACGGGGCCGCCCGAATTTACGACCCCATCGTGCGGGGGATCAACCAACCGCAGGAACCGCTGTCGGGATGTTTTTTAAAAGATTATCAGCCGCACCCCTGGTGAGAAATCCACCCATTATTTTATGAAAGATACCCGTGTTCCGCTTGTTTGTCCGGTGCAGGAACCCGCCCCGGACCTGGCCGCCCAGCTGGGGCCGCTAGTGGCGTATTTGCGCACCAATCAGGTGCCCGAAACCGACCGTTCCTTTCTCCGGGGCACTATCACGTCCGATGGCCGACTGGATTTGTGCAAGCAGGACCTTGGTCCCGCTGGGGCAAAAGTAGTCACCGAGGCATTGGCGCAGAACACCGTTGTCCGGCATCTGTTGCTGGGGAAGAACGGTATAGGGGACGAAGGAGCAGCCCACCTGGCATCTTTAATCCAGCAGAATACGGCCCTTCAAACCATCTATTTGGGGTGCAATTATATCCAGACGGCGGGAATAGCGGCCCTTACCGGGGCGCTTCGGGAGCATACAACGGTCGAAGGGCTATGGCTGAAGCGAAACGCCCTACAGGCACCGGGCGTAGCGCACCTAACGGACTTGCTCCGGCATAATCGGACCCTTCGGGTGGTGGATTTAGTGAATACCAACTTAGGTGGGGAGGGGTTTAAGAGCTTGATAAAGGTCCTGATTGAGACCAACCGGACCGTCGAACGACTCTATTTGGGCGGCAATCAGCTTAGGGAAAAGGAGGCACCCTACTTGGCGGAGCTGCTGACGCACAATACGCAAATCGTCTCGCTGCAGCTGAACGTCAACCACCTGGGTGATAAAGGGGCTTATACCTTGGCCGAAGCCCTCGGTAAGAATAACACGCTGCAGGAACTAGGACTGGCTAGCAATGGCATCGCCTCGACAGGGGCCATTGCGTTGCTGCGAGCCCTGCAGCAACATCCGGCTCTTCGCGTGCTCGACCTGGGCTACAGTCCTTCCACCCGGGTGCTCGGGGCCCCCGCCAACCAGTTGGACGATGAGGTCGCCCGGGAGCTGGGGGATTTTCTTCGTACGAACCAGCAGATTCAGAGCCTGCATTTGGTTCGTCATCAGTTTACGGAACAAGGATTTTACCAGGTGTTGAAGGGGGTAGAGCATAACACTTCGCTGCAACACCTGCTGTTAGACGGCAGCCCGCCGGAGCCCCTCAAAGAATGGCTTCGAACCAGACAACGTTCAAGCGCTTCTAAGCCGAATATAGTGGCTGCTATTCGCAGTGTGTACCGCTAGGGACGGGGGGAAGTGGGGGTGGCAGATGGGTTGTAGCCCCGTCTACTTTTGACAGGATGTTGAAGTTGATCCGATGGCTCACGAGCGCGGCGTTGCGACCAATTCAGAGGGGGCGTTTGCCTTTGTTTGAAGAGTAATGTTTACTGCCTTGGCGAGGTGCGGCCGTTGGCTTCGACGGAAGCGTCGCTTGGGGGGGCCGGTGGTGCAGGTGCGGTTTGGGGTGGCGCCGGCGGTGGCGGAGGCGGTGTATGGGTATTTGGTGGGTGGGGGAGAATTTAGATAGGCCAAGCAATACTTCTAAACTTTGCAAGCAGCTTCTGTCCTATTGCTGGTTCAATTGAATGTATATAAAGCACCTTCCCTAATAGCCACTCTTTATAATAAGATTTGTTTGCAATGCCATTATGTAACATGTGATTTGCCACACCAAATTTATTGCAGGCGTATAGGTGCTTGGCAACTTCCTCTTTGAATTTACGAGGCACATGAACACCATTTGAGACTGTAAGTCCAGTTACAATTTGCTTTCGTCCTCTCTGGTAAATGCCAACTTTACGCCAATTAATATAGAATCCTTCCTCACCGATTATTTTCTTTAAGAGAGAGAATTTAGGCAGATTATTGATCTCTCCTGAGAAAGTAATATCATCAGCATACCTGGTGTACGATAAGTCGTTTTTGCTAGCTAAGGCGTCTAAACGTAGGTCCAATGTCTGTAAAACGATATTTGATAGTGCTGGACTTGTTGGAGCACCTTGAGGTAGTACAGCCTCGTTTTGTTTAATAATCAAGCTATGTAGCTTTTGCTCATGCTCAGTGAACCTGCTTATATATTCCTCCGGTAATGGTACTGTTACAAGTTTTGCTAGGTCTACGCTTAAATTTTTTGCATACCCTAGGCGTCTAAAAACCCAATAGACGCGCTTTTCACTTATACAGTCAAAAAATTTTATAAGGTCAATTTTTAAAATTGATTGCTTGCCACTGTGAACAACTGCATTGCTGGAAATGGACTTTCCCTTCACGTAGGCACATGCGTTATCGCTAACCTCTACTTTTGAGATAATTTCACTTAAGATAAATCTTTGGATGTATTTAAGTGTCTTGGTAGGTGCAATTATTTGTCTAGTTCCACCAATTTTCTTACGTATTTCATAGAACTTATAGCTGTGTTTTCTATCGTGTATAATAGCACCTATTTCTTGGTATGGGATGTCTAGTAGTATGGATAAGTGGTAGGTAGAAAAAATTACAGGCAAATTTTTTGCCTGTAATTTCATGTAATAATATATTACATCTTTAATGAATTCTTCACTGTGCCCTTCTGCTTGGGCAGCTTCTCGGATTTCTTCTTGGGAAAAGGCCATAACTAGTTACACTTATCTGACCTCACGTCAGTGAATGGTGTGTAACATGTGCGGGGACTGTGGGGAGCTTTGTTACACACCATTTAGTATAAAGCAGCTTTAGAATTACCTTGCCCAAAAGGCAAGTCATCTCCATAGGAGAAACCCTAACCAGTTACGCCTTTCCCAAGAATTTACTTGGAATGTACAGAAAATTTTCCTGTACATCCACATGCCTATTTACTTCATCATTGCGAGTTATTCGCGCTCGTCTTAGTAGGTCGTCATAAAGTTCGTGGCCAAAAGTAGTAATATTTTCTGATGCATCAAATATATTACTGGCCACTCCTTCCTTTATTATATCTTCATATTGACCAAGGCTAAGGGATAAGATTTGACATATTACAGGCGGCGCAATCTTCTTTTTCTTTAGCCTGACTACTGCAATAATACGCGAGTTTAGTTCTGTGGTAAATGAGGAATTGTTGGTGCGAGCACTATTCAATATGTGCAACTTCTCACCAATAGCTGCCCAAAGACGATTTTCATTCCGGAATGCCTTCGATGCTTTAATTTTCTCAGTACCATCTCTTGGGTATAGCGGCTGCCATTTTTTGGCACTCATCTGTTTGTTTGCCCATATAATTGGTAAAGTATTATTAGGTGAAGAATGTGCGAACACTACTAAAGACTGAGAGTTACTGTAGCCTAATGGGAAGTCAATCTTTTCACCTGTTGTCCTATCAATCTGAGTAAAAAGGCCACTTCCATATCTAAAACAGAAGTGGCGTATTGGCAACATATTACGCCTGTATCCGAAAACAGAACCCCTGCTGCTGAAGGCATTATACATTATTGTAGCAAATACCTTTATGTCCGTCCACTCATCATGTATAGCTAATTGGCCTTCGCGCATGCACACAATCGAAAGTATGTAAACGGATTTTGAAATTTGCTTAAAAGTCTCATTAGCTAGCGCCTTTTTTTTATAATATCCTATAAAAGAGCCGCCTGAGCCTATTATATCGTCAATAAATACGATGTTACAATGTGTATTTAATTTCAAAGTAGTAAATTCTTCGATGGTTGACAATATTCGCATTCTATGTCTTAGTGCCTTGTATGTCCTTGTTTGCTTTACATAATAAAGCATTGCAGTACCGCTCTTTCCGTAAGTGCCGATAGCATTTAAATAAATAATACCATCAGGTATTTCGTTCGTAATTTTTTCTAACCCTGTTTCATATTCTGCAATTATATCTGATACAGTAAAGTATGTTAGTTTTTCTAATACACTTAGCGCATAGTTCCAGTCATTGTACTTGAAGTTTTCAAGCCAATTTCTTACGTTCATCGGAGTAACAGATTGCTTTAATGAAAAGCAAATGTTATCTATCCGAGTAGCTTGCTCATCACTTATAATACTGGTTTTCATTGCTTCTTTCCAAAACCTTGTTGATAAGTAACTCTTGGGCGGAAAACAAGTAAACATACCTCTTACTCCTCCACTACCGCTACCACTTCCAGCGCATAGTGGATGCCGTACATGTTGTCTGGATTATACAGCCCAAGCGCCACCTCTTGGCCAAGGCTAGACCCCACGGGGACCACAGCGGACGTTAAGTTGTCCCGGGTGCCCTCTCGCACATAGTTGAACGTTTGCTTGCCGCGGAACAGGTCGCACTGTTTGCTATCGGCTAGCAGGTACACGTTGCAGATGTTTCCCCCGGGCGGTTTGGTGAGGGCGTTGATGGCGAAACTGGTGATTCCCGATTGGTCGGCTAAGGTGGAAAGCTGGGCAAAGAGTTGAAACTGGTGCTGCGCCGCTTCTAGCTGCGCCTTGTCGCGAAAGGCGGCGAACTCGTAGTACCAGGAGACGGTATTCGCCGGTAGGCGGATAGGGACCACCGTGCGGCTTGCGCCGGGATTAAAATAGCTGAACAGGTAGCCTTGTTGCGGGGAAATGATTCGAACCGTGCGGAGTGTTTTTTTCACAAGCTGCTCCTTGCCCGTGGCATCCCAGCGTTTTAGGGGGCCAGTTATCTTGCCTTGGGCGTACACCGCTTCCTCTTTCTTGCGCCCGCCTTCGTCGTATGTCGTGCACGTACCCTGCATTAGGAGCGGATGTTCGCTGAGCAGCTTTCCCTCCCAGTGTAAATTGTTACTTGTTTTATAGTAGTCCCGTACCAGTCCAGCAGGTTGTCCCATTTGGTAGGTAATGTGGCGCACATACATAGCTTGGTCCACCTTACTCACCTCTTCTTTGTCGCGGTCGAGGTATACTTGCCAGTCGCCCGTGCGTTTGCCCTGCTGGGTGCAGTTTATAAAAGGAAGAAGTAAGCGGTAGGTCCGGGTTTGGGAGGTGACTTTTACGAAGCCGGCTTGTTCCACCCCTTTGTTTAGGGTCAAGGGGGTGGGGGAGGTGGCGTTGCTGACGGCGAAGGCGTCGGTCTGGTGCAGGGTCAGGGCGTAGGCGCCTTCGTAGCGCTGGTCGCAGCCCGTGACGCGGCCGTAGTAGTAAAAGCTGCCGCCGGCGATGCCCTCAGGGAGTAGGGTTGTGGAATCGTGTGGGGCGAGGGCGAACCAGCCCTTCGTGTTCCAGCCTTTCCAGAGACCCTTTTCCACATAGAATCCTAGGGCTAGGTTTACGGGACGGTCGGTGGGGTTGACGATGGTGAGTTGGGCCTGCGCGAGGAAGGGGAAGAGGAGGAGGCAGAATAGGAGTAGGCGTTGGGGCATATGTTGGGGGTAGAGAATGTGTTTGGGGATGCTAAGTAAGCAGAAAAATTTGGGTAAGGATTTTTCTGTTATTTTCCGGTACTAATGCTCCCGTCTTAATTTGCTATGTCACTCTACACTCACATTGAAAAAGAGATTGAAAATCTCGGCTCTACTCGGTTTCAACAGTTGTGTGATCAGTATCTGCGACGATTCCGCTACTCGAGCCTAATTTCCTCGGGCATTGCAGTCGGAGCTGAAAAAGATGTAACTGGGGTGCCTGATGCCCATGCTGTACTGTCTGATGGACGCTATGTGCTGATAGGATATACTACTGTGCAAGGGCGCAGTAAGCTGAAGCAGAAACTACTAGAGGATTTAGCGGAATGCTTAAACCCCGCTAAAACGGGTATCGCGCTAGCGCAGATTGAACACATTATCCTCGGTTGTAATAGTCGGCCCAACGCAGCTACTGTCCAATGTGTGCGCGAGCGAGGGCAACTAAAGGGACGCGAGGTCGAAGTCTTTAGCATTGACCAGTTAATGGGGCTAGTACAGCAGTATCCAAGTTTAGCTACCCAGCATTTGGGGTTGTCTATTGGAAGCGGCCAGCTTATGCATGCCACTGACTACATCCAGGCTTATGGGCGGCAAACCTTGGCAACTCCTTTGACTCACGTGCTATATGGGCGAGAACAGGAGAGCGAAAAGCTGAAACAAGCGATAGGGAATCCAGGAATTGTACTGCTTGCAGGAGCAACTGGTGTTGGTAAGACGCAGCTGGCCTTAACTATTTGCCAGGACTACTGTGCAGAGAACCCGACTACTCGGCAGCTACTTTGTGTCTATGATACAGGAGCAGCCAGTTTTCAGGAGGAATTAAACCACCACTTGGTTCCAGATAAGGAGACAGTAGTATTTGTAGACGATGCAAATAGAGTGTTAGCTCACCTAAAAACGCTAGTTGCTTATCAACGAGCCCGCCCTGCTGGCATGGTGAGAATTGTAGCTACAGTGCGTGAGTACGCGTGCGCGCAGGTCAAGCAGGCCATACAAGTGGTACAATTTGAGGAGCTACGCCTAAAACAACTTACAGATGAAGCACTGAGCAAGCTGCTGGAAGCTTCACCCTATGGTATCAAGCACTACAAGTATCTGGAGAAAATTCTCCAGATAGCTAATGGGAATCCTCGTTTGGCTATTATGGCTGCGCAGGCTGCTGTGGAAACACAGTGCTTGGATAGGCTTTATAAGATAGGTGATATCTATGACGAATACTTCCGAGCTTTTCGAGAGGAGATGGAAAAAACGCCCATCTTACTCAACGTTATGGCGCTGGTAGCCTTTTTTCGCGTGGTACACCGGAAAGATGAGGAGCTTGGTCACCAAATTGAGAAAGTATTTGGCATTAGTGCTCTCCAGTTTTGGGAAGCTGTTCACCTGCTGAACGAAGCTGAGCTAGTGAATCTACATGATGGTAGAACAGTCAAGCCAGCTGACCAAATACTGAGTCAATACGTGTTTTATAAGGTGTTTTTGGAATGGAAGCGATTAAGTTACAATAGCTTGCTTGTTTCGTTCTTTGCTAAGTATAGTGGGCGGGTAGACGATGCGTTGCGAGCTACTGTCAATGATTTTGGTTATGAGAACGTAGAGCCTCTCGTAAAGCCAAGTTTACAAGTATGGCTGCAACAAAACTCAGAAGAGTCCTGGCGTTTCTTTGAGGTATTTTGGCTGTACTTGCGAGTGGAGGCACTAGCCCAGGTGCGGCGTTATTTGGCAGGGTTGCCAGAACCCACGCTTGCCCTTGCTGATTATGTAGCCAAAGAGCCTCACTCTTGGAATCGGCTGCGCAACCATCCCGCACTTAACGTGCTGAATCAGTTTGTCCGCCAGGCAATTAATGAACTGCCACAAGTATTGTGGCTCATGTTAGAATTGGGGCGCAAGCTGCCCGAGCAGTTCTCGAAGGTGATTTATTACTTACAAGAGGCAACTGCTTTCGATGATGAGCATTACGAAGAGTCAGGGCTATGGATTGAGGAGCAGTTTTTTAAAGTTGCCTTAGCCGGCCTAAGCAATCCCAGTACTGCAGCTTATCATCGGATGGCGCTGCTACATTGTTTGCCTGCACATCTCAATCTAGCCTATCGCAAAACACGGCCAGGTGGAAAAAGGAACAGCATGCGTATTACCAGCTTTAAGCTGCCCTATGCTGATGCGGTACAGGAACTACGCGAGAAGTTTTGGCGGACTCTATTTGCTCAATACAGTGCTGAGCCTGTTCTGGTGGTAGCTGCTATTAAAGCGTATACCGAAAGCTACCTCTACGATGCGGAGCCAACCTGGCTGGTCTGGGATGCGGAGCGATTACTTCCCTTTTTACAAAGTCACCTAGATGCACATCACCTGGGACATTGTAAGCTAGTGCTTGCGTATTGCAGACGGATCGAACGCTACGATGTGCAACTGCCATTGCGAATGAAGGTTGTGAAGCAATTCAGCAGTGCTGAGTATAGACTCTATCAACGGGTCGCAGTACCACGGTGGGCAGAGCGTAGCAGCTATGTATGGCGTAGAAATAAGCAGCGGCTTTTTCCCCAGCGGCTTACAGCTGCAAAAAGTGTGGCAGCCTATTTATCCGTATTTGAACGTACAAGTGCACTACAGCCTCACCTCACGGATGATGAGCGTCGGCACAGTACTGATTCGCTAGATATTCTTCTGCGTAGGCTTATCAAGCGCGACCGAGCTATGGGCGGTATTGTGTTAAAATATATTATAGAAAGGGACAATGAGCTTTCTATTGTTCCTCGGCGAGCACTACGAGCCTTTGCTCAGGCAACACATGCTGAGTATAAAAAGGGATTCGCTTTGCTCTCTCAGCCAGGTTATCCAGGTAGAAACGATTGGGAGATTGAGTACCTGCAGCATATACCGAGGCACTTGCTTGAAAGGAAATGGCTAGATGCTCTGTATGCCGCTTTTGACAGAGGTGTACGCTGGTGTCATTTCCGTGATTTAACAGCTTACGAATCACTCGATGAGGCCTTATACCCCCGCTTACTGACGGCCGCTTTGAAAACTGCCCAGGGACAGGCTGTTTCCTTTGAGAGGAAACTATGTGAACGATATGGTTCCTATTTTCAACAACACCCCCAGGTTCTTATCGACTTTTACTTGTGGAGGGACAAGCAAGGTGGTTATTTTGATTCTCAAGGAGAAGAACTACAAGCCGTGATTCAGATAGCTCCAGCTTTCCTCATGGAGTATGTGATAAGTGTCAGCCAGCAACACGATTGGAATGATGCTTCCCGTGACCGGCGGTCATTCTCCTTTCTCTGGCAACAAGAAGAGTGGCAACGCTTAGTGTCTGACGTGTTTGAAATTATTGTCTCTCACCCATCATTGCACGAGAGAAAGCTGCTTAAAAGCCTATTCCCTTCCGACATGGCAGGTGAGAAGATGCTTACCCGCATGAGTTCATTCATAGAGGAGTGCATTAGACACCATCACAGTGACGAGCGGCGAATGAAGTTGCTCTTTTATATTATCCGCAAGCGCTTTCCTGACCTCCTATTTTACTACGTAGAGCAACTATTACCACTAGCAGCTGCTACGCCTGAAGTGCTCAAGGCCTTACCGCTGCTTCCATCGTCCCGAAGTGGCGGAGGCGGCTTCGTGCAGATGCACCAGGACGACCACAAGGTATGGGATACGCTGTTGATGCTTATTGCGCAACAGGAGCAGCTGAGTGGAGGCCTTCTAGAGTATCAGCAGTTCGTTTTCAGTAGTATGGAATCTGGGAAGGAAATGATGAAGACGTATGCTACATGGGATTTTGAATCGGGGGAGTGACCGATGCCCGGATTTTACCAGACTTCACGCGGTTAATGAAGGTCTTCTCTATACCTAAGAGACTGGCAATTTCTTTGGTAGAATTGCCCGCTGTATGTAGCGCTCGAATTTGGTCCACTTCGGCATCTGTGTGCTTGTAGTTCGGGTGAGCTGCTTTTGCTATGCCCGGTCGTTGGCGCGCAAAGCCTGTGATATGGCTCCAGTTGTCACCAGATTTAATCTTGTGAATGCAGTCTGCTGTAACATCGAACGCCGTTGCTATTTGCTGAATAGCGACACGGTTTACTAGCAAGTCTTTAATCTGTAGCACATCTTCTTCACAGATTTTCGCCATCTTATTGCTACTCCCTTTTGGGCTATGACGGACGCTACGCCGTTTCTGGCTTTCCGCCTCTGCAGCAGGTAGGTCTAGTAGTAAGTATTGATACGCATCATGCTCCTCGGGGAGTAATTGAATGTGGGACGAAGTTTTGCCACTTTTGATGCTCGAGACGCGATGAGGTGCAATACCTAGATAGGCTGCAATTACTGTTCGGCTAACCCCTTGTAACAAGAGGTATTTTACCTTTTTCACGTCTGCAGGATTCAGACGGCTTTGATTGTGATTGAAAAAGTCAGGCACTGTGTATGCCGCTACTTCACTTGCCGCTACTTCTAAATGGTGCCAAGCGCCACCATTTTTAATATCATTGATAACCGATTTTTTAACGTTGAAGTAAGCCGCAATATTGACGTTTCGGAAGCCAAGGCTGAGCAGGATTTTAATTTCAACAGCTTGTTCACTTGCTAGTTTAGCGCTCGAGTGCTTTTCACCCTGTCGGTTAGCCGACATTTTCTGGCGTGTTATTAAAGACAGCTTTTTCCCCTTTACTCGCGTGAGCGCTTCTGCTCCATGTGTTACACCCCGGTTAGACTCAGCGAATAGACGGCTGTTATAACCAAAGAGGCTCTCATTAGCTTTGTGCTGAAGGATGTACTCATTCTCCAGCGCTAAAAGGCGCTCATTGAATTGGGCAACTGTTTCCCCAGGTAGCAGGTCTATTATTTCTAAGATACAAAAGCTGAATTGTTGGCTGCCATATTTATGATAAGCACTGAGTAAGTGCTGGTTGGGGTGTCGATAGGATTCTAACTCGAACTTGTGTTTGTTAAAGCGTTGCCCCATTTTTTTCGTTGATCCAATGTAGCACTTCTGATTTACTGTGTTTTGGATACAGTAAATGCCGGCAGCGTGCTTCTGCTCAGGTGGAATTGAGTGGTTCATTGGTTGAGTAGTTTTTATATTGGCCTTGCCCACGCGGGGTAGCAGACCCCTTCCTGCACCCAAATCTCCCCATACAGGCTGGGGCAGTTGCGGGAGCGCACGCGCA
>Ga0247804_10000716_pt1 | contig 15199 bp, 12 predicted proteins | sample UWRJL029104C1_FD_181142 | JGI IMG/M metagenome (GOLD analysis project Ga0247804, IMG submission 181142) | Plant litter microbial communities from Arlington Agricultural Research Station in Wisconsin, United States - UWRJ-L029-104C-1 | ecosystem: Environmental > Terrestrial > Plant litter >...
GCCATATCGGGCATGTACACCTTACCTGGTTCACGTTTGCTGTCGCAGCTCATAAAGGAGACCGCGGCGGTGAAAACCAGTGCTGCTATTATCGTAATTTTTTTCATTATGCTTTAACGCTTGAGTCTGTTTAAAATATTGCGCGTTGATTAACCCTGTGATTAATACCCTTTTTCTTCCCTGTATAATTTTTGTTCCCGGTCGTAGCGACCGATCCACCAGCCTGTTTCGGCCACCTGCACGTTGATCTCGCTGGCGCCGGCATTCTGTAAAAAGGCCTGTACTTCCGAATCGTTTGTTTTATCGGTGCATTCTATCGCCATTACAAAAAGATCGTCCGTAGCCCTTGGGTGAAAATGATGCTTCTTTACGAACGGCGCCAGGTTGCACAGGTAGCAGAACGTAAGTACCATACCTACGGCAGAAAACAATACCGTGAGCTCGAAAGTAATGGGTATCCAGGCCGGCAAAGCAAAGTGCGGTTTACCACCGATGTTCATGGGCCAGTCTTTGGTAAATACCCAACTGATGAAACTCAGTGCCGTTGTGGTACCCGTGATGGCGTAAATGAAACCGGCCGTGTGCAGGCTTGTTTCACGAAGTCCCATCGCATGGTCGAGCCCGTGCACCGGGAAAGGTGTGTACACGTCGTGTATCTTATATCCTGCCTTGCGAACACTCTTCACCGCGGGAAATAATACCTTCTCGTCATCGAAGCAACCAACTACAAACTTTTTTTGTCCTCCAGCCATAATTTTTAGCTTTTACCCCAACCCCTGAAGAGGCTTGGCGAATTAAAATTTAAAATCTTTCAAATACCTCCGGTCCCCCTTTTAGGGCGGAGGGTTTAATGTGCAGGCGCTACGTGATCGTTGGCGCTGTGCCCGTGATCGTGCCCTACTTCTTCGATATAGAATTTTTCTGCATCCTGTTTTTCTATATCCGTCATTTTCACTTTATAATTTTCACCGCTCGTTTTCAATATCGATTTGATCTCCGCTACCGCGATGGTCGGGAAATACTTACCGAACAGGAAGAAGCAGGTAAAGAACAACCCGAATGTACCGAGGTAGAAACCGATCTCCCAGATGCTGGGACTGTAATACGTACTCCAGCTCGATGGCAGGTAATCCCTGTAAACCGAAGTAACGATGATCACGAAACGTTCGAACCACATACCGATGTTCACGATGATGCTCATGAAGAAGGTAACCGTAATGTTCCTCCTTAATTTGCGGCTCCAGAACAACTGCGGCGATACCACGTTACAGAACATCATAAGGTAGTAACTCCAGCCGTAAGGGCTGAACAGGTTACCCCTGTTTTCAAAGAACGCCCATTGTTCGTATGGATTGCCACCGTACCAGGCAATGAATAATTCGGTGAGGTAGGCGCAGCCTACGATGCTGCCCGTTAATACGATTACTTTGTTCATGGCCTCGATGTGGCCGATGGTAATGTAATCCTGCAGGTTCAATACTTTTCTTACCACGATCATCAGCGTTTGAACCATCGCAAAGCCGGAGAAGATGGCACCCGCAACGAAGTAAGGCGGGAAAATGGTGGTATGCCAGCCCGGAACGATGGACGTGGCAAAGTCAAAAGATACGATGGTATGCACCGACAATACAAGTGGTGTACTCAAACCGGCCAGTACCAATGATAAGGATTCGTGGCGCTGCCAGTGCTTGGTACTGCCGCTCCAGCCGAATGCAGCCACACCATATAATAATTTACGCAGCTTGGTTTTGGCCCTGTCGCGCACGGTGGCGAAATCGGGCAGCAAACCGCTGTACCAGAATAACAAGGAAACGGTGAAATAAGTAGAGATCGCGAACACATCCCACAGCAACGGCGAGTTAAAGTTCACCCACAACGGACCGCGGCTGTTTGGGTAAGGCAATACGAAGAAGGCCATCCATACGCGGCCCATGTGCCAGATCGGGAACTGGCCTGCGCACATTACCGCGAAGATCGTCATCGCTTCTGCTGCGCGGTTCACACCTGTACGCCAGCCCTGGCGGAACAGGAGAAGGATCGCGGAGATCAGCGTTCCGGCGTGACCGATACCTACCCACCATACGAAGTTGGTAATATCCCAACCCCAACCAATGGTCTTGTTCAGGTTCCACTGGCCGATACCGTAGGTCACCTCGCGGTAGATGCTGTACACACCAAACAACAGCAGGCCTACACTGATGAAGAAGCCGATGTACCAGAGGCGGCTCGGTTTCATTTCAATGGGGCGAATGATGTCTTCCGTTACCTGGTGGTAATTCTTGTCACCATCAACCAGCGGTTCCCTTTGTTGCGATTCGTATTTCAGTAATGACATATCTTATCTTATAAAGTCAAAAGTTGAAAGTTGAAAGTTAAAAGTTGAGCCCGTTTTACTTTTGGGTTTTTACTTTTTACTTACTACTTATTTATGCGTGTGCTTTTTCTTCCTTTTTCGCTTCGTGCTTGTCTGCGCCGTGTCCTTCTTCCACGCCGATGTGCCTGTCGGTATTCCTTACTTTGGCGAGGTAGTTCACGTTCGGCAATACGTGCAATGTTTCCAGTACATAGAAAGCACGGTGTTGATCTTTCCTTGCTTTAGATACTTCACTTTCAGGGTCATTGGCGTTGCCGAATACGATACAATCGCTCGGGCAGGCCTGCGCACAGGCTACTTTCACGTTGCGTACGAGCGACGGGTCCTGTTGTTTCTTCGCTTCCAGCTTGCTGTCCTGCAAACGTTGTACGCAGAAAGAACATTTTTCGATCACACCTCTTGAACGAACGGTCACATCCGGGTTCAGCACCATGCGGGTAAGGTCGTCGTTCATCTGCAATACCACGTCGTCCATATCCACACCGATCAATGGTTTCTGGTTATCCTTGAAGCTGTCGGCTCCTGTGAAATCCAGCCAGTTGAAACGGCGTACTTTATAAGGACAGTTGTTGGCACAATACCTTGTACCGATGCAACGGTTATACGTCATCTGGTTCAGGCCTTCGCTGCTGTGATTGGTAGCAGCTACCGGGCAAACGTTTTCGCAAGGGGCGTTGTCGCAATGCTGACACAACATCGGCTGGAAAACCACGTCGGGATTTTCGAGGTCGCCGGTGAAGTAACGGTCGATGCGCAACCAGTGCATTTCATGCGCGCGCTGTACCTGCGTTTTACCTACCACGCTCACGTTATTTTCTGCCGTACAGGCTACTACGCAGGCGCTGCAACCGGTACAGGTGTTCAGGTCAATACTCATGCCCCACTTGATGCCGGGTTTTACGTAATCGGGGTACATGGTAGCATCCCTTACATAATCTTCGCTGCCGTTGGCGGTGATGAGTTTCTTTTCCTCATTCACTTCTTCCAGCATGTGGCCGGGGTTGGCGATGAAGCTGGCGAGGTTGGTTTCGTACAGGATGGGGCGGCTTTCGGTAAAACCGTGCACCTGCGTTTGTGCCAGTGGGTAGGTTTTGCTGGTTTTTTCAAGCGTCACATTCACGTTGTACTGAATGCTGGTGCCATCGAAACCTGCAAGATGATATACATTTTTACCGGCGCCTGCGGCAGCACGGCCAATAAGTTCTTTTGTAACGGTCAACTCGCCTTCTTTTTCTGCAAGGCTGGTGCGGCCATAACCTACGGCGATACCGATGGTATTTTCCTGGATACCGGGGATCACCAGTACCGGCAATTCAACCGATTTACCGCTCATGGTAATTTTTACCACCGGCTTTTCAGGATGCACTTCGTAGGCGTCGGAATCGCCTTTATCGCCCAGGATGTCTTTCTTGTACAGGTTCTTGTACATCGTTGTGCCCATCAGCACGTAATTGTCCCAGGTTACTTTGGAAATGGGATCGGGTACTTCCTGCAGCCAGGGGTTATTGGCCTGGATACCGTTACCGATCGATATTTTTTGGTATAAAACCAGTTCAGTTTCCCCGCCTTTGATGGCCGCGATCTTGCTTTTGGCTTCTTCTACCCTGGCACCGTTGAAAGCGCCACCGCCGGTGGTCATGCCCAAAGCAGGTTCTATCACACCGTCCTGCAATGCTTTATCATACAGGCTGGCGCTGCCCAGTTTGGTGATCCAGTAATTCTTAAAATAAGTTTCGTAATCAGGTGTTGTACTGCCGCTCCACTTCAACAAAGTCGTTTCAAACGCCCTTGTTTTGAACAGCGGGTTGATGGTGGGTTGCAACAGGCTGATGAAACCGCTCTTCGCTTCCGCATCGCCCCAGCTTTCCAGCCAGTGGTGGGAAGGAATAATGAGTTTGCAACATTCTGTTGTTTCATCCATCGTGGCGTTGAAGGAAATACCGGTTACCTTATTCAGTCCCGCGATGAAATTCTTACTATCAACATAACTGTACGCCGGGTTCACCCCGTGTACCAGTACGGCGCCCACTCTCCCGGCGTTCATGTCGCCCACCAATGTTACCATGTCGGCGTCTATGCCTGCGCGGTAGTTGGAGGTAACGGCCCAGTTGATGGTCTTACCGTTGGCGCCAATGGCTTCATTGATGGCATTTACGATGATCTGTGTATTCACATCATTGCTGCCGCTTACCACGAGGCCGGCACCGGCACTGGCCCTTAACTGCGCTGCAGCCAGGGTAATGCCTTTATTTAAATTAGGATCTTTAAAGGTTGGGGCTGTTCCGCCCAAAGCAGCCAGCAGGGCTACCGCTACGGCGCCGGTTTCGGAAGGCCTGTGCACGAAGCGATCGTCGGCGTTACTGCCGGTCATGCTCATGATGCTTTCGAAATGGATGTGGCGGCTGAGTTCGGGCTTGTTGTTTTTTACCTTGCGGTTATCAGCGTATTGACGGCTGAATTCGGTTGGACTTAACCAGGTGCCGAGGAAATCGGCGCCGAGGCTCACGATCACTTTGGCATTTTCAAAATGATAAGAAGGGAGGGCCCTCTTGCCATAAGTGGCTTCGTTGGCAAGCAGCATACCCGTATAGCTTACCGCATCATATTGTACATGGCGGCTGCCGGGATATTTCGCTAAAAATTCAGCGATCACCTGTAAAGTAGAAGGCGAATTAATGGTGCCGGTGAGCAATACTACCGCTTTGCCGGTGATGGCAGCAGCGGCCAGTTTATCAAAATTATCGAAGCTGGTTACTTCTTTAAAACCGTTGCCTTGTTTTTGCATCGGGTAACGCAGGCGCGTGGTATCGTATAAATCTAAAACAGAAGCCTGCGATTGTGCGCTGGTGGCGCCGCGGGTGATGGAAGACAGTTCATTACCTTCTATCTTGATAGGGCGGCCGTCCCTTTGTTTTACCACAACCGGTATCACATCGCCGCCATTGATATAAGTAGAGGCGTAATAATTGGCAACACCTGGAATTACGCTGTCGGGACGTTGTAAATAAGGAATGGCTTTGCGTACGGGCATCTCGCAACTGGCGGCTACGGCGGCTGCGGCGGTGCTGAAGCCGAGGTATTTCAGGAAGTCCCTGCGGGGTGTTTTGGCATCCAGGATCCCTTTATCATCAAGGTCTTCCAAAGGCAGCAAGGTTTCTTTGAATTCATTTTTGGATGTTTCCTGAAAACTTTCGCTGTGGTTCAGTTCACCAAAACTTTGCCAGTACTTTTTCTTACTCATTATTACAATTTGAAAATTCGAAAATTTGAAAATCCGAAAATGGCCTCGCTCAATTCATTTTCACTTTGAGCCATTTCCCATATTTGCTCATTGGATCAATAGTGACATTTCTGACATTCCGTACCACCGATCTTTTCTACCGTTACACTGTCCATTTTGTGGTTCTTTATGTCTTTATGGAACTTTTCGTAAATGCTGTAGAATTTGTTGCCGGTACTGTCGTCCTTGTTGTAGAAATCGACCTTGGTTTCGCGGTGACAGTTGATACACCAGCCCATGCTCAGGTCGCTGAACTGGTAAACCTCGCCCATGTTCTGGATATTGCCGTGGCAGGTCTGGCATTGCTGCTTGCCTACTTTTACGTGCTGGCTGTGGTTGAAATAAACATGGTCAGGCAGGTTGTGGATCTTGGTCCAAACGATCGGCGTAGCGCCATCGGGAACACCGTCCCTGTTGTTATCGGGATTGTAACTTTTCGTCTTTGAATTCCAACCGGCGTAAGCGTATAATTTTTCAATCTCTTCGGTACCGTTTACGCTGGTGCCATCTTCCCTTACCAGTTTGTCGGTGCCTTCATAAGTCGCGATGGATTTATGGCAATTCATACAAACATTCACGGAAGGAATACCGGCTACTTTGCTGTCCTGTGCGCTGCCGTGGCAATACAGGCAACTGATCTGGTTGGTGCCGGCGTGCACCTGGTGCGAATAATAAATAGGTTGCTTGGGCTGGTAATCTTTCTGGCGGCCCAGTCCTATTGCAGCGTTGATGGTATAATAACCACCTACGGCGAAGAGGAGCAGGATGCCCACCATCAGGTAAGTCTTATTCCTGTAGAAAGGCACGGGTTCTGAACGCCTGATGCCGTCTTTTTCGTCGGATAATTTTTTAAGGTTGCTGTTCACCTGTATCAGGATGAACGCGATGAGGGCCATGAGCAAGGTGAGTACGCCGAACAATAAGGTACCGCCGTCGGCAGAAGCATTTGGATCGCCTCCATTAACGCCGGGAACCGGTATTGCAGGCGGTGCATCCACATAAGCTAGTATCGCATCGATGTCAGCATTTTGCAGTTGTGGAAAGGCGGTCATCCGGGAAGGCCCCCATTTGGCATACAAAGCTTTCGCATAAGGATCTCCGCCATCGATCATTGCAGGCGGGTTGTGTACCCATTTGTATATCCAGTCGCCCGTAGGTACCCTGTCTTTCCAGCCCCTTAAAGCCGGGCCTGTAAAGTCTTTGTCTACTTTATGACAACTGGCACAATTGGCCTTGAACAATGCCTCTCCATTCTGAGCCATGGATGTTTGGGAAACAAATAAAAAGCTGATGAAAAGGAGGCAGGCAAAAGTTTTGTTAAATATCATTCTATAGCGACTCATACAGTTAACGGGGCTAATGTGGAAAATATCCTTATTCGTGTGCAAAAATAAGACAGGGACATGACATAATACCAACATTTGTTAATTTTTTTTTCCCTTATCCAGCTTGATTTTCAGGGCTTTTTGAGGGTTGCCATATATCGATTGTCATGCATTTGTAAACGTAGTTTACGCCCTTATTTTTTCCCGCTTGCGGCAATGATTAACAGATTTTTTGTCCCACATTTGCGCCATGCTTCAAAAACTCAGGCAGCGCTGGAAGGTAAATGGTGTAAACCTGGCACTGATTCTTGTCACATTTGCAACCGGTGGAAGCCTGTGTGGTTACCTCGGCAGGAAACTACTGTTGCTGATGAACGTGGACAAAGGATTCCTGTGGGTGTTGCTGTACATTGTTTTCATTACTTTACTGTGGCCTTTGTGCGTAATATTGATCAGCATCCCATTGGGGCAATTCAACTTTTTTCGCAGTTATTTGACCAAAATATGGGGCAAAATGAGCGGAAAAGGGGCTAAAACAGCCAAAACCGGCCAAAAGCACGTTGCCATTTTCGCCTCCGGGGCAGGCAGCAATGCACAGCAACTGATACAGTATTTTAAAGATTCGGCTACCGTACACATCAGCCTTATCGTTTGCAACAAGCCGGGGGCGGGCGTGCTCCACATTGCCGCCAGGGAAGGCATCCCGGTTTTGTTAATAGAAAAAGAACGCTTTTTTTCGGGCGACCATTATATACCGGCTTTGCAGGAAGCGGGCATTTCCATGATCGTATTGGCGGGTTTCCTGTGGAAAGTGCCGGTGGAATTGATAAAAGCCTATCCCCAGCAGATCGTGAACATCCACCCGGCCCTGCTGCCTTTATATGGTGGCAAAGGCATGTACGGGCAACGCGTGCATGAGGCCGTGCTGGCGGCGGGGGATACCGAAAGCGGCATCAGCATTCATTATGTAGATGAACTCTACGATCATGGTGCCGTCATCTTCCAGGCGCGTTGTACCATCGAAGCAAATGAAACGGCAGCATCGCTGGCCGCCAAGATCCACCGGCTGGAACATGAACATTTCCCCAAAGTGGTGGAAGAGCTGCTAAAAGCAAAAGCCTAGTTAAAAGCAGGCCCGGGCTCATGCTTTACAAATTGGTTGCTGTAATATTACGTCCCTAAATCGCCGGCATTTGGTTTCTTTTTTACGCATAACATTTTTTACTTTCCTCCTTTCCCTGCTGGTTTTTCCGGTTGCGGCACAGGTAGCTTTAAGCGGTACCGTATATGATTCTTCGCGTAAGAACCTGGTGGAGAATGTGAGCGTACAAACCGTTTCGGGGGCCACTACTGTCACTGATTCCATGGGCCGCTACAAGATCCTGGTCAATGAAAAGGATTCGATCTATTTTACCTACGCGGGTAAATCAACCCAAAAATTTTTAGTAAAGGAAGTCGTTGATCCCAACCATTTCGACATCCGCCTGCACATTACCGTCAAGGGCCGGTACAGCACTTTGCAGGAAGTAGTGGTGCGGGCCAAAACCTACCAGGAAGATTCTATGGAGAACCGCGCAACTTACGCAGATATTTATAACTACCGCAAACCCGGTGTGCGCACCAGTTTCAACGCCACCACCGGTATGGCCGGCGCAGATGTGAACGAACTGATCAATGTATTCCGGTTCAAAAGGAATAAAAGATTAAAGGCTTTTCAAAACCGGCTGGAGCAGCAGGAGCAGGAAAAATACATCAGCTACCGCTTCAATAAGACCACGGTGAAAAGGATCACGGGCATCAAAGAACCCCAGCTGGATGATTTTATGATCATCTACCGCCCCACCTACGAGTTTTTACAGGTGTGCGACGAGGTAGCGTTCAACCAGTACGTGCTTAAATGCTCTTACCAGTTTAAGGCGAAGCAGTTTGGGAACAATCCCGGTGGGGAAAGTCCGGCAGGTGCGCAATAAAATTTTCTATATTTTCCCTACAGTTATTTAAGAACAATTTTTGATCGATTTTTTATCTTCTTTTCCTTGATGAAAAGAAGCAAAAATCAAGGCCTGCTGAATAGCAATGTAATTTGATCACAACGATCCCGTTTCAATCTTTTCTTCCACGTGAAAATCGATCCATTTGGAAGAAAGGATCGCTTCCCTTCCATTGATCCATACTTTGCGCGTTACCCTAATGCGGTAGTCGCCGCGGTACAATATATAATGCTGCCGCAGGTCGAGCGTATCGATGAGGGGTGTTGATTGGGTTACGGCGAGCGTATCATTGGAAAGCAGCGGCCGGCTTACGATGGTAGCCACTACTTTATTGTAGCCGCGTTTGGTTTTGCGCCGGAGGTTGATGGAAAGATCGTTCACCGGGTCATCTTCCGGCGTGTTGGGCGGGTGCGCTGCGGCCATTATTCCCGGCTTTGTTTCCATTGTTTCGAGGCAGGCGATGAAGAGGTAGGGTTTATTGCCTGCATTCAGGTGCACGGATACGTTGCTGCCCTGGCTGAAGGCGTTGGTACCACCAAAAAGCAGGAATAAAAGGAGCACCTGGTGGCAAAGGGATTTCATGTTTGAATTATTTTATGAACGGCATGTACATTCCAGCTATCAAAGGCTGTACCCTTTTTGGTTTGAATGGCAACAGCGCCTTGAAAGATTTTCCTATTTTTATACTTATGAGCGAACAACTGACACTGGGCATCGGCACCCGGCTTCAACATACACAATACGGCCCGGGCGTGATCGTGGGCCTGCGCTATGCTACTTATCTCATCTCTTTCATTCACCACGGTATTAAGGAGATCGATAAAACGGATGGCAACCTCGACGAGATCATACCCGAAAATGTAACGGCGGAAATTGAAACGGTTTCAGAAGTGGAGCGTTCTCTTTTAAAAATATTGCGCCAGTGGAGTGATGTGAATGAGCTGGTGCCGCTGGGAGATAAATGGACCGGCGGAACGATGCTGCTGCAAACGGCCGACAAATCCCTGAAGCCAAAAGAAATTCCCATCCAGGATTTTTTTCACAAGATCGTAATGCTGCGCGACCGGCTGCGGGTGCTGGAACAGAACATCAACAGCAACAAAAAATTAAGCGACGAAGACAAGGTGAACATCCAGCAATACATCACGCGTTGCTATGGTTCGCTCACTACTTTTAATGTGTTGTTCAAAAATAAGGAACACTGGTTTGTAGGGGAGAAGGGCGCAAAAGATGATTAGGTAACCAGCTTGTTCTTTATTAATGCCGGTCAGGAAGGTTCGAATATTTCATTATAATTGATTCTTGACAGTTCAATAAAGATCCTTTTTTGCAAATCGTCGTTTGGGATGTCCTTTATCTTTACATACGGGCACTCGGGATCGGCTACAAAAATGATCATGTGGTCCGGGTATTGTTCGATTTCCTGTTGCATGGGCGCCAACATGGTTTTTGCAACCTTCACCACCTCACCCATTTGCCTGTTGATAGATTCGCCCAACAGGGAATCACTGTTATCGTTCTCAAAGTATATGCGCACGGGTAAGAATTTATATTAATATTAATGACAACAAAAAATTTGCCATTGTTTAATTTTAAGGCCCCTCATACTTAATATTATAAAACAAAAATAAGCAATTTGGATAATTTGAAAAACCATAGCCCATCCTGCAAATCAATTAATCACCGTTAAGACAACTACTTATGAGATATTTAAATTTCCTGGCCGCCGTGCTCCTCCTGATTTCCTGCAGGGAAAACAAACCCGCACAGGACGTAAACGCAGAAATGAACAACATTGCGCAACAATACGTACGCGTCGGCCTCGACATTGGGCAATACGATGCCGATTTTGTGGATGCCTATTACGGCCCGGATTCATTAAAGCCAACAGCGCCTAAAATGGCGGCGATGCCGGTGGATAGTTTTCAAAAAAAGATCAGCGCTTTGCTGGAAGCCTGTAATAACCTTGCAGCAAATACATCCGCGAACGATAGTTTAAAGCAACGCATCACCTGGCTTACCAAACAACTTACCGCTTTCCGGGGAAGGGTCAATATCTTCAGCGGCAAAACGGGTAGTTTCGACGAGGAATCGAACGACCTCTTCAGCGTAAAAGCGCCGGTATACAACGAAGCGCATTTTAAAGCGCTGGTACAGCAACTCGACGCCGTATTGCCGGGAACAGGTACCATCCCGGAAAGATCGGCCGCGCTGTCAAAAAAATTCATCATCCCAAAAGATAAGATCGATACCGTTTTTAAAACCGCCATCGCGGAAGCAAGAAAAAGAACGATGGCTTTCATTGATTTTCCTTCCAACGAATCTTTTACACTGGAATACGTGACCAACAAACCCTGGAGCGGCTACAACTGGTACAAGGGCAATTACAACAGCGTGATACAGATCAACACCGACCTGCCGATCGCCATTGAAAGGGCCATCGACCTGGGTTGCCACGAAGGTTATCCCGGTCACCATGTTTACAATATGTTGCTCGAAAAAAACGAATACCGCGATAAAGGCCGGGTGGAAATTTCTTTATATCCTTTGTTCAGTCCTCAATCTTTGATCGCCGAAGGCAGCGCCAACTACGGCATCGAAATGGCCTTCCCGGGCACGGAGAAAAATAAATATTGTAAAGAAGTATTGCTGCCGTTGGCCGGGCTGGATACCACCGGCATCGATACCTATTTTAAAGTGATCGAATTAAAAGGCGCCTTGAATTTTGCGCGCAATGAAGCGGCCCGCGGTATGTTGAACAAAACCATGAGCGACACGGCGGCATTGAAATGGCTGGTGGATTATAACCTGGCCAGTGTTGAATCGGCAACAAAATCCATGAGCTTCATTCAAAAATACCGCAGCTACGTGATCTGTTATAACTACGGGCAGGAACTGGTGCGTAAATATGTTGAAACAAAAACGGCTGGCGCTGCAGATGCTAAAAAAAGATGGGCTGCCTTTGCGGGGATATTAAGCAATGCGGTTACGCCGGGGGAATTGACTGCACCGTGATTATCCTGATCAACCTGGTTGTACTGGTTTTCAAATGCCGGTGGTCAAAGACCAGGCGGCGGCGGAAAAATCCGTTTACTTGCCTACCGGCAGGCAGGTCTGCCTAATCCGTGTAATAAAAATTCGTGTAACTGTCTGCCGACAGGCAGGTTCGTGTCTTCAAAATTCGTGTTATAAACTAAAGTTCGTTCAACCGCGCTTCCTCCAGGTCAAGTTCCCATTCGCGGTTGTTGAGCAATTCAGCGGGATAGGTTTGTTCGCAACGCATTTTCAGCAGCGCTTCCCTGCGTACGGCTACGAGTTCGAGCAACATCTGGCGATAGCGCGGTAAAAAATGTTTGCCGCCGCTTTCCGCTTCTTCTTCTACCAGTTTTTTATTGGCGTTCTCGATCATGCGTTCATAGCGCTCTTTCAACCTCGAATAGGCGTCGATGCTGTTGATGTGTTCTTCATAATTACCTTTCATGTGATCGAGCGCCGCACCGGCCAGGCGCAGGCGGATGGCCATCTCGTGTTCTTTCTCTTTTAACTTTTCCTGGGGATTTTCTTCGATGTTCAATTTTCGGATGATCCACGGCAGGCTCAATCCCTGCAATACAAGTGTAAAAAAGATAACGATGAAGGTAATGAAGAGGATGAGGTTGCGGTGCGGGAAGGCTTCGCCGTTGGCCAGCATCAGCGGGATCGACAAGCCGGAGGCCAGCGACACCACGCCCCGCATGCCGCTCCAGGCCACGAGAAAAACACTTTCGCGGCTGGGACGGCTTTCCGCCTTGCGAATGCTTTTTACCAGCGTACGCGGAAGGTAAGCCGCCGGGTAAACCCAAACGATGCGGATAAGAATGGTAATGATACTGATGATAACCGCGTAAAATATAGCGGCGCCAATGGAATATTCCCCCAGCCCGCCCATGATCTGTGGCAACTGCAGCCCGATCAGGATGAACACCGTACCATTGAGCATGAAGGTGAGCGTTTCCCAAAAAGAATAAGCCTGTATGCGGCTGCTGTAAGAAAATATTTCGTGCGAACGGGAACTAAGATATAAACCGCCCGCCACCACGGACATTACGCCGGAGAAATGAAAATGCTCCGCGCTGATGTACATGAGGTAAGGGGCAATCACCGTCAATGCCGTATCGATGCTGGGCGTCGTAGGCAAATATTTATGAACGAGGTACACAAAATAAGCGATGGCAAGGCCGATGACCAGTCCCATCACCGCAACAAGTAAAAAGCTGGTGGATGCCTGCCACAGCGTGAACTGGCCGGTAACGATGGCGGCGAGTGCAAAACGAAAAACGATGAGGGAAGATGCGTCGTTGATAAGGCTTTCGCCTTCCAGGATGGTGACTACCCTTTTGGGCACTTTCAATCCCTGCAATACCGAAGTGGCCGCTACGGCATCCGGTGGTGAAATGATACCGCCGAGTAAAAATCCGAAGGCCAGCGGGAAGTTGGGAATGATGGCGTTCGCTACCACCGCAACGATGGCAGAAGTAAAGATCACCAGTCCGACCGACAGCATAAGAATGGGCCGTTTAAATTTCCAGAAATCCTGCCAGGATGTGTTCCAGGCGGCGGCATACAACAGCGGCGGCAGGAAGATGAGGAAAACAATATCGGGGTGCAGGCTGATCAACGGAATACCGGGAATGAAGCTGATGAGCAGTCCCGCGATCACCAAAAAGATCGGGTAAGAAATGCGGAGCTTTTCACTGAGCATGGACAGCATGGATACGCCGAAAAGCAGCAGGAGGACAATGAATACCTGGTTGAGCATAAGGCCGAAAATAAGTAAATTTTTGCTGTTCACGCGAAGGGTTCCACGCAAAGACGCTAAGGAGCAAGGACGCAAGGTTGGAGGTTTGAATGTTTGTTTTTACGCAAGCGACTTTAAAAACATAAACGACCAGGAAGGCGCGAAGGAGTCCCTGGTAAATAAAAAAAACGTACCGGTTTGGTACGCTTTCAATATTATATAATGATCAAATTATTTTACGGCTGCCAGTCCTGCCTTGGCTACGATGTTGTCGTTGTCAACCGAGTCGCCTGAAACGCCGATGGCGCCGATCACCTCGCCTTCGCTGTCTTTGATGACCACGCCGCCGGGAAAAGTGATGAGTCCACCATTGGAATGTTCTATGTTGAACAACGCTTCGCCGGGTTGTACCAGTGGCGTCAGCGCGTCGGTATTCATGAGGAACCAATTGGCCGTCCTTGCTTTTTTAATGGCAATATCGATCGATCCTATCCAAGCGCCGTCCATCCTTTCAAAGGCCACGATGTTGCTGCCCGAATCAACGACGCAGATGTTCATTTTTGTTTTTAAGCTGGTCGCTTTCTTTTTGGCAGCGTTGATGGCGCTGGCCGCCTGCGCTAAAGTAATGTTCATGTTATTTGCTTTTTTACCGGTGATTGATTAATGACAACCTGTAACAAGTTCCCTGCCAGTAATAAAACTATTCTTCTTTAGCCGTCAGCCTACCTTTCTTATCAATCCACCACTGCTTGCCATCCTGCTTCACAACGGCCCTACCATTTATAAAATCGCCGGCTTCGGGATAGCGCGCGGTGATCACTTCTTTGCCCTGTTCATTCACATAACCCCAACCGCTGAGCCCGCGCACTTTTGCCATGCCGTCAGAAAATTTACCGACCTGCTGGTAGCGGCCGGGCACAATTTCATCACCCCTGCTGTTGACAAACCCATATTTCACGCCACCGTAAAAGCCGGGCTCTGCCGATCCTGCCCTGGTATGGGTTACGGCAAACCCGTTTTCCATGTCGCCTATGTATTCAAACTTCGGCGCTACGATCTCCACGCCGCGGCTTAGGTCGCACAGGCCCTGCAGCCGCCCGTTTGCCACGCGGGCAAAGCCGTTCCTGATGGCTAATATTTTATCGTACGCCGCGGGTACCGCCAGTTTTCCTTTGCGATCGATCAGTCCCTTTCTTTTGTTGATCTCTACTTCCGCATGATCATCGTAGGGTAAGGAAAACGACCAGATAAAATCAAAATCGAAGGGAATAAGCTGTTTGCCCGAGGCATCGAGTACGCCCCATTTATCTTTTATCTTCGCCTGTACGAGTTGATCGTCCACGAGGTCGCGCATCAAATGACTGTACCGGAATGGGATCACCGTTTTTTGCCGGCGGTCGATGCTCCCGTATTTACCTTCTTTTTCCACGATGGCCGTTCCGCCTGCGAACA
>Ga0247804_10000717_pt1 | contig 15183 bp, 16 predicted proteins | sample UWRJL029104C1_FD_181142 | JGI IMG/M metagenome (GOLD analysis project Ga0247804, IMG submission 181142) | Plant litter microbial communities from Arlington Agricultural Research Station in Wisconsin, United States - UWRJ-L029-104C-1 | ecosystem: Environmental > Terrestrial > Plant litter >...
CCAGCGACCACGAAGAGCCCTTGCCATCCAAGGGATGGGTCATAGTGATCAAGCCGACGAGTCGCGCCCATGAACCCAAGAATATATAGCGGAATAAAAGCGAGCAAGAATCCAATAATCCAGTTCCAGAAAGCATATTTACCAAGTCGTTCGTTTAAGGTAAATCCTGTAAACTTTGGGAACCAATAGGCGAACCCTGCAAATGCACCGAACAGGACACCACCGACGATCATCGTATGGAAGTGTGCAACAAGGAACAGGCTATTGTGGAACTGGAAGTCAGCTGGTGGAACTGACATTAACACTCCAGCCAGCCCACCGAGCGTGAACGTCACAATAAAGCCCATAAACCAAAGCATCGGTGTCGTAAAGCGAACCCGCCCGCGGTACATCGTAAAAATCCAGTTAAAGACCTTGACACCCGTGGGTATGGCAATAATCATCGTCATAATACCAAAGAAGGTATTTACCGAAGCACCGCCCCCCATCGTAAAGAAGTGGTGGAGCCATACAGTAAATGACAAAACTGCAATCGCCAGCAGTGCGACGACCATCGAGGTATAGCCAAATAATTTCTTGCCAGAGTATGCTGCCACAATTTCAGAGAAAATACCGAATGCAGGAAGTACCAAAATATAGACTTCCGGGTGACCCCATGCCCAAATCAAGTTAATGTACATCATTGGGTTGCCGCCGCCATCAGAAGTAAAGAAGTGCATTCCCATCAATCGATCCAGTGATAACATTCCAAGCGTCGCCGTAAGAATTGGGAAGGCAAACATAATCAGCCCAGTACTCGTCAGTGCACTCCAAGTAAAAATAGGCATCTTCATGAGTGTCATACCTGGTGCGCGCATTTTTAAAATAGTCACGAAGAAGTTAATGCCCGAAAGTAAACTTCCGATACCAGCAATCTGCAAGCTCCATATCCAATAATCAACTCCGACCCCCGGGCTATACTCCAGCTCCGAAAGTGGCGGATACGCCAACCATCCCGCAGCCGAGAATTCACCAACGACAAGTGGCGCATTAATAAGAATCATTCCGGCCGCAAACAACCAGAAACTTACCGAGTTGAGGAATGGAAAGGCAACGTCACGTGCACCAATTTGCGAAGGAATAATAAGGTTAAAGATACCAAAGATAATTCCCATCGCCACAAAGAAAATCATAATAGATCCATGCGCCGAGAAAATCTGCTGGAAGTGATCAGCGTTCAATAACCCTGCTGACCCATTCGTCGCTTGTTGCGCACGAAGTAATAATGCATCAGCCAACCCACGAAGGAGCATGACAACTGACACTAAAATATACATCACCCCGATCTTTTTAGGGTCGAGTGTCGTAATCCAATTTCGCCATAACCAGCCCCACTTTTTGAAATAAGTAAGCGCAGCAAGTGCCAAAACCAAAGCACCCACCATGCCAATTCCCGCACCGGCCATGATTGGCTCGTGTACAAAGTCAGAGGGATCCAAACGACCAAAAACAAAATTTAAAATTCCTTCAAACATTATTGATGAGCCCCGGATGTCTCTACGGATTTAGATGTGTCGACTGCTTTCACTTTTGACTGCTCAGGCGACATATACTTCATAATAATTTCATTATACAAGCTGTAATCCATAAGCAGAAAGGTCTTTTCGCCCGTGTCATGGCTTGGAAGTGCGAGCTTCATATAACTCTCGTCCGTTAGGAGCGGGTTTTTCGTAGAGTTAAAGGTGTCTTTCGCCCACTTTTTATAGTCCGCTTCGTTCATCGCATTTACTTTAAAGCGCATGTCAGCAAAACCTTCACCACTAATATTGGCAGAAGTTCCATTAAATGTACCTGGGTTGCTCGCCATCATGTGAAGTTTCGTCGACATACCCGACATTGCATATACCTGACCTGCCAGTGCCGGAACCCAGAATGAATTCATTGGTGCATCAGAGGTGATCGTAAAGTTAATTGGTGTGTCTTTTGGAATATTCACATAGTTAATTGTCGCGATTCCTTCGTCCGGATAAATAAACAGCCAGCGCCAATTCAGGGCGACAGCCTGAATCTTTACAGGTTGTACAGATGAAGCGATTGGCTTATACGGGTCCAGTGCATGCGTCGATACGGCCGTCACAATTCCTAGAACGATAATAATGAGGCAAGGGATCCCCCACCACAGCGCTTCGATACCCTTATGACCAGCAAACTCAGGTTCATAGCGCGCCTCTGTATTGCTCGCCCGATATTTCCACGCAATTGAAAACAACATAATAAATACTGGGATCACCACAAGCAATCCCAAACCAAATGTCAGCAAAATAAGATCCCGCTCTTGGTCAGCGATAAGTCCTTTTGAGTCAAGAATAGGCATATCCCTGCCATAAGTAACAAAAGCCAGTACCCCTAGAATAACAAGAGCGATCAAGATAGAAATAACCACTTGTTTCACCCGTCGAAAGTCACGCTTTTTTTCTTTACGCATATGCTTCTCTCATAATATATTGGTTTGTTCAATTAACCAACCGTAAAACACTTACGTCTATGCTGTATAGTAGGTAAGAATGAAACAATTTTTTAGACATTTCTGGTTCGACCTCTCGCTGACACTACTCGCAATCTTTGCCATCTTTATCGGAAAGGGATTTGTTGCTGCCTGCCTCGTTATAGTCGTACTTATCATCGAGATTTCATTTAGCTTCGATAATGCGGTTATTAATGCCAAAATCCTCACGAGACTTTCAAAGTTTTGGCAAACACTATTTCTTACTGTAGGTATTCTTATTGCGGTTGTAGGTATGCGTCTCGTATTCCCTATTCTGCTCGTTGCTTTCACTGCTAATCTTCAGTGGATGCAGGTTGTTGATATTGCCCTCAATGATCCAAAAACATATGCACATCATATTGAACTTGCTCACCCAGCCATTAGTTCATTCGGTGGAGGCTTCCTTATTATGTTAGCGCTGTTCTTCTTCTTTGACCGACACAAGAAAATTGATTGGTTGCCTATTGAACGTCATTGGAAAAAAATTGGACACTGGACCGCTCCTCCAATTATCGCATTTGTGATCCTGGGCATTCTTGCACTTATACCCGCGAACGAACATGGGATTGAAACACTTAAAATTGGTGGCCTAGGTGTTGCGGTATACCTTGCGATACAAGGTTTGCTATGGCTCGTTGGTAAGTTAGTACATATAGATACCAGTAAAGCCACGAAACTCACTGGTCTTGCAGCGTTCACGTCTTTCCTTTACCTAGAAATCCTCGATGCTAGCTTTTCATTCGACGGAGTTCTTGGTGCATTTGCAATTACGACAGATGTTATTCTCATTGCAGTCGGCCTAGGTATTGGTGCATTCTGGGTACGATCATTTACTATATTCATGGTACGTCGCAGGACTCTTGAACAGTTTGTGTACTTAGAGCACGGCGCGCACTATGCTGTAGCCTTTTTGGCGCTCACGATGCTCGGCGGACTTATTTTCCATATTCCTGAATATATCACTGGACTAGGGACGATTCTTATTATCGGAGCGTCGTTTATTGCTTCGAAAGCCAGTCATAAGAAGACTCAGATTAAAATTTAACTACGTTGTTTTGATAAGATCGTTTTCTGAAGGATCTTCAATCACTACCTGCTTGTAGTCCTCAGGGTCTTGATATCCCAAGTTATTCGTTCGGTTAACGATCACCCGTTGCTCGAAAGCTTGCTTAATGATACACGGAAACCAGTCGTTATCTTCTTTGTCATAATACTGCCAAATACCCTTCAAGAAGTCTGGCCCACGCTCGCGAAGCACCGCTTCGGCTTCATGACGACTCGCAGTCCTAGAGATAAGATACCCAAAGATTGTGACAGCCTGCCAAGTTGATCCGTCATCAACAATACAGCCCAAAAGCGCATCATCATCTTCGCTATATATTCGAATTATATTTTTTCGTACCATTCTTTCTATTGTAACAAAGCAAAAGCCACTCCACCGACAAAGCTCATGCTACAATAGAAATATAACGACGTCAGGAGGCATCATAAACCGTACTCGCGCCAAACAAATTTTCTTAGTGCTCCTTGGGGGAGCCATCACTGCAGCCGGTCTGCAGTTTTTTCTTTTGCCAAATCACCTTATAGATGGTGGGGTAACTGGTATTTCAATTATTATTTCAAGGCTAACAGATCTGCCGATTGGTCTATTTCTCATCCTTATAAACATCCCATTTGTATTTCTCGGGTACAAAAAATTTGGTAAATCATTTGCAGTCCTATCGACCATTGGTATCATTACCCTCGCGATTCTCACATCGTTCCATACCCCACACGGCTTGACTGACATTCCTATACTTGCTGCAGTTTTTGGTGGAATGGTTGTCGGAATCGGTGTGGGAATTGTCGTTCGGTATGGAGGAATCCTTGACGGAACCGACACCGTTGCCCTCCTCATTGATCGCGTGACTATATTCTCTGTTGGTGAAGCAATCATGGGCATCAATGGCTTCATTATCTTTTGTGGAGGGTTTGTATTCGGCTGGGATTCGGCACTCTACTCGCTCATTGCTTACTTTGTTGCTCATAAGGCAATAGATATCACCGTGGAAGGTTTGAATGAGTCACGGAGCCTGTGGATCGTCAGTATGCATGTTCGTGAAATTGGTAAAGCAATCAATGAACTTATCGAAGAACCTGTTACCTTCGTCAAAGAAAGTAACCCGAAAGATCCTGAACCACACGGTGTTATGCTCGCCGTTATTACACGTTTTGAAGAAGTAAAAGTAAAGAACGCAGCACGCGAAGTTGATCCGCATGCATACATCGTCATTACCCGTGCCCATGAGGTAATGAGTAGAGTTTCAACCGGTTCACTTTACAGAGAGTCGACTCCCAAGTAGCAACAAGTGCACGATAGCCTAATTGCGACCCATCCGTTTATCTTTGTAGTGTTTTACTGTTAAGTATGAGCCGAGGCCAATCGCAACAATAAGAATAAATAGAGATAATGAAACCTGGATAACAGCTTGTTCACGCTCTGACTTTGTAACCGCGTACGTATGGTCATTTTTATCAACGTACACCAGAACAGTGCGCCCTGGGCGAGGGCTCCATACAAATGTTTTTGCCGTGTAATCCTTGCCTTCATACTCATAACTAACGATTGAATGATATACATTTCCCCTTCTTACATAAGCCGGGAACAAGCCGTGTACTTTTTCAACGAATTTTCCTGTTGTATAGTTATTTTGATCAATAACATCTGCGGTTCTTTGTACTCGTGGGGCCCAAAAAATAAGTGAAGCGATAATCATCGACAGCGTCATCGCACCAGCGAAAATAAGTATGCCCACCATTAACTTTTTATTTTCTAACAATGACAGACGGCGGACTGTCCTTCGTGTGGATTTTTTTACAGATTTTTTCATATTTATACCTTTAGTATACGTCATATCAATTCTTAAAAAATGTAAGATATTTTATATTTCAAATTTGAGACGAAGCTTACAGTAAATACTACAGATATTTAACTTATCAGATAATACCGCGGCATCAATGAAGATACATATCGCACTTGATGTTGCTACCGGTCTATTTCTTGCCGTAGCCCTTTGGTTAATTGTCCTGATACGTGCGTAACATCAAATAAACCTAAATGGATACTTTTCCTGGCTGCCCTTTTTTGCTCATCATGCTTACGCATAAGTATATAGACGTTACGGCGATTGTACGGTGTTTATTCAAAGATATATTATAATGATCACAGATGCATAAACGGTTTTCACAGCGTTCTCTTTTTCAACTTGGCATATTGATCCTTTTTGTTGTCAGTGTACTGGCTTCGTCGGCACTCTTGCTTATAAAACCGACGCACGCCGCTAATTTCTCTATGCAGACAGGATATTACGTCGGGACCGGAGTGGCAGGAAAAATAGTAAGTGGCCTTGGGTTTCAACCCGAAGCACTTTTTATAAAATCATCGTCATCAAGCTCAGTTGGTGCATTCAAATTAGGCACTTCCGTGATGCCGGCAGCAAACATGGGATTCTTTAGCGCTGCCTCTGACAACACGACAACCGCCATCACCCTCACTAGTGACGGGTTTACACTCGGAACTGCATCAAACGTTAATACGGTAAACACAGTATATTCATGGGTTGCGTTCGCGGGATCAGACTGCACCGCAAGTGGTACTTTTTGTATCGGTGGATACACCGGCACAGGTGCTACTTCACGGACAATTACGACCGGTTTTCAGCCATCACTTGTGCTTGCAAAGCGAAATAATGGATCTGGCATGAATTTCAGAACCGCTTCTATGCCTACAGGTCGATCCGAATTTTTTCTTTCGACTGCTGCGAATACGGCTGGTGCATATATAAATACATTTGTCGCCAACGGTTTTACTGTAGGAACAACAAACAATACGACTGCTGCCCCTTATTATTTTATAGCCTTTAAAAACAGTGCGAATATTTTCCAGGAGGGCACATACACGGGTGACGGTACTGATAATCGATCAATCACAGGGGTCGGGTTTAAACCAAACGCTGTATACGTAAAAAACAGTACCAGTGCGACGGCACTCAACCGAAGACTTGCCGCCAGTAACGACCAACAGCTATCAAATGCAAGTAGCCTCCCCTCCGAAGCAGCCGTCGATCTCAGCGACTATATTCAAAAATTTGAATCAGATGGCTTTCAAATAGGTGCCGGAGTTGGAGTGAATGAAAATACAATTGTTCATTACTGGTTTGCCTTTGGGGGCGTTCCTACAGCCAGCACTGCATCCGGCACATACACCATCGCTTCAGGAACATATGCAGGAAATAGCACAGCTCGAAGTCTGACTGGGCTAGGTTTTACACCCGACCTTGTACTCATCAAAGACACTACTGCCAACAATGCGGCATTTCGGACCTCGCTCATGGGAAGTACCGGTACGGCATATGTCGGTGCGCCACTTGCGGACCAAACCATTAACGCAATCGTTTCATTAGATGCCGATGGGTTTTCATTAGGCACCGCAAACATCGTTAACTCCTCGGTTCGTATCTACCATTGGCAAGCATTCGGGAACGCCTATAGACCAGATACCAAATCGGGTGCAGCGGATTTTGCCGTAGGAGTATATAATCCAAATGGCGTAGATGATACATCAATTCCCGGTCCACCATATCAACTCGATTTCGTTTCCGTAAAACAAAGTACAGCCGTCTCTGGAGCCTTCCGTACAAGCGAACAACCCGGCGACCTCTCAAGTTTCCTTACAGGCGCCGCGGAGGCACCTAATATTATCCAATCCTTAACAAGTACAGGTTTTGAAGTAGGAAACAACGCCGCCGCAAATACTGTTGGTGGGCTCTACCGTTGGTTTGGATTTAAGTCCAGCTCAACATTTGCGGTTGGAAGCTATGCAGGTGACGGAGTCGTCGACAAGGCGGTCACTTTAGGAGGTGGCTTCGAGCCTGCGCTCGTTTGGGTAAAACAAGATGCGGGAGCGCAACCACTGCAGCGCCCGTTGACACTTACTGGGAATTCTACACAGTATTTTTCAACAACCACCAATGCTGCAGATCGTATAAAAACCCTCACAGCGACAGGTATGACAGTAGGAAATAACTCTGAAATAAATGCAGCCGGACAAACATATCGTTACGTGGCATGGAAAGCACCGCCAGGCGTACTCACCGGTGATATTGTCGACAGTACTGGCGCTACCGTTCCAAACCCCGTACTCACTATGAATCCAATCAATTACCCATTTGACTGTAGCGAAGCTTCCGGTGTCCTTGGTTCTACAAATCAAAAAATTCGCATTAACAATACAACAGGAACCGCGACGTGGACCTCTTCAATAGCTGCAACGTCCGGCTCAACAGCCTTATGGCGTAACGGCGGAAATACACAACAATACGACTACAACGAATCAAGTGGAAGCCCTGTCGGCTGTAGCGATGGTGCAGACACCGATTCTCATCCCGGCAAATTACGCATCGAGCCAAGCTCAGCAACGATTACACCCAAATCTGGGTGCAGTACATCCAATATCAACTTGGGTAGCAATACAAACTTCGACGAATCAACTACTAATGCAATTACATTAATCAGCGCCGCGTCTGGGGCAAATATAAATTGCTATTGGGATATTACAGGTATCAATCTTCGTCAATATATCCCCATCCATCAGCCAAGCGATAACTATACGCTCAACCTTACGATAACGACCGTCGCTTCATAAAAAGCTCTACCATTATCAAGCATGAGTATGATACACTCGTAACAATATTCTGTGGAGGAATCAATAAAGTGAAAAAAGCGTCTCGTGTTATATTTGCAGCCCTCTTGGCCGTAGGCATCATTTCTGGCTTTGGTGCAGCAACATATGCAGCCGGAAACACTGATGTTACCCAAGTTATTAATGCTGGTGTATTAACCGCGGATATTCGTGATGCAAGTCGCGTCTCTGTTCCTAGTCCATCCTTTGCGCTCTCTGCGGTGAACTTCTCGTACAACTGTCAGGCATCGAGTGGTACTATTGGCTCAAACTCGCAACGATTGTACGTCGATAACCCGAACGCGGCAAATAATGGATGGACGCTCTCTATTGCTGCAACTGCTGGGGCAACAGCCACCTGGCACAACACTGGGTCTACACAAAATTTTGATTTTAATGACCCAACAACCGCAGGGTGTGCCGATAGTGCTGATGCCGATTCTTACGTCGGACAATTATCACTCGACCCTACTGTTTCGACACTGACGGCAGATTGTGGAAGCTGTACAACAACAGCTATCACAAAGGGCTCATCAACAGGATTTAACGAAGGCACAACCGATAGTGTTACGCTTCTTACCGCCGCTTCAGGATCCGACGACATAGGACGTTGGTACCTTACTGGTATCGGAGTTAGTCAAACTATCCCAGCCGACCAGGCAGTCGACAGCTACTCAATTAACTTGACTATCACATCTACAGCTTCTTAGTTATAATACCTTTCATACAATGACTACATTGAATTGATAATTCCCGATAGGATGAAAGCGTTTCTATATACATTATGTTCACACCAACTTTTTCAATAAAAAAACGATTTGTCATTTTTTCAGGTATTGCCCTTGTGATGGTAGCGACCTTAGTTCCATTAAATGTGTTCGCAGAAACAGGATCAATTGGTGGAAAGCCCGCTAATCCCGACTCGTTAAATCCACGCACGCAATCAATTTTCCTAAAAACAATTAGTCCAAATGAAACAGTGGCAGATGCCGTAAAAGTCATTAATAATACAAACGAAAAGAAGACAATTCTTGTATACGCAACCGACTCAGTACCATCTAGCGGCGGAGCTTTTGCCTGCGCACAAGCAGTAGATACGGCAAAATCAGTGGGCAGTTGGATAAAAATTAGCCAAACAAGTGTAGAAGTAGCCAGTAATTCATCTCAAACAGTGCCATTCTCTATTACCGCACCTACAGACGCAGAGCCAGGTGAACAGAATGGATGTATTGTTTTACAAGAACAAAAGGAAGTCAATTTCCAAAGCGGTATCGCCCTAAATTTTCGTACTGCAATTCGCGTTGCAGTACTTGTCCCAGGTGAAATACGCAAAGAACTGACCCTTCTTGGTATAGGTGTAAGCCATAATGGATCAAAAGTAATTCTTAATCCTTCTGTAAAAAACACCGGAAACGTCTCACTTGATGCCAAGATAGACACCCGTATAAAAACTGTTATCGGAACGACCGTTTCATCGCAGACAAGTAAATATCCTATTCTTCGTGATCAAATTACAGAGTGGAATTTTGAAATGGATTCACCATTTTGGGGTGGCTTTTACACAGCGTCATACGATGTAGAATACGATGCAAGCCCAACATTTATTGGTTCAACAGAACCAAAGCAACTAACGTCAATGCATGGCCAGCAAAAGATATTCTTTGCGATACCCCACATACTCGCTTTGTTATTATATGCACTCCTAATTGCAGCAATTACCACAGCCGTCGTAGCGTACCGACAATACAGACTCCGTAAGGCAAATATAAAGACACACTGGGTTGAATACATCATTAAAGATGGTGATAACATTCAAAACATCGCAAAGACACAACACGTACGATGGACGACGCTTGCAAAAACAAATAATATTAAACCTCCCTACATTCTTGAGCCAGGAAAGACAATAAAAGTACCTGGTGCAAAAACAACGACCAAAAAGCGCTCCACACAGAAAAAGTAGCCCACATGTCTAAGAATTTGTTTCTATACACATTCGTCTTTAGCCTCATCGCCACAGCAATAAGTCTATACATAACACTTCCTGCATATGCTGAAGATCTTGAAATACAGCTTCGAATTGAAAAAATTGAATGTAATTTTGAGGAGATATATGACGGGCAAGATCCACAAACGGTGGCAATCCCTGATTTTTGCAACAATACACCAGAGCCGGAAGATTTCAATCCTAAACCTATCACACCACCAAAAGACAGTAGTGTCCTTATTCCTTCAGCTTATCCTTTATTTGAACGTCCCCTTTTGCCATCGAAACTAAATACGCCACAGCTAAATACATCTCCACAAAAAAATACTGATATATACGCAGGCGCGACCAGTACGAAAGATTTTGAGAATATTTTGTTCTTACTGCTCATTATTATTTTTATCGCACTAGTAGTCGATAGAATCTATTTCAAAGGCAAGCGCTTACGTCGACTAATACTATTATTCTTTCATGCTCACAAATCGTCTCGTAATCATGAGGATTAAAACAATTTAAATAATCGCAAGCCATTCACGAATTATTCGCATTGTATCTTTTTTATTCGCTGTGATCTCTCCAAGACTATTAAACGTCATATAACCGCGTATATCGGACACCCACTCAATCAATACAGCATCTTTTAAAACAGGCTGGCCCTTTTTGTCTTCCTTTCGAGTCGCCCCCATATGAAAAACAAGTTTTACTACCGATTCTTTATTCATGGTGTTAAAAGTAATCCGGTCCTCGTTATCTTTAACGTAACTTGGAGCATTCCATTTGATATGTTCAACTAAGGACGGCTCTGCTTCCATAATATATTCCCGAAGAACCTGTACCTGAGCACGTAAAGTATCAGGGAGACCGTTTAAATACGCTTCTACTGTTTTATATTTATCCATATATTTATGAATCTTTTCCATCGAGGCGTAGCGTCGTTGATTCATCTCGATGAACACCAGCTGTACCGACATTTGTATCTGGAATGGTAGCGCCATTTTTAATTACATAGACAATTGCCATTGCGTGGCCTCGCCCGAGGTTAAAATCTTCCTTTAGCCAAGTAATAATATCCCCTGCTTTTGTTTTTGGATCATCAAATCCTTTTTCTTTTGCAATCTTAATAAGGTCGTTGGGCGTTTTACCGGTTTTTTCTTCGATGTTATCTAGATAGGCTTGGAATGACATAGGCTCATTATAGCAAATGGCGACATTAGGTCTGCTACTATATTGATATGAAACCAAATACTCAACTCTCTCAAAATAATCTCACTTCAAATAAAAATTCAAAATCACCCTGGATTTTTCTTGGTGCAATGGTAGCCATTATTGCCCTAACAGTATGGGTCGTTATTAGCCTTGCAGGAATGCTCGGTGGGGATCGTAAAGAAATTCTTAAAAATGGTGTGTCGACTGAAGGTATATCAAGCGGAAAAGTTTTTGAAGGTCAACGAAAAAGAGCAGGAAGGGGTGGCTCGATACAGCAAACTCATCAAGCGTATTACACCTATTACGATAAAGACGGTCGTCGCCACAGTGTTATTGGTGAAAAAGATTATCAGTCAGCCGACAATATACGTGAGGGAATGAAAGCTACCGTCGTATACCTTCCTGATGACCCAGATGAGGCCGAGGTTACTAATGAAGAGTAAGGCTACTTTTAATTAGCGAACCTTTTCATTTAGTTTTGCACTTTCGACAGTCTGAATCACCCGACTCTCTTTCGTCGTTTTTGTCTTCGCATCATATATCCACTGTAAAATAAGTCGTTTACTACTCGGCGAGAAAGCATCAAAGTTCTTTCGCGCTTGTGGATGTGACTTAAAACCTTCTTCAAGCTCATCTGGGTAAATAAGATTGTCGGAATTGTTTAATAAATCCCAGGCACCATTTTCTTTTGCTTGTTCAATAGCAGCGATGCCTGCGGACGTCATTAATCCAGAGGTAATAAGATTCTCCACGTGCGCCTTATTTACTTTCGACCACATGCCTTTAGGTTTGCGTTTGCTGACATAGATTTTTGATTGCGTCTCAGAAACCGTACGAGCACGTCCATCTATCCACCCAAAGCAAAGCGCTTCTTGAACAATTTCTGGCCAGGTGAGATTTCGCCCGACACCCTTATCGAATATAAGCCATACTGCTGTCTCGTCTTTGTGATGATCAATTAACCACTGTCGCCACTGCGTCCGGTCTTTCGCATAAAACTCTGGGGCATTTTCCATATATAAAATTTATTGAACTAATTTAGGCACCGAGTACTGTCAAAACATGGAATACAACATATACCGGCCATACGGCTGCCTGCAACAATCCTACGATGACATCACCAAATGTCCCATTCGACTTTCCAATAAAGTAGATGGCCGCACCAATAAAGGCAAGGAAAAATACAAACCCACTTGGTCCGGCTCGTTCGATCACTTTAACGCGCATATTATTCATGTTCATTCCTTTTCGCATTACGATCTCCTGTTATGGGATAATTATAGCAAGAAACTTTTATATTCAATTTAATGCAAATTAAAAAGCCCCAGGGCTTATAAAGTGCCTGGGGTGGTTCGTCTAAACGACGATCATTTTGTCTCGATACAAATGTAGAGACGATGCTGGGGTATGTCAGCGTGAGCCAACGTACCCCAGCCTCATCATGCACTACTTCTTGCTCTGCCTGTCCGGCTTAGCCGCGTCACGAATCCCTCGAACATGTTCGAGGATCTCGGGAGCAGCATCGGCGGCAGCTTGCAGGTTCTCGACGGCATCATCCGCGAACGATCCCTCGGATCCAGGCTCGGCGACAAAGTCAGCGGCCGGGGCTTCGAGATCAACGGGTTCTGCCGGCGAGCCAACCTGCGACCGAGTCGCGGACTTGGACTCATCCACTGTCGGCTTGTCGGCCGGCACATTGCGCAGACCAAGGGGCATTCCTGTCCCTTGCTGCTCGCCGCGAACTCCCGCGACGAGCGATCCGAGCAATGCTCCCAGAGGAACACCACCGAGCAGCTGTGACTGCAGGTCACCCTGCTGCATCAGCCTCGGCAGGTCTCCGAGAAGGTTGGTAAGCACACTGCCGCCACCCTCTCTTGAACCAGCGCCCATGTCGACGATCGTGACCTTCTCGCCGATGTTACCGACGACCTTGGCGGTCTCGGTGGCGATGGTGATCCGCATCGAGCTCTCGATCTCGGCGAAGCGAACCTGGAGGTTCGCGCCGTCGTTGGCCGCGAGCGCTTCCGCCATCAGGCGTTCACGCTCAGCCTCGGCCTGACCGAGTGCGAGAATCGCAGCTGCTTCGGCCTCACCCTTCGCCTTGGCGGCGTCGGCTTCGGCTTGACCACGCGCACGGACCTGGTCGGCCTCGGCGGTAGTGGTGATCTGGATGGCGTCGGCTTTACCCTGCGCCTCGATCTTCACTGCCTCAGCCGCAGCCGATGCTTGAGTCTTGGCGACCGTACCGGCCGCCTGCGCATCGATCTCACTCTTACGAGCAGATGACTGCGCCTCGATCTCGAGCGTCTTACGGGCAGTATCGGCCTGGGTGACCGAGACTTCCTGCTGAGCGATGGCAGCTGCCTGCTCCTGCTGAGCACGAACGACGGTGACTTGACCCTGTGCGGCCGCAGTCTCCTGATCGAACTCTGCCTGACGAAGCGCAACATCGCGTCCTTTCTCAGCGACGACGAGCTGCTTGTCAAGCATGGCCGTCTCCGAGACCTGCTCGGATTCGGCCCTCGACACGTTGATCGCCTTCTGGGCAGTCGCCGTGAGAATCTCGGCACTGCGCCGCTTCTCCTCACGGTCTTCGGCCGCCGAGTTGCTGTAGTAGTTGTTCTTGTCGCTGACCTCGGCGATGTTCAAAGACACCAGTTCGAAGCCCAGCTCCAGCATCTTCGGCGCGACGTTCGTCGTGACCTGGCTGCTGAACTCATCCTTCTTGGTCAGGACTTCATCCGGCGTCAGTGTCGCGACAACCTGGCGGATCTCTCCGTCAAGCGTCAGCTTCAGTGAACGCTGGGTGTCATCCGGGCCATTGCCGATGTAGCCGACGATGGCCTTGTCGAGCGCACCTTCGGTTTTGGTATCGGGACGGATCTGGGCGGTCCACTTGACGACGATCGGCACCTTGGTGCTGGTCTGCGTCTCGTAGTCGTCCGACTGGATGGTCATGTTGCTCAGCGGGAATCGTTCGCTCTTGCGAAGGAACGAAACGTACGCACCGCCGGATTTGATGATCCGGGGACCCTTCTTGCCACCGGTGATCACCAGCGCTTCGTCGGCATCGGTGATCCGATAGCCGAGCTTGAAGATGATGAAGCCGACGACCAGTATGGCCACGACAACGATGACAACCACGATGATCGCGGATCCTTCGAACAGGCCTTGCAGCCAGGCGAAGATGTCCATGTATTACTCCTTAAGGGTTGTGATGGGTAGTGGCGACGAGTGCAATTGGTTTCGTATGTAGTTACATGATGAATTGTGATGATCGTTCGTCGCCCACCAGCGAATTTTGCAATTTTACATCATTTTACGCAAAATGTCAATATTTGAGAAGTGTTAAGTACATATGTATATGCGTTAACATATTTGCAAAATATGCGTAAATATGATATATTACCTCTGTTGTTTTACTGGACACTACGGAAGGTGTAAAACATGGACCTACTCGCCGGAATTGTCATCGGCTTCGTCCTCGCGGGCGCTGTCGTTGGCATCGTTGTTCTCATCAGGAGGCGGAATGCTGCCTGGGAGAACACTTCACAAAACTCGTCGAGAAACGAGCGATCCGACTCCTCCCACAAGGATGCAGAGCGGTCACTCGCCTCTCGTGAGGCAGAAGCGAAGAATGCTGCGTATCGTCAGATGCGTGACAAGTATGACGCCGCGACCACCCGTGAGGACTACGTTGCCCTGCAGAGTGAGCTGAAAACCAAACAGTCGAAGCTCACCCAAGCA
>Ga0247804_10000719_pt1 | contig 15167 bp, 8 predicted proteins | sample UWRJL029104C1_FD_181142 | JGI IMG/M metagenome (GOLD analysis project Ga0247804, IMG submission 181142) | Plant litter microbial communities from Arlington Agricultural Research Station in Wisconsin, United States - UWRJ-L029-104C-1 | ecosystem: Environmental > Terrestrial > Plant litter >...
TGCGCTGGATTTCAGCAGCCCGTTCAACACCACCGTGGGCGCCGTGGATGGCAATACCCAGCGCACCACGCTGACGGCCAACATCTCCGTGTCAATCCCCAATGGCGCGACGTTCGTGCTGCGCTGGCTGGATTTTGACGCCAGCAGTTCGGATGACGGGCTGGCGGTGGACGACTTTTCCATCACTCCCACCGCCAACGTGGCCCCGACCGTGACCACCGCCGCGCCCAGCGCCAGCGGCACCAGCGCCACCGTGGGCGGCAACGTGACCAGCGCCGGCACCTCGGCCGTGACGGCCAACGGCGTGGTGTACAGCGTCACTAATGCCACGCCCACCATCGGCGGGGCTGACGTGACGACCTTGCCCATCGGCTCCGGCACGGGCGCGTTTAGCGGTACGGCCACGGGCCTGCTGCCCTACACCACTTATAACGTGGCCGCTTACGCCACCTCCACGGCCGGCACCAGCTACGGCGCGGTGAGCACCTTCACCACCGGCGCGGGCCGCATCAGCATCGCGGCGCTGAACACGGCCTACAATCAGGATTTCAATACCCTGGGCAACGTGGCTTCGCCCTCGACGACGACCTATCCGAAATCGGCGCTGCCGGCGGGCTGGGACTTCGTAGAAACCGGCACCGGGGCCGACGAAACTTACTCGGCCAACCTCTCGAACACCGGCAATACCTACAGCGCGGGCACGGCCGGCGCGACCGACCGCGCCTTTGGCACCCTGCAGAACACGGCCGTGATTCCGACCATCGGCGCGGCTTACGTGAACAACACCGGCCAGACCATCGGCGGCCTGCAAATCAGCTACGTCGGCGAGCAGTGGCGCCTCGGTAACGGTACCCGCACCGCCAACGACCGCCTGGATTTCGAGTACAGCCTCAACGCCACCGACCTGGTTACCGGCACCTACATGGCCGCTCCGGAGCTGAATTTCACCGGTCCCGTGACCGGCACCACTGGCGGCAGCCCCGCCAGCGTGGCCCTCGACGGCAACGCGGCGGCCAACCGCGCCACGGTGACGGCCATTGTGCCCGTGAGCCTTGCGCCGGGCCAGACGGTATTCATCCGCTGGAATGACTTCAACGCCCCGGGCGGCGGCGACGACATCCTCGGCATCGATGACTTCTCGCTGACGGCCCTGGCCGTGCCCGCCGACCTCACCGTGAGCACATCCGGCCAGAACATCTCGGGCTTCTACAACAACGTGACCATCACCGGCACCGGCGCGGCTACCCTCACCGGCACCCTTACCGTGGGCGGCGCCCTGACGGTGCAAACCGGCGGCACCCTGGCCGGCAACTGCCAGGCCATCACCGGCAGCGGCAGCTTCGCGCTGCAAAACGGCGGTACGCTGCGCATCTGCAACCCGGCCGGCATCAGCAGCACCGGCAACACCGGCGCCATCCAGCTCACCGGCACCCGCACCTTCAGCCCCAACGCCAACTACGAGTATAACGGCACCGCCGCCCAGGTAACCGGCCCGGGCCTGCCCGCCCGCGTGCGCAACCTGACCGTGAACAACGCCCAGGGCCTGACGCTGAGCGACAGCACCGCCATTTCGGAAGTGCTGCACCTCACCAGCGGCAACCTCAACACCGGCGGCGAAGCCTTGGTGCTACTGTCGGCCAGCACCGGTACGGCCCTGATTGACAACACCGGCGGCCAGGTAATCGGCACCGGCACCATGCAGCGCTACATCGACCCCAGCCTGAATGCCGGCAACGGCTACCGCCACTACAGCGCCCCGGTGAGCAACACCACCTTCGGCGACCTCGCCGCCCCCGGCTTCGCGCCCGAGCTGAGCCAGGCCGCCGCCTACAACAGCTCGGCCACGCCCGGCCTGGTGACGCCCTTCCCCAACATCTTCGGCTACGACGAGGCGCGCATCGCTACGGCGGCCAGCAACTTCGATGACTTTGCCAAAGGCTGGTTTGCCCCGGCCTCGACCAGCGCGGCCCTGCAACCCGGCCACGGCTACACCGTGAATACGCCCAGCGGCGCGCTCGTCGATTTCCGCGGCACCTTCAACAACGGCCCCGTGGCGCTGACCGGCCTCACCCGCGGCGCCAGCGCCGATGGCGGCTGGCACCTGCTGGGCAACCCTTACCCCTCGCCCATCGACTGGAACCTGATTCCGGCCGCTAACTTCAACAACGTGAGCGCCGCCGTGTACGTGTACCGCTCCAGCGGCCCCTATACCGGCAGCTACGTGAGCTACGTGAACGGCATCGGCGGCAGCCAGCAGATTGCGGCCGGCCAGGGCTTCTTCGTGCGGGTGAACACGCCCGGCACCGGCAGCCTCACCCTCCCCAATGCCAGCCGCGTGACCACCTTCGGCGCGCAGCCCGCCTTCTACCGCAGCACCTCCGACCCGCGCCCGCAGCTGCAGCTGCACTTCGGCGGCTCGAGCGTGAGCGACGACGCCTACGTGTACTTTGAGCAGGGCGCCAGCGTCGGCTTCGACAGCCAGTTCGACGCCTACAAAGTGCCGACCTTCACCCCCACGCTGGCCCTGGCCGTGGCGTCGGGCCCCGAAAACCTGTCTATCAACGGCCTGCCCGTGCTGGGCACCGCCAACGTGACCGTGCCCCTGCGCCTGCTCAATCCCGAGCCCGGCACCTTCACCATCGCCGCCGCCCAGTTGGTAAACATGCCCGCCGGCATCTATACCTACCTGGTGGATGCCCAGACCGGCGCCTACATCGACCTCCAGGCGCAGTCCAGCTACAGCTTCACCCTGGCCGCCAACACCCCGGCCACGCGCTTCTCGGTGCTCTTCACGGCCCAGCGCGTGCTGGCCACCGCCTCGGCGCAGCTCACCCAGCAAGTGACGCTCTACCCCAACCCTGCCCACCAGCAGGTGACGCTCAGCCTGCCTGCCACCCTCGGCAGCCAGCCGGTACAAGTGTCGCTGCTGAATGCCCTCGGGCAAACGGTGCAGCAGCAGCGCCTCGCTACCTCGGAAGCCTTGTCGTTGACTGGCGTGGCCCCGGGCATCTACACGGTGCGCGTAGCCACGGCGCAAGGCGTAGTGAATAAGCGCCTCGTGGTGGAATAATTACCGCGTAAGTATTTCATAAAAAGACCCTCGCCGTGTGGCGAGGGTCTTTTTATGTTATTAACCTAAACTCTCTCAGTTTTGGAGAGGCTGGGGAAGAGGACTTACCCTACTCCCGCACCAGCTTCCGGCTGAACGTCTTGCCTTCCGCCGTCATCACCCGCACGATGTAGCCGCCCTCCGCCAGCTTCCCCAGATTCAGCAGCCCCGGCACAAAATCGGCCTGCTCCAGCAGCAGGTGGCCCAATGTATCCATCACCATCAGCTTGCCCTTGCTGCCGGGAAAATACACTGTCACGCTCTTTTTGGACGACGGATTGGGGTAGATAATCAGCTGCTCCTCCGGCAGGTTCGTCTTACTCACCGCCAGCGGCGTGCAGGATGCGCCGCCCAGCCGGTCGCATAACTGCTTATCGTAGAGGCTCTGCGGCAGCACGAAGGTGCCCGTCGATTCCTCGTAGCCCTGCCCGCTGAAGAACACGCCCGTGCCCGACACCAGGGCCCGCGAACCCACCGACCAGTTGACGTGCTGCGGCGGGCTTTGCACCACCACGGTGGCCGTCTGGCAGTTCCAGAGCATGTTCTGGGCGCCGGCCCAGCCGTGGCCGGTGCCGGAGCTGCGGCGGTTTTCGAGGTTCAAAGGGCCGTCGCCCACGAAGTTGTCATACAGCGTACCGGCCGCCCAGCGCCCGTGCGGCCCCGCAATGTTGAGCATCTGCGTGGCCGTGCAGCGCACGAAGGCATTGGGCCCCGCCACGCGCGCCCCGGTCATGAAATCGTGCCGCCCCTTGCGGGTGAAACAGCCCATCACCAGGTTGCGCTGCCCCTCGATGCAGAACGAGTAGCGCCGCTCGCCCTGAATCAACGAAATGCCATCCAGGCACTTGGAATTGAGCACGCTGACGTGGGCGCTATTCGTGAGCACCCGCACCGCCGCGAAGCCGAAGTGCCAGGCCTCGATGTCGCGCACCCAGGCATTTTCGGTGTTCACGAAGTCCACGGCATCCCAGGCATGCTGCTCGTCGGTGGGGCTGCTGTACTCCGAGTCGAGCTTCAGATTTTCGATACCGACGTTTTCAAGGCGGTTGTTCCAGGTGTATTTCTGGAGGTAGCCGGTAGCGTAGGTCTGGTCGATGGGGTCCACCACCGGCGCATCCACGGTGATGACGTTGCCGCTCACGGCCGTCACCCGGCGCTTGTAGTCAATGGTGAAGCTCGACGGTGTCCAGTTCACGCAGCTGGGGCAGTTGGGATTGTTTAGCGTGTTCATCCCCAGCATGTCAATCCAGGCCTGGTTGGGCGCCCGGCGCAGCTGCACCCGGTCGCCCACCGCAAAGCTGTGGCCCGCCTCCACCGCAAACGACCGCGCCCCGATGGACAGGTACGTGGTGGTAATGCGCTTGCGCGTACTGGTTTGCCCCGAAGCCCCGCCCGCCCCCGTAAACTGCACCAGCGTGTGCTGCTGCCGCAGCGTGGCCCGCAGCACCGTGCCCGTGCTGCCAAATCCCTCACCGCGCAGCACGATGCCGCTGGCCCGCACCACCAGGCTGCCGCTCACCGCGTAGTTGCCGGCCCGCAGCAGCAGCGCGCCCCGGAAGCCATTGGCCTGCACCGGCAGCGCCGCCAGCTGGTCGATAGCCGCCTGGATGTGCGCCCGGTTGTCCCCGCTGAGGGCCGCAATCGCCAGCACCACCGGCACCGTCGGGATGGCCACTTCGCCGTTGCGGTAGCCTACGTCGCTGAAGTCGGGCACGGTGTTGCCGCGGGCGTCGGGCACGTACCTCAGCCGGCCCTGGGCATTGGTCTGGATGAGGTTGCTGTAAGCCTGCCCCGGGGCCGGGGCCGCCAGCAGCAGCCCGCCGAAGCCAGTCAGTAAAAGTGGAAAAACGCGCATGAAAGAAATAGTTGAAAAACGCAAAAACTGCGGGGCTAAGTCAGGTTTATTCGGCGGTAGCCGGCCCACTCATTTTCGCCCGGACTTGGTAGCCATTTGAAATTAGTGCAATTTTGCCGCGCTGCCGCAACCGATTGCGAAACCGGGTGCCATCGGTGGTTCTAACGGAGCTTGTGAAGGCAGTTCAGCTACAAGCCGCCAGAGAATTACGGATTATGAAAACGTTACCGGTAACGCTCCCGGCAACGAGTGCGTAAAATAATGCCCCTCCACCGGCTTATTTACGAAGTTTTTTGCTCATCATTGTAGTGTCGCTCGCTGCAGGGCATCCTGCCCGGCGCTGAGTTGCCGCCCCATTCGTCATTCTTTTTTAAAATTCCCATCGCCGCATGAATCACCTTGTACGCCCCACTTTCGCCACATTCCTCCGCGAGACGGTTTCTGGCTTTAATCCAATTTACAAGACTGCGCTGGCGGCTGGTTTGCTGAGTTTCGGCCTGACTGGCCAGGCCGCCGCCCAGACCGGCGGCAGCGCCTTCTGGCCACTACGCGCCAATGCCCAGGACAGCACCGGCGCCCGCTCGGCCGGCCTCACGGCGGCCCCGGCCACGTTGCGCCGCCTGGTGGTGTCCGATGGCTCGTCGCCGGCCAGCGGCACCAGCACGCCGGCCTACTCGCTCACCCGCGGGCAGGGCCTGGCCCCGCTGGCCGATGGCAGCGGCTGGCCCTCCAGCGCCGGCGGGCCCGGCTCGGCCCCGCGCCGCACGCACTACGAGCAGTTTGCCGTGACGGCCAGCGCCGCCACCCGCATCGACTCGCTGCTGTTCAGCGCCGTGGCTACCAGCTCGCCGGGCGGCCGGGTGGGCGTGATGTACTCGCTCAGCAACTTCACCGCCGACTCGGCCACCGTGACGGGCGGCGCGGGCGCCCCCTACGCCGGCTACACCTCGGGCACTCTCACGGTGCCGGCCTTCAACGGCGGGGTCCTGCCAGCGGCCAACAACGGGGCCTTCCCTCCCACCACCGCTACCACCACCACGGGTGCCGTGCTGCCCGTGTACGCCACGACCACTGGCAATAATGGTTTGTTCCGCTTCGAGCTCAACGGCGCCGGTGGCGTGGTGCTGGCCGCCGGCCAGACCCTGACCGTGCGCCTGTACTTCAGCGTGAACAACTCCAGCACCGGCCGCTACGTGCTGCTCAAAAACGTGCAGCTGATGGCCCGCACCGTGCTAGGCACCGCGCCGGTCCGCTCGGCCACCCCGCTCAGCATGTATCCCAACCCGGCGCAGGACCGCCTGACGGTGGCCCACCCCGCCGCGCCCTCGGCCGCTACGGTGGCGGTGTATAGTCTCACCGGCCGCAAGGTGGCCAGCGCCCCGGCCCAGACGGGCAGCACCAGCACCGAGTTGCGTCTCTCCGACCTCGCCCAGGGCCTGTACCTGGTGGAGTACACCGACGGCCAGCAGCGCATTACCGGCAAAATCACGAAGCAGTAGCGACCAGCCGCCGCTTAGTAGCTTACTTTGCACGCAGCGAAAGCGACACCGGGCCGACGCCCGGTGTCGCTTTCGACTGTTGGGCCATTGCCCATCGCGCCCTTTTATTTTCTATGAAGCAAATTGTTACTTTTGGCGAAGTGATGATGCGGCTCTCGCCGCCGCTCCACTACCGCCTCACCCAGGCCAGCCACCTCGAAGTGAACTACGGCGGCGGCGAGGCCAACGTGGCCGCCGCCCTGGCCGGGCTGGGGCAGCCCGCTGCCCACATCACCTGCTTTCCGGCCACGGAGCTGGGGCAGGCGGCCGCCCAGCACTTTCAGCGCCTGGGCGTTGATATGCGGCACACCGTATTCCGGGGGGGGCGGCTGGGGCTGTATTTCCTGGAAGTGGGCGCCTCGCTGCGGGCCAGCAAAGTGGTGTACGACCGCGCCGGCTCGGCCTTCGATAAGCTCGACCCGGCGGACTTCAACTGGGATGAAATCCTACAAAACGCCCGCTGGCTGCACTGGACGGGCATCACACCCGCCATTTCGGCGGCGGCGGCGCAGGCCACCCGCGACGCCATTGCGGCGGCCCGGCGCCTGGGCCTCACCATCTCGGCCGATGTGAACTACCGGCGCAACCTCTGGCAGTACGGCCAGGCGCCCCAGGACGTGATGCCGGAGCTGGTGGCCGAATGCGATGTCGTGTTCTGCTCCGAGCACGACGCCGACGACCTTTTCCACATCAAGCCCGCAGCCGATGTGGTAAACTCCTTTGCCGACGTGGCGGCGCAGCTCAGGGCGCACTTCCCGCAAATCAAGCAAGTGGTTACCACCCGGCGCCAGACACAAAGCGCCTCCCACGAGCGCATCAAAGCGGTGCTCTTTGACGGGCAGTTCGTAGAAACCGAGTTTCTCGACATTGCGCCGGTGGTGGACCGCATCGGCGGCGGCGACGCCTTCGTGGCCGGGTTTATCCACGGCTCGCTTACCTACGATAATCCGCAGCAGGCGCTGCAGTTTGCCATTGCCGCTTCGGCCCTCAAGCACACCATTCACGGCGACGTGAACCTGGTGACGGCCGCCGAAGTGGAACATGTGATGCAGGGCAACACCAGTGGCCGGCTGCTGCGGTGAAACCCTGAAACTGTCATCCTGAGCGTAGCGAAGGACCTTCTCACATTCGAACATTTAGTTTACTGCATCGTGCTGGCGTGAGAAGGTCCTTCGCTACGCTCAGGATGACAGACGATTTTGGTTTTCATCTCCGCTGCCCATCTTACTTCTTCAAAAAGCATATGCCCCGCTTCTCCCCCGCCGACGCCCTCGCCATCGTGCTGCAGCACCCCATCGTGCCCGTGTTTTACCACGCCGATGCGGCCTACGCCACGCGCATCCTGCGAGCCTGCTATGCGGGCGGGCTGCGCGTGTTTGAGTTCACCAACCGGGGGCCGGAGGCGCTGGCGGTGTTCATGGAGCTGGCGGCCGTGGTGCGGCAGCAGCTGCCGGAGCTGCTGCTGGGCATCGGCACCATCTACACGGCGGCGCAGGCGGAGGAATTCATCGCGGCGGGCGCTGATTTTGTGGTGCAGCCGGTGACGACGGCCGAGGTGGCGGCCGTGTGCCACGCCCACGAACTGCCCTGGCTGCCGGGTGCGCTCACGGTGAATGAGATTTACCAGGCCAGCCAACTGGGCGCGGCTATCGTCAAGATTTTCCCCGGCAACCTTGTCGGTCCCGACTACATCAAAGCCCTGCGCGGCCCCATGCCCCAGGTGAAACTGATGGTGACGGGCGGCGTGGAGCCCACCCAAAGCAGCCTGGCCGAGTGGTTCGAGGCGGGGGTGAACGTGGTGGGCATGGGCTCGCAGCTCTTCAAAAACGTGGACGATACGGCGGCATTTACGGACCTGCTGCGGCAGCTGCTGGGCTGGGCGCGGGGGTAGATTATCTGAATAATGAACTGTCATCCTGAGCGCAGCGAAGGACCTTGTCACGGCTGAACGATTAGTGTCGCAACGACTCGTTCGAGCGTGACAAGGTCCTTCGCTGCGCTCAGGATGACAGCATTATAGATTACACCAGCCTTACCGCCTCGCCAAACGGGAAGCTTTCCAAGCCTAATCCTCCGGCCGTGACTACCCAGAGCGTGGGCACGGCCGGCGCCTCGGCGGGGAAGGTGCCGTAGCCGTCGGTGAGGTAGATGGCTACGCCGGGCGGGCCGTAGGGGTCGGCCTGCTGGTTGGTCAATTGCTGGAAGAAGGGGCGAAAATCGGTGCCGCCGCCACCCTCGGCGGCGGGCAGGGCGTCGTGGGGGCGCAGGGGGTAGGGGCCGTACAATACCGCATCGGCAAAGTAGAGCTCGGCGGTGAGGTGGGGATAGGAGCTGAGAATGGCCTGCACCTCGGCGGCGAAGGCTTGCATCTGGCGCTCGGAGACGGAGCCGCTGGTATCCAGGCAAACGCTGACGCGCACGGTTTCGCCTTCGAGGCTGTCGAGGTAGAGGCCGCGGCCGATGAAGCGGCGGTCGAAACCCACGAAATCGACGGGGGTGCGCACGAGGTAGCGCCAGAGGGCGGTGCGCCAGTCGAGGCGGCCGGGGTCGAGGATGGCGAGCTCGCGGCGCAGGTGGGCGGGCACGTCGCCGCCCATGCTGCGGGCTACGGCGGCGGCTTTCTGGAGGGCGCCGCGCCAGTGGCCGGCCTGCTGCTGGCGGCGGGCGCGGGCGCCGAGGGAGTCTTCGGCAGCGGCGCCGGGAGCTTCGTCGAGCAGGTCGGCCATGAGCAGCGGCGGGGCGGCGGCGAGGTCGCGCTCCAGGAGCACGAACACTTCCTCGGTACCGAAGTGCTGGAGGCGCTCGTCGAAGAGGCCACCGGCGGGCAGGGCGGCGCCGGGCTCGGCCAGTATCATGCCGTTGATGACGATGTCGGCGGCGATGTTCCAGAGCTGGGGGTCGCGCTCCTGGCGGCGCCAGCAATGGCCCAGGGCGCAGTGCAGCACCTCGTGCAGCAGCAGGCCGTCCTGCTCGCCAGCCGTGAGCGGGTGCCAAAAGTCGGGGTTCACGAACACGGTTTCGCCGTCGGTGGCGGCGGTGGGCACGCGCTCCGTCACCTCGTAGCGGGCGAAGAGGGCCAGCGCGGCCAGGAAGGGCGAGCGCAGCCGCAAGCGCAGCAGGGCGGCGCTAAGGCTGCGCTCGGTGGCGGTGGGGTCGAGGACGGGCGTTTCGGCGGCGGGGAGCATAAGGAAATTATCTATTTTACTGCCTATCAATCCGCAAGCACCGCCGAAAAACCAGAAAGGTCCAAAACCCGGGTTGCAGACACCTCCGGGAAAGTGAAGGTGTCCACAACCCAGGTTTCGGGCACCTTCGGGAAAGTGAAGGCCACCAAAACCCAGGTTTCAGGCACCTTCACTTTCCCGGAGTGCATAATCATCAGAGAATACTATACAAGCGGCGGGGCGGGGTCCGGGCTACGCGGCGTTTACCATTTTCTGGTAGTCGGCCAGAAAGCCGCGCAGCTTCTCATCCTTCGCCACGAAGATGGCCAGCGCGCCCATCTGGCCCACGGCGCGCATCTGCTTGAAGAGGTCAACGGCATAGAGCTGCAACCACTCGGCGGGGGCTTTTTTGCTGAGCCACTCGAAGCCGTGGTAGCCGCGCTCGGCGGTGCGGGCGCGCACGGTGAGGCCCATGGTGGTGGCGTAGCGGGCCGAAGGCTCGGCGGGGAAGCCCACGTCCTTGCCCTTGCCTTCGAGCACCGGCTCCAGCGCGGGCAGCGAGGCGTAGAGCTGCAAAAAGGTGCCAAACTCGGTGGCGGTGCCGGCGCCCACCACGGGCTCGATGGCCAGCCCGGCGTGGTGCAGGCGGCTGGCCATCACCCAGGAGCGCGGCGAGGGCCAGGCCGGGCGCTGGGCGTCGAGCTGGTGCAGCAGCGTGGGGCGGAAGGCCAGGAAAGCCAGGATTTGCTCGTGGACGTCGGCGCCGAGGGCGTAGCTTTTGAAGGACTCCCAGTCGGCCCCCACCTCCAGGTGCAGGAAGCGGTTGGCGAGCGGCGCGGGCATGTCGAACACGGCGGCGCGGTCTTCCTTGCGGTTGCCGGCGGCCCAGATGTACCAGCCCTCGGGCACCACGTAGGAGCCCACGCGGCGGTCGAGGATGAGCTGCTGGGCCATGCCCTGCATGGCGGGCGGGGCCAGGTTCAGCTCATCGAGAAACAGAATGCCCTGGCCGTTGCGGGGCAGGAATTCGGGCGGCAGCCAGCGCGAGAGGCCGGCGGCTTCGTCGGCCACGGGCAGGCCGCGCAGGTCGGTGGGCGCCAGCTGCGAGAGGCGCACGTCGATGAAGTCGAAGCCGTGGCGCTCGGCCACTTGGGCCACGATGCTGGATTTGCCGATGCCGGGCGGCCCCCAGACCATGACGGAGAGCTTGAGGTCGTGGGCGATGAGGGAGTCGAGGTAGTCGGCGAGTTCGGTGGGGGTCATGGGGAATTGGGCGAACGTTAAGCTCCCCTCCTGCCAAGGAGGGGATGTCAAGCCGCAGGCTTGACGGGGGTGGTTAGGCCTCTCGCGCCGGTTGGGGCGGTGTTGGGGGTTGGGTTGTCGTTCTAACGGCGCGGACGGGCGAACCACCCCCGTTTCAGCTACGCTGAAACATCCCCTCCTTTCCAAGGAGGGGAGTTTCGTTCTACTTGGTTAAGTCGGGGATTTGGCCGGTGGCCTGGCGCTCGCGGGCGGCGGCGCGCACGAGGCGGTGGGCGTCGGTGGTGAGTTGGGTTAGTAAACTATCCGGCAGATTGGGGTTTTGGAGCATGGCGAGGCGCTCGACCCAGGTGGCTTTGGAGTAGAGCCACACCAGCCATTCGGCGCGGGTGGCGGCATCGGCGGCAGCGGCGGCGCGGCCCAGCAAGGAGGTGCCGCTTTCCAGATTGCGGCGCAGGGCGGCGGTGCGCATCAGCGGTTTCAGCTCGGGGGGCAGGTCGGGGCGTTGTAGCAAGGCGTAGCGGACCTCCCGGTTGGGGTGAGCGGCGAAGTGATGCAGGTGCTGGGCTGGCAGCCGGGGGTTGCGCACCAGCGCAAGGGCCGTACCCTCGTCGATGCGGGCAGCATCGGCAGACTGGTCGTAGCGGGAGGTGCCGGCTAATAGGCGGGTGAGCAGGTTTTCCAGAAACGCCGGGGTGGCATTGGGGTGCGCGGCCAGATGGCGAAACCACCAGGGGGGAGCAGCCGTGGCGTCCTGGGCATCGCGGGTGTCGAGTAAGGCCTGCAGTACTTCCAACGGGGCCTTTTCGTTGTGGGCTAATGTGTAGGCCAGTGATTCATCATAGCGGTTTTCCGGGACGCGGCGGGCTAGTTCCAAGAGGATGGGTACCGGGGTATCGCCGAGCGCGGCAATGGTGCGCACTACTTCTTTCTCTCCGTCGGCCAGGAGCATTTCGAGCACAAAGGCGGGCGTTTTACTTATGAACAGGAAATGCCGCTTGTGTCCTGGCTGGGTTGCAAGTGGTAGTAGCTGTTGCAGGAGTTCGGGAGTAAGCCGGGGGTTTTCCAGCACGTGACCAGCCACGCTATAATCAGAGCAGTTGATGGCCTGCGCCAGCAACTCATCCGAGGCGTTGGGGTTGCTGGCAATCCGGCTCCGGCGATGGTCGCTGAAATTGCGCGGCTCGTTGGCCAGCGGCGTCCAGATATCCATCAGTACATCGGGCGGGGTAGCCGGATTATAGGCCAGCGTGGCCTGGAGCTCCGGCGTTGCGCCGTGGGCCATTTCGCGCAGCAACTCGGTCGGGGTATTGGGGTTGCCAGCCAGCATATCACGGGTTTGGGCCGAGGCCCCCACGTACCAGGCAGCCAGTAGCTCGGGCGGGGTACTAGGGTTCGCCAACAGGCGCCGACGCATTTTCTTACCCGAGCCGGGACGGGCGGCCAGCTCGGCCAGCGTGGCGGGCGGAGTAGCTTTATTATAGGCCACGTAATCGCGCACTTTCCCAGAGCGGTCACGGCCCAGCTCGGCCAGCACCTCGGGGGGCGTATTGGCGTTGCTTCCCACCCGTTGCCGCACTTCTATCCGGTGGTCACGGGCCAGGCGAGTTAGCACTTCGGGCGGCATGAGAGGGTTGTGCGCCGCTGCCGCCCGCACCTTGCCAATGCGGTCGTCGGCTAATTTCAGAAGCACGGTAACGTCTTCCAATCGATAGCCCAATGCAGCACGCAGGGCCGAAGTAGATGAGTTTGCCCATTCGGCAAGCTCGGCCTCTTTATACTCGCCCCGGTACACCCGCATAATGCGGGCGTCGTCGGCGGGAGGAATGGGCCGAGGGGCTGGGCGCGGCGGCAGTCCCTGCGCCTGGAGCGCAGCGGCTGCTTCCTGTTTTTTGCGCTTGCGCTCCTGCTCCATGTGTTTTTTCCAGGGCAAGGTCAGGTCCCAGGCAGGCACGGGAGGCCGAGTTTCGGCCGGCTCATCCCCGTATTCGTGCACAAATTCCATTAGATGGTGGGGAGTTCGTGGCTGCATGGATGCCCGCATGCGAACGCGACTATTTGGGTCAAACAGCAGCTCCAGATGAAGCGCCTGTGGCAGTTGGGGCGAGCAGGCAACTACTTTGCGAACCTCCTTTTCCGCATCGTGTCCCAGCACTTCGAGCGCGGGCAGCGGGCACGCCGGGTTCTTAGCCAAAGCTATTCGTACGTGTACATCGGCATCGGTTGCCAAGGGCAGCAGGGCCTCGGGTGGGGTGCGGCGGTTGCGGGCGGCGGCGGCCCGCACCGGGCCAGCCACATCGGTAGCCAGCACGGCCAATGCCGGTGGGCTGGCAGAAACATTACGGCCTACCCGCCGCCGAATATTATAGTCGGCACTGCGCGCCAGGCTGGTAAGCAGGGCCTCGGGGGTGCGGGAGTTGGCCGCCAAGCGTTGTCGAATATCCGCATCGGGACCGCTGCCTAGCGTGAGGGCCAGTGCGGGAGTAAGCTGCGGATGACCCGCCACCAGTCGGCGCACCCGGATGTGCGGGCTGCGGGCCAGTTGGGCCAGCACATCGGGCGGCAAGGAGCGCTGCTGCACTATCCGCATTTGCCAGGCCAGGCCGCTATTCATCAATCGGCGCACTTCGGCTTCCGTCAGGGGTGCGCGCCCTTCCAGCCACGTCTGGTCGTAGCTGCCGTATTTCGACACGTAGGGCTCGGTGCGCCGCTCGCCGTAGGCCCGCTTTAAGAGGCTGCCCACCTGTTTCAGAACTGGGGAAGCATCAGGGCGCTTGCTGCTGTTGAGCAGAGCAGTTCGCAGGCCGCTGCTATTCGTAGCCGCCAAGGCTTCCAGCAGCCACGCTGGCACTACATCCAGGTCGAGCAGCTCCGGCAGCGTGGCCCGCTGAGCCGGCAGCTTTTCCAACTCCTGCCGCAGTTGCTGGTGCCAGTCAGCGGGTTCTGCTTCATTTTCAGCAGCCAGTGCGCTCACATGAAACTTCGCTCCCTCCCGCACTTCCCGGTCCGGGTGCCGGGCCAGGGTTTGCAGGATGAGCGGCGGCACCTCCTGGCGGCGCACCAGGGCCCGCAGCACCCGCAGCGGCAGCCGGTGGGGCAGGCCGGGGTCTTCGAGCAGCAGCAGCGGCAGCACGGGGTTTTCCAGGAAGTCGGCCCAGTAGCGGCCGGCCAGCCGGAGCAGGTCGGCGGGTGGGGTGTTGGGGTTGCGGGCCAGGGCCTGCTTGATGGTGCGGGAGTTGGCGCCCTGGGCCAGCTCGGCGAGTTGCCGGGGAGGCGTGGCGGGGTCCTGGGCCAGGCGCAGGCGCTCGGCCATGGGCGCCTCGTTAGCGTGCGAGTAAGCGGCAGTAGACATCGGCAGTCGATTTTAAAGACCTTGACTGCGTGAATGTAGCCGACTTTTTTAATTCCTCCATGCGCAGGCTTTTCCCGAAGCCCGATTTTTTTTCGGCCACGCGCTGGCTCATTCCCGGACGCTTGTCCACGGACGGACGCTTTTTAGACGAACCAGCAAACCCCGATTCAAAATAAAAAATTGACTTACAGCAAATTAAAAAACTGGCACAACTTCTGAATTTCATTAGCCACCCAGTACTCCGACTGTTCAGAAACATACAGTTAGCAGCCTCGGGCAACTTCCCGTCACCACGCCGCATCTGCCGGCTTTCTGCAACTCTTTTTCGCGTTTTTCCAACTCTCTCACTTTTTACTCCATGCCAACTTCCTTCACTTTCCGCCTCGCTTCGCTCCTCACTCCCGCCCGCTGCCTGGGGCTGCTGGCCGTGGCCAGCCTGGGCTTCGCCCGCAACGCCGCCGCCCAGACGGCGCCGCCGGTGCGCATCGCGCAGGTCGATGCTACCAACTTTCGCCTGCGCATCGACAACCCCGCGCAGCAACGCAGCCAGCTGACGGTGTTGCGGCAGGCCAGCGGCCAGGTGCTGCACAGCACCGCTTTTCGCGATGCCGCCTACGGCTGCCGGCTCAATTTCAACAATCTGCCCGACGGTCAGTACACCATCCTGCTCAAGACGGGCCCCGAGCGCTACCGCTACACCGTGCAGGTGCAAAACCACGGTGCCACGGCCGCCGTGCGCGAAATGGCCACGCGCCAGACGCAAAACCTGCTGGCTACGGCTGAGCAATAGCTGCTGAACCAGTTACCTGCCTCACAAAAATCCCCGGCCGTAAATTGGCCGGGGATTTTTTTAGTAGGCAGGCAACGGTTTCGGCCCGCCGACAGTCAA
>Ga0247804_10000721_pt1 | contig 15155 bp, 16 predicted proteins | sample UWRJL029104C1_FD_181142 | JGI IMG/M metagenome (GOLD analysis project Ga0247804, IMG submission 181142) | Plant litter microbial communities from Arlington Agricultural Research Station in Wisconsin, United States - UWRJ-L029-104C-1 | ecosystem: Environmental > Terrestrial > Plant litter >...
CGGCTCATAATGGCTGGAACACGAAGAGTTCGCCCATTGCCTGGCAGGGATTTCCTATGGCAGTCTTCGCAGATTTGTCTTTGAATGATTATCTTACAGAGGCACGAGGATATCGTACCAGATGCCTAAGATAGCCTTTCACTTCAAGATCGTATGTGCTCCTCTAGCCTCCAGATACTGCTCTGCAACACCCTGTCCCAAGGTCCTAATGATTCCAAAGACCTCTTTGTCATGATACCTCAGTCGAGTCTTCGGATCTGTGTACGGCGCTGGCAGCCCTGTAAGGTCACAGTAATGCCTCGCATGTGCCAACGACGGAGCCGACTCGATATTTGTATATGTCGCGTTCGGTGCCGTTGAGAATCCACTCGTCCTCATGTTTCTCTCCAGAACTAGCTTCGATAGGTTGCGTGAAGCTTGCGCAAGGTTAGGTTGCAGTGTAGCACTACTGGTCGAGGCTGCTGCTGGTGTACTTTCTCCGTCAGTTGAAATGACTGAGTCGTCAACAGATGGGGTGACAGCGCCACTGTTGTCTTGTGTGGGCATCAGGGAGGCTTCTTTGCGAACAGCATCGCCGAGAATGGTCTTGATGTTCTTGTTGCGACGTTGGTTGGGCTTCCAATGGGGATTGCGGAAGGGCTTGCGAATTCCGTGAATGTCAAGCTTATCAATGAGCTCTTGATGTGCGTCTGCTTCTGGGGTTGGAGGGGCCATCTTTGCCAAAACTTGGTTGCTGTGCTTCTGGAGTAATTCTTGTAGCGATTGTAGTTAAGATGCTTAAGAATTGATAGTCAATGAGATGTTGTTCATCCTTGCACGTGCACCTTCTTCTTCAGCCTTGCCCCTCAACTACAGCGCAGCGCGTCAACACCGCGACCAAACTTGACACTTGAAAAGGCTACAAAAGAACATGGTATTTAATGTCCTGCCGGAGTATGTTAGGAAGGACTGTAGACTGATTGTAAACAGGAAAGCCCTCACGAGCACCAGCAGAATTTACTGCTCTCCCGGATCATTACAAACGTGGTATGTTTATCTTCTTGAATTCAAAGATACCAGCTAATAGCGAACAGGAGAAACTCAATGAAGCTATCATGCTCTTGAATAAAAGCCTACAGGTTTGTTATTTTGCTCCGTTTAGTATTTTTTGGTCTAACACCTTGCTAAGGAGATCAACATCCAAAACATGAACGTAGAGCTTGTAGCCCAGATGTTTAAGAACTATCAATCAAATGTTCTCTTCCATCTTGAAGGTACTTTTCTACTCCCAGTTTAGATTATATGTACTAAAGTTCTTCTCAAAGCGACGGATAGTCTCAAAGATCCATCATGATGTGGATAGGTATTGTTATGATATTATGAATGGATGGCGTTCTTGGCCCTGGGATGAATAGACGTGTACAGTTGCAATTATTTAGATATTAGGTTAAATATCAACTTACATTGTCTATCTACAAATATGAATAATTTGATGCTGTGCCTATCACGTTCAAAACACCACCCATCATCAACTAATTTCTCATAAGCGTTCAAGTTTAGAATTCAGAACCACATAGGCTACGTGCACCAATGCCCTTGCAATGATTGGCTCGATTCTCCAGATTGTTTTGGATAATATAAAAATATAGACAAGTACGTGACTAATTTTGGTTGTTGTAACTCAAACTGTATCAATATGTTTATAAAGGTCTATTCACCCTCAGCCTCGTGCCTCTAAGGGCTTCCAGAAAATCCTCAGCCTTGCGGAACAGCCATAGACCTCATGTAGCTTGATAATAGTTCTCACTTGCTTAACAACTTCATGTATCGAGACTCTATAGTGAGCTGACAATCCGCTCATACTGCTTAGTATCAATAGGAGAATGGCGCCATCTGCGACAGGACCAGCTGCTCAAGAGCCCGAAACCACAATTTCTCCACCGAAGCTATATCCAGCGAAGGACGCGCATTTTGAGAAGTTCATAGAGCCGCAACACGATGGCTACAGACAAGCCAAGTCCCGGGGACCTGAGCGGACGGCGATTGTTATTGATAATGGTAGGTATCCTCAATTCTTTGGTCCTCAATCCCGTCCCTACTGAAGCGCTTGGGCTAAGACATACACATTAGGATCATCTGCCACCAGAGCAGGTTGGTCGTTCGAAAGCGCACCTCGATTGAACATTGTACCCATATTTGCTAAATATAGAGACCGGAAACTGGGGAAGAACTTCTCATTCGTGGGCGCAGATGTCTACTCGGATACTACAGCGAAGAGCCACATGAGAAATGCGTTCGAGTACGGCACGGGGATCGTCAGCAATTGGGATGTTATGGAATCGGTGCTAGACTATGTGTTTATCAAATTGGGGATAGATGGCGCAAATGGGGGTGTTGATATGCCTATTGTGATGACAGAGGCAGTGGCCAACCTCCCATATGCACGTAAATGTGAGTTACAATATCGCCTGTGAGATCCACTGCTAATGAAGATATAAGCGATGACAGAGATTGTCTTTGAATGCTATTCGGCTCCCTCTTTAGCATACGGTATCGACTCCTTGTTCTCCTACGACTACAACAATGGCAAGACAGGACTTGTTGTCTCTTCCTCTCACAGCTCAACACATCTAATTCCCGTAATAAATTCTAAGGCAATGCTCACACAGGCAACCCGACTTAACTGGGGCGGACTACAAAGCGCAGAATACCTTCAGAAACTCATGCGACTCAAATATCCAACATTTCCAGGGAAATTAAATTCGTCGCAAATGGAGTTCTTGATCAGAGAACACTGCTACCTTTCTAATGATTATGAACAAGAATTGAGCAGGTATCTTGACTGGACTGGGCTCGAGGATCGAGACCACGTTATACAGTACCCATACACGGAAGAGATCGTTATTCAGAAAAGCGAGGAAGAGTTAGCTAGAGCAGCAGAAAAGCGGAAAGAGAGTGGTCGACGTCTACAAGAACAGGCTGCGAAGATGCGTCTTGAAAAGCTGATGCGGAAAGAGGAAGAGCTTGACTACTATCGAGATGTCCAGCGGCGAATACTCGACCAGACTAAGAAGGAGATCAAACGGATATTAGATCTTGAGGACATGAAAGATGAAGCTGCCCTGGAGAGAACTATCAAGGAACTGGACAAGTCTATTCGAAAGGCGCGGACGAAGGATGTCGGTGGTGAAGCAATCGAAGAAGAAGTCGAAGAGCCCAATTTTGGACTCTTGGATACCCCAGATGATCAACTTGACGAAGCAGGAATCAAGCAAAAGCGTCACCAACGTCTCATGAAGTCAAGTGTCGAAGCTCGCGCTCGAGCCAAAGCAGAAAAGGAGAAAGAGAAAGCCCGAATAGAAGAAGAGCAACGTCTCGACAACGAGAAGCGTGAAACTAATTTAGAAGGCTGGCTTCAAGAACGTAGAAGTGCTAGAGCTGATCTTGTTCAAAAGATGAAAGATCGTGAACGTCTAAAGGCTGATCTTGGGAATCGCAAATCGTTGGCAAGTCAAATCCGAATGAAGAGTATTGCCAACCTCGCCTCCGATGCACCCACGAAAAAGCGTCGACGTGGGAACGACGATGATAATTTTGGTGCTAATGATGATGACTGGGGTGTCTATCGTCAAATTGCTGTTGGGGAGGGAAGTGATGATGAGGAAGAAGAGGACCTTGGCGTCACTCTCAAAACCCTCGAAGCTGACCTCCTAAAGTACGATCCTGAGTTTACGGATCAACACACCCTAGATGCGCAAACCGACTGGACAAAATCGCTCATTCATGCTTTCCTTCGCGGCCCAAGACCCTTTGATCCCAGCAGCCAACAAGAAGCGCACCAGCTTCATCTCAACGTCGAACGTATCCGTGTCCCAGAAGTGTTATTCCAACCCACAATCGCGGGCCTAGATCAAGCCGGCATAGTAGAAATTGCAGCGGACATTCTAACCCATCGTCTCAATGGCAATGGTGCCCAGACGGATGTCCTGCGGGATATCTTCTTCACAGGAGGAAATTCGTTATTCCAGAACTTCGATGAAAGGTTGAGGGAGGGACTGCGGGGGATGCTTCCCGCAGGGGCAGAGTTAGTGACGAGGAGGGCAAAAGATGCGGTTCTAGATCCGTGGAGGGGTGCGGCGAAGTGGGCGGGTGGTAAAGAGTGGAATTCTGCTGCTGTTACGAGGGAGGAGTATTTAGAAAAGGGTGTAGATTATCTGAAGGTATGACCCGGAGCGAAAATCTGACGATGACTTGTGGAAAGCTAACCTCTTTTAAGGAACACGACCTTGGGAATGCATATTCCTGAGAGGCCTCTATCATTGACGCAGACTTGATGGGATCTTAGGTGACTATTGTCAAGTGGTCGATTATTTAGACCAAATCCCATCCTCGGATGTCACTTTCCCTTAGTCATTTGGACGAGTTCAATTTCTTCACGGGTTACACCAAAAGTAAAGCGAATTGATCAGAATGTGTTTTGCAATGAGATAGCTGGCAAGTGTCTATCGGAATGAAAAATCAATAAACTCCAGGGTTCCATTTCCGTGAGAAGAGAAAGAGGAAAACCGTTGTCCAATACATGCATCAGATACGCCATGGACCGACCACCTTTCGAAAGCAAAATTTCCCTTTGCTTCCATATATTATAACGCCGATATTTGAACTATGTCAAGCCAGACACTCAATTTGACATTGTAGGAAGGCCATGGGCTCCTCCGAGTTGGGTTCTAATAAGATCGTCTGTATTGTTAGATTCCTCATTATTTTCCCGTAGCCTTTTATGTTGTTCGTAACCACGATCGTCCTGTTGTTGATGTTTGCCGGCAAGACCAGCTGCTGCCAGTGAGCGTGAAGCTGCTTGTTGGAGCTGGCTCATCGGTGCCATCGGCGCAACGGCAGCACCATCATGACGCAGGTGGTCGATATGTTGTTCGGTTCGGGGTTGAGGGTTCGAAAGGTTGATGTTTGGTGGCGGGTCGGGATATTCTTGTTGGTTATCGATCAGTCGTGATTGCAGATGGATAATGTATTCTCTCAATGAATAGTTTTCGGCCTGGATTGCTTTGTAGTTCTCTTCCAATACATGGTGTTCGCGGACTTGTTCTTCTAGTTTCTTGATGTATCCTTCTTTGCGCTGGCGGAATGCGCGCTGTGCTGCTCGATTTTGGGCGGCCCTATAATTAATCACTTGTTAGAACAATTGAATCAACGCGAAATTGATGACTTGAAATGCAGTTAATGGTGATGATTGAAAGTCGCGGTTATGTAAGCAAGTGGCCTTCTGGATGGATGCCATAAGAAGTGATTAAGCAGGAGGGCCATCTAGAACTTTTTTTTTTAACGAGCCGACTTCCTGCCATGAACTCGCGCATGCAAAATACAATAATTTCGACGGGGTTGTTTACCTCTTGGATTGCGATAGCTAGAATCAGTCAGCGTTGCGATTTCACCTTTTCGGAGCACCTCAGCGCATATCTTACCTCACGAGTCTTGCCTTTGCGCCCGTCGCCGTCTTCGTCACCAGAACCGTTACCGGTACTCATTATGCCTCCAGGACCGCCAATCGCAGGGTCGATGTTGTGCTCATGAGGACTTCCACTGTTGCTAGAATTGGCAGCGTCGTTGTAGTGCGAGGGCGCTGATATACCAGTCGTGGCAGCTTGAAGGGCGGCTCTCAGGTCTGAGACGGCGCAAGAGGGTTATATTAGTCAGATTTCGGACACCTCGTATCCCCAGGCAAGGAACAGTTACGGCCCGGCAATAGAGAGGGGTATGGGATGGGTGAAAGAAGAATGAGAAATACCTGAGTCTACGTTCATTCGCTCCTTTGTCAGCAGTCAGCTTTAATCCACGAAAGGGAGGTAAGTAGGTGTGTCAGAACCGGATTATTACGACGGGGTTAGAAGGAAAGAAAGTGTTTGTAAGGAAGTACATGTTGGCATGTACTGTAAGAAGACAATGGGCACGTACATGTTGCTGCATAGCTGGGGCCGGGAGAATCGCTTGCATGATTAACTGATCAGTCGTCGGTTCCGGTCCAGTGATCAAGATTAGTACGCGTAGGTCGACGAGAGGTAATCAATGGTCAATCGACAGCGAGCGAAAGGGTGGTTGGGCTTTCGGCGTGAGAGGTATTGTGCACAGTTCAGTTAGGCTTCTGGTTGTTCTGAAGGTTGCTTTTGGCTGGGGGAAAAGTAAGAGTGTTGGAATCTGGACTGTCGGGTCACGGCGTATTTGGATCTGAATGTTGCTATGCGGAGGCTGGGATGGGATTGGTACACTGAATCCTATACCGTTGTAAAATAGCCCGACCAGTGACTTCATTTGCAGCTGGGTCACGTGGATTCACAAATGTTGACCTCGGTTGTTAAGTATTTTGACTTGAGAGGTAGTAAATGAGGATCGCCTTTTGTTGAACTCGGGTTCCATCACTCAAGCATCTAGTTACCAAGCATCGACGGGGTCTCAAGCAGTCGTATTCCCTTGTTGAATCCCAAATCATGTGAGCTAGTTGCTTTGTAATACGGAAGGCGAATGCTTAGTAATGGCTGCAGCTCCACAATTGCCGTGGTTTATGTCCGTCTCCGGCCATAAACCACCTCCTTCAAGCAGCTTCAAGTGACACCATATCACAAATCATTATGTCAACTCCGGCCAGCACGCGCTTCGTGAAAGGCTGCAGCTGAATCTACCCTAGCCAAGTATAAATAATGTGCCTTCGATGCTTACTAATCTTGAGCAGTTTGCAGTTGCCGAAATCAAATAAAGTGTTTTATTAGCACTAAGCCGGTTCAAGTGTTCATTACCCTCCGCCTGCATGATTGGAAGTCCAACGAGCTGTTCAAGGGCAATGCTCATATTCCTTTTTTCAGCTTTACGAGCATCGTTGTCTTCCCTCCTTTGTATTGGTCGGTCTTTGGTCCAAAGTGTGTTGTGTTATAGTGTTCCGTACTAATTCTACAGTTATTTGAAGTCAGGCACGATACACTTTCAAGCTGTTTGGTGGATCGATATGGATAGCATGAGGTCAATAGCGATTACTCGATAAGATTGCAATTACAAAACTGTAATTTGATCCCAAGATGGATGACTACTTCTTCCTCCAGTGCATCTCCAGTCTATATCCGGTGTGCACGCCAGTGATCTTTACCTTTGAGCTTCATCAAGTTTGACTTGATACGATGGCAAATGCGCGTATATTGCCACTTTAAGATTAGAATATCGAAATTGTATTTAATACTCTACTTCTTGGTCGTATTATGTCAGCCTATTGCAGCCGGAACTGGCTCGCGAGGTTGTCTACTTATGGACTATTCCCACCAAGTAACAAGAGGAGTTTGGGTATGCTGTTATCTATTGATCCTGTGGTACTGTACCAAATTCGATGCTGACTCTCACTGGCACCAACAATCTCTCCGATTGGCAACGTCTGCGCGCTTCTTGATATACACCATGCAGTTCATGACTCGGGGATTAGATAGGAATGGTGTGGCCATGTAGGCTGAACACTTTGATTTACTCCGACTCAGCTCGTCTATAGATGGATAGTCATCAATACTACGAGGTTTGCATCGGCCATACAATCAATTCATATCATGCTTAGTATCCCTCCTTTCCTTGACACATGTTCGGCGGAACCTTCCGTTGTTTCATCTGCCCATGCTGCACGTCACCCGTCGAACCAAACATAACGAATTGTCAGCAGTGTTCAGATTGCATGAGGCCGATTGTACAGCTCACCTGTGCTACTGTGATTGGCTTTCTTTCCTTTCTTTTGGAATCTATACTACTCGGTAGCAGTGATTTACAAATTTGTGAATCCGATATAGCAGTGTACAACACGGCAGACTTACTAGTATTTGATCTAAACATTCAGGACTCTACCCGGTATGTTGAATAAAGAGAAGATATCGTGTGACGTGTTGACAAACTACTCAGCGCGTGTTCATCTTGTGAAACTTGTACACCTGTTATTGAAGTCAAGTCAAATTATATAGTGCCAGAAAAAGTAAATATATACATATTTAGCTGTGAATAAACCTGCGAAGTAGAAGATTGGGGATTGTTGGTGACGTCCAATGAGTAATCAAAACCCTAGTCCGTCTGTCTGATATAGAAGCTATCACTATACTTCTTTTACTCGTAAGATGTGAAAGGGAAGTTTAAGAGAAAAAGAAATGATTTATGAAGATGGCAAATTAGGAACACATGTTGTGTTTAATTTATTTGAGGCTTTTTTGTGGTGCTTTTGAAGGTAGATAAAATCACAACCCCAGTACGCATTCTTTGTTTTTCTACGAGCCACTTATGTATATTGTGCCGAAAGTAGAGTGGCTTTTTAGAAAATTCCTTGCTGCCTAGAGGCCGTGTCTGGCGATTGTCGTATGATAATGGGATGGTTTCTTTTTAACAAATAAGCGACGTTTCTACCAAAATTCATCGTCAGGATATCCCAAATTGTAGCCAGAATTTCTTTTATATGTAAGAGAATCGATCAAAAATGATTGGCTGCCTGAAGCTTGGTCTTGATATCATAGGCTGTTATGTTTCGTACGGTTCGCCACCCAAAAACTGGTGCCTAACTTGATACAAACAACACTTTTACTGTGGTTGCAGAGAAATAAAGAGAAGAAGCTACAACTTCCGCGCAAAAACTTAATTGCAAAAATGACAATGATTGAAACTACAGCCTTGTCAGATGAGGAATTTGACATCGTTAACCCCATGGAAGCTGGACCGGTATCACCGTTATTTGAGGAAACAGCTGTGACGCAGTCGCCAAGTCACAAGCATTCTCCTCCTGTTTTCACGAGACCCCTACAGAAAGCCGAGGATCTGACTCTCGCATCTCAAAAGTCTCTCCACGGGCTTCTCGCTTCTGATGAAATTGAGGCGAAAAATGGTGGTTACTTTGGAGATCGGCTATCCAAGCTGTCGAACACCTTAATGTCACATATCGATTGGAGCAACAAGGTAGTTCTGATTGCTGTAATGGGTATGACAGGATCCGGGAAGACGACTTTTATCTCCAAGGCTACAGGAAGGGATGATCTGAGGATTGGACATGACCTTACATCATGCACGCAAGAGATCCAAGTTATCGAGACCAAGATCGATGATCACATCGTTCGGTTTGTGGATACCCCAGGATTTTCAGATACATACCTCTCTGATACGGAGGTGCTTGAAATGATTGCGGACTACCTTGGCGCTGCCTACACCAAGGACGTGAAACTCTCGGGTATCATATATCTTCATCCCATTTCAGACAATCGTATTACCCACCATGCCACGAAGAACTTAGACATGTTCCGAAAGCTGACGGGGGAGGATAACCTAAAAAATGTCGTGCTGGTCACGACTATGTGGGATACGGTCACGCCTGAAAAGGGGGCAATGCGTGAGCAGGAACTGAAGCAGAAGTTCTGGAGTTTGTTGCTAGCGTTCAATGCAAAAACCGCAAGACACAGCGGATCAACTCGATCGGCTCAAGATATCGCTAGAGGCCTTCTCAAAAATAAGCCCTTCTATTTGCAACTCCAGCAAGAGATGGGCAAGGACAACAAAGCTCTCAAAGACACAGCTGCAGGGAGAGAGATCATGGCTGAGATTGAGAGAATCAAGGAGATGCATCAAAGAGATCTGGATGCGATGAAGGAAATTATTGCGAAGACTTCCGCTGAACAAAATAGAGCTGCACTGTTGGCTTTGGAAGAGAGTTACAAAGAAATGTTAAGGGATATAGAGAGAACTCATGCTGACGAGCGAAGAATGAACGAAGATGCTGTGAAGTCTCTCAAGGATCGAATTCATGCTCTAGAAAACAGAAGCGGGTGTAGTATGATGTGAGAGATGATGAAGACAGGAGGTAGTAATAGAAAGGTTTGCAGAGTTAGTCTTCCGTTGACAGTTACTGATTTCATGTCGAAAGTCGAACCATGAAGGAGTGTATGGAGCTGCACTAAGAGGTGATAAAGAAGCAAAGCTGTTTACCAGAGTAGCTAAATCTGATTCCAAATCAGGTTTCTTTCTAAGGTGGTATGATTATCGTCCAACATTGACATGAGAAACACCCATAACCCACCCAGGAGTTGGGGTACATTAAGATATATTTTTGAAGCATATAGCCATACTAGAAATCTGGCAATTGTAATCCCTGATCCAGTTGTAGAAAGCTGTGAATTCTGAGTAATTTGAGGTAAAGGGGCTTAAGCGAAAAGTTTCAAATCTTATCCACATGTACTCACTGATATCTATTGGAGTTCAAGGGGTGCAATGCTTTATTTGTGGTAATAAAACTTGCTTTGGTTGTATTAGTGCCCAAGGTCTAACTCTTGTATACAGTTGGTAAACGCTAGCTTGGTATACTACGATCGGCCATGACGGCAGGAAAAGGTTTACTGGTGAGATTCTTACACATTATCTCAAATATTACAATATAGACCCTTCCCTATCTCCAACTCATATTGTTGACGTAACTTGAAGTTACATATAATACTATTATTATCTACGCTATCGAAATCTCTCTTTGGCGGTTTGCGTATAGTAGCGGGTACCCCTCCAGAAGTAGAACAGGAATATAGATAGGTGATGTGTTTATGCAATTTTATGCCATCTCAAATCAGAGGTGAGCAACGAGGTATTTATTGTGAATTTTTCTTGGGTCTCTTATGGACAAGTTGCATCATTCCAAATATGTGAGTTTTTATCATATATAGAACTTATTCGGCGAAAATTAGAGAAGTAATTGCGCTTATGATAATGGTAAAAGAATAAAATCGCGGAGTCACGTGTGGTAGACCAAATAAGCGCTAAACTCAATTGAAGCTAGTGGTGCCGCGAGCTCAATGATCCCGTCCACGTCGCGAAGCTCAGCGTCCTCACTCCTGGCATCTTCTCTGTGCCAACAGGTCGAAGACGCCAACAAAGTCGATTCTTCTAAGCTTTCCCTCAAAAGCACAGGTCGAACGCTACAGAAACCCCTATACACAACGACTTGTTTGGACTTCAGAGTTGGTGCTCAGATAAGGCTGTGGTGCTCGCAAGGGGGGAGTTTGGCAGATTGGTCTTCTTACATTTGAGGTGGATTTTGTTTCCCGAGTTGGTTCTTCTTGACGTCGTGGGATCTCGCATCTGCGAAGGGTTTCCGGGAAGGATACGTTCAAAGTTTCTCTGTACCTGTCCAAAGGGCTGTCAGTCGGACAAGATTGCAAGCACAGAGCTTCGTCTTCATCTCCATTGTATCTGTATTTGCCAAAGAAGGCAATCAGACATTCAGAACTGCTATTGAAAGTCATATCTTGATTTGGTCAGGAGTGTACGTATTTTGTATTTTATTTCAAGTATTGCAGAGCTTGTCGACCAAAATGCTTCCTTTTATCTTCTTCACCCGCTGATCTAATGTCCTCATTAAGCAGAATCTCCTGTTGTTGGAAGATAAATATCAATTCAAGTTAGAGAATACAGATCCAATCTACTCACGAAGCAGAAACCTGTTTCTGAATTTAGTGCCACCATGGCGGACGATGAGTTTGACATCGATATTTACGGCGACACAGTTACAGAGGATGGGCCATTTAAAAAAGATGATGAAGGAGATGTAAAGATCGATGGTATTGATGCAATTCCTGAAACTTCAGTCGAAGAGGCTGCAAATGGTCAAACCGTAATGAAGGATGAAGAAGATGATAGTCGTGCTGATATCAAAGTCGTTAACGAACCTGAACCAACAAGCAACCGCCAGCAAATCAAAAGTACAGATGATTCAGGCCACAATGCTTTGAATATTCCAAAACAGGCTCCTCAGCAGCAAGGAGTGAAACGAAAGGAGGGTGCCGAAGAGCGTGTGATAGATGCTGGAGCAACAACAGCCATACTCATATCAGAATTACATTGGTGGAATACAGATGATGATGTGCGAGGATGGGTCAACCAGGCACAAGTCGAAGATGAGCTTAAGGAGATAACCTTCTCCGAGCATAAGGTCAATGGTAAAAGCAAAGGGCAAGTGCAATTTCTTTTCCTCTGGAGCTACCCGAACTTTAAGCAATTCTAACTCTATTACAGACAAGCGTATGTCGAGTTCATATCCCAAGGAGCTGCAACAGCGACGAAACATAAGATTGATGAGTTCGGTCAAGGCCAGCAGTATGCGAAAAAGGTTACAGTGACCTATTCTAATCCCAATATCAACCCCTTCCGAACCCTCCCCAAAGATGCGCCAGCACGTGCTGGAAAAGATGGTCCGAACAACCGAGGTGGCCTTTCCATGAACTCAGAGCGAGGTGGACAAAATGGAGGGTTTGGAGGGAATTTCAGAGGTAGAACACCTGGTTACAATGCTAGGGGTGGTATGAATAACAACATGAACAACTTCAACAACAATAACAACCGGAACTTCTCCGGACCAGCCATGGGTGGTAATATGGGAGGTGGATTTAACCCAGCTATGGGCGGATTTCCCAACAATGCTATGGGTGGCCAATTTGGTGGAGGGTTCAACCGGGGCGGTGGAATGATGGGTGGCATGCGTGGCAACATGAGAGGTGGGCGCGGCGGTATGGGCAATGGTATGATGGGTGGTATGCCCATGGGTGGTATGCCAATGGGCGGCATGCCTGGTATGGGAGGAATGCCGATGAATATGGGGCAAATGGGTGGTGGCATGCAAGGTACGAATAACTTCAGATCGGCTCCGCTCCACTTCAGAAAAAACTTGCAGGTTGGCAAGGCCTATCCTGCGAGTACAGTCCAGTTGCTTCAAAATACTCCTTTGACCCATCAGTATCGTGGTTCTTCTAGAGCACTCCCTGTTCAACTATCCCCAACCCAAGCTTATATACTGTCTGATTACCCTCCTCAAAATAACATACAAGCTAAACATCAATTTGCAAAAATAGGCGGTGGTGGGTTCCAAGGCCTTCAGCCTCACTTCAATCCTGCTTTCTTCCAACAGAACCAAGCTGCTGGAGGGGATTGGCAAAATCCTCATGGAGCTAAGCGAGCGAGACCAGAATAGATAATGTACTTTCTTGAGGGGTTTCAAGAGCCATCACTCCTCAAGCTATACCACTTCAATGGGTTTGCTAGGGCATGAGGAGTATGCATTGGGTGGCTACTTATGGCGTTGATGTTTTACCGGAGTCTTAAGTTTCTGTGGTTGGTGAGAATTTGTACATTAGAAGGCGTTCACACAAAAAGCATGGGATGATGAGGTTCCAGTGTGGGATATTTTGGTTTCATTCTATCATGTGTTCCAACAACGCATCTTTATAATCCTAGCGTGACGTGCTTTTCATTTTCTGGCACAAAGCTGTTCGTCCACCAGGTGTTGGATGGCATGGTTGATGGGAAGAGTATAGCTAGCTTTGCTTCCATCAATGTGTGATGCATCTAAACTTGCTTGCAATAATGACTTCCGTCTGACTCAAGATAGAGATCTGGGCAAGATAATATTGAAACCTGGGCATGGTGGAGGTACAAGATACAAAGTCACTCATGCAACACACAAGACGTATATCGCTAGTTCTCGACTACCACCTAACCTTATGGAGGCCAAACCATCAATTAGAATAACGAAATGAGTGCGCTCAACAACTCGGACTCTATATTTGGCAAGCACGAACTAAGCGGTCTTCCTCCAGTAATTTACCTAACTTATTTGGTGCAGTGAGCAGCAATGTAGACATGGGAAGCGACGAATATGTGGTATCCAGAGCGATGCCGAACACCTTCTTTCTATTACACCACAACGTACTTTCATATTCTTGCATTTGCATCTATCAGTTGCCTACTACATAGAATCAGTTGTTGATATTCTCTTACATCAGTGCGGACTGACGTGAACATATTATTCCTTCAGAATATCACTCAAGGGCAAGAGTCATGGATGAAGACGGGCCTAACTGGGGATACTTCCCAGGAACTCTGGACGGGAACAGTTCGTGTGTGCCTAATACTACCTACGCACCTGGAACTAGACATTATGTCTACAATGTCTATGCTAATAAGCTATGGTATGGAATGCTCCTTGTTGGTCTGACCGTCTTAGCTCTGTATGCTCTGCTTTCAGGAGTCATATTGGCTGTTTGTGGTCCAGAGATGACCTGGCTGCAATTAAGAAGTATTACTGGGACACACGACGAACGGTATACCTTCCAACTTGAGTGTGTTAATGATGACTGACAATTTATGATAGAAAGCGTGCTCGTATTGTGGCTCGCATGAGACGCCACTCATCCTGGATGCTTTGTAAGTTGACAATCCAGCCAGTTTGAGTAGTCAAGCCTTTCATCTACTGGGAAGCTAAAACCTGTAGGCTCTTTGGTCATATGTACTGTCGCTTGCGCGGAGATCCTTCCTATCATCATCCAGGGACTATGGGCCGAGCCCGCCCATGCACAATGGGTGCCAATATTGGTGTCAACGCTGGTCATCGCGCTTTGCGCTGAGATACTTCCCCAATACTTCATTCCACGAAACCCAATCGAGTGGGCTTACTTCTTCTGGCCGGTAATATACTCCTGCATGTGTCTTACTGGCATTATTAGCTGGCCACTAGGATGGATTCTCGACAACTTTGGTGGAAAGAATGATGAGAACGGCATCTTTACGAATGGAGAACTAAGATCTCTGATTAGATACCATGAGCGTTCCGAGAACAATGGTGGTATGCTCGGCTATGATGCTGCGCGAGTTATGGCAGGAGCCCTGCTGCTAGATTCAAGGCAAATCGGCGGAGAAATCTGTTCCATGCCAGAAATTGATTGCAATCCCGAGAAAGACATAGAAATGGCTAACGTAGTTGTCTCAAGTGGCATGATCACACAATGGTCTTTGGTAAAGACAGTTGATATCGATGAGGTTGTTGATGCTTCATTCTTATCTAAGGTTAAATCTTGGTCCTATAGTCGTATCCCCGTCGTCGGAAATTGTATTGTCGACGAGCAAAATTCAAGAAATTCTAGTTGGGAAGGTAGGGAGATCTTTGGATTCCTTCATATCAAAGTATGCACCTCACATTCTTTGATGTAATAGAGTCCCATTTTGATCAACCTCGCAGAGCCTTGTTGGACTAAAAATTGGAGACTCGATGTCAATGCTCGTGAAGGACTTGCCCATATATCCCTTGCCGATTATTCAAGAGGATATGCCGGCTTACCAGGTGCTCAATATAT
>Ga0247804_10000722_pt1 | contig 15139 bp, 14 predicted proteins | sample UWRJL029104C1_FD_181142 | JGI IMG/M metagenome (GOLD analysis project Ga0247804, IMG submission 181142) | Plant litter microbial communities from Arlington Agricultural Research Station in Wisconsin, United States - UWRJ-L029-104C-1 | ecosystem: Environmental > Terrestrial > Plant litter >...
AGCTTGAAGGTTGGCGAGATCGTGTCAGCATCGGTAACAGAAAAAACGAGTGAAGTTATCTCTGTTACCCTTGAAGGAAGTGGACTACCTGCAGTACTTTCACTTTCGCATCTCACCGACAAATCGGAATCTAGGAATCTCTCTGCTTGGAAGAAGATTAGAGTTGGTCAGGTACTCACGGATTTGGTAATTCTTGAAAAGCAAGAACAAAACCGACTCATTGTACTTACCAATAAACCTAGCCTCGTGCAAGCGGCGAAGGACCGAACACTTCTCCGAAGCTTTGAGGATGTCAAGGACAATAAGCTAGTTCACGGATTTGTTAGAGATATTACACTTACTGCTGTTTTCGTTCAATTTGGTGGAGGTCTTACTGGACTGTTGCCAAAAAACAAATTAACGGAAGAGGCGACTCTTCTTCCAGACTTTGGATTGAAGAAGGGCCAGTCGATTGAGACCAAAGTTATCTCCTCTGACCCGGCACTTCGACGATTCGTGTTATCTATGGTCGGTGTAAAAACTACTAAGAAATCTGACACGCCTATGGCTCCTACCAACGAAGCCGCTGTTGATCCAGTGGATGATAAAATCTCTTCGATAGATGATCTCACCTTCGGGAAACTGACCAAGGCTAAGGTGGTCTCTGTTAAAGACACTCAGATAAATGTCAAGCTGGCAAACAACATCCAAGGCCGCATTGATGTGTCCCAAATTTTCAATTCTTGGGAAGAGATCAAGGACCGTAAGAAGCCACTTCAAAGCTTTACAAGGGATCAAATTCTCCCAGTCAGAGTTCTGGGTATCCATGACGCACGTAACCACCGCTTTCTTCCGATATCTCACAGATCTGGCAAAACATTGGTGTTTGAACTTTCTGCAAAGAAGGACGCTGAAAAGGAACCGTTGACCTTAAGTGGAGTCAAGGTTGGATCTTCATGGATTGCATATGTGAACAATATTAGAGACCAATGCGTATGGGTGAATCTATCACCAAATGTGCGAGGTAGGATTGCAACCTTGGATCTCTCGGATGATGTCTCGCAATTACAAGATGTTGAGGCAAACTTTCCCGTTGGCTCGGCCATCAAAGTGCGCGTCACTAGCGTTGATGTTGACGAAAATCGACTAGACTTGTCTGCTCGCTCGGCGCAAGCATCTGAAGTTCTGACTTTCGATAAAGCTACTAAAGGAATGGTGGTCCCCGGAAAAGTTACTCGCGTCAGTGAGCGACAATTGATGGTCCAGCTTAGCCCTGACCTCTCGGGACCCGTCAATCTAACAGATCTGTCTGATAATTTCTCCGACGCTGATCCTACGAAATACTCCAAGAACGATATAGTACGGGTTTGCATCGTTGATAAGGATGGACCAAATAAAAGACTGCGGCTATCCGCACGACCTTCAAGAGTGTTGAATTCTTCCTCGGCAGTTGAAGATCCAGAAATCTTGTCAGTTTCTCAGGTGAAGGTCGGCAACGTTTTCCGAGGCTTCATCAACAACATCGCTGATAAAGGCTTATATGTCAACTTGGGAGGTAATGTGAGAGCATTCGTTGGTGTTTCGAATCTCTCGGACTCCTTCATCAAGGATTGGAAATCAAGCTTTCAGGTTGATCGCCTCGTGAAAGGAAAAATCATTTCCGTCAATGATGACTTCATACAAATGAGTTTCAAAGAGTCTGTCCTTGACAAGAACTATGTTCCACCTGTCACATTTGATTCTATCAAGGAAGGTGATATTATCGAAGGTAAGATTCGGAAGGTAGAAGATTTCGGTGTGTTTATTGTCATAAATGGCTCGAAAAATGTGAGCGGCCTTTGTCATCAAAGTGAGATGGCAGAAAAACGGGTCCACGATGTCAAGAAACTTTACGAAGAGGGCGATCTCGTCAAGGCCAAGGTTTTAAAGATAGACACCGACAAAAAGCGCATTAGTTTTGGGATGAAAGCTTCGTACATTAATCCTGATGATGCGAACGAATCCGAAGAAGAGAGCGATGACGAAGATGACATGCAAGGCGTTAAGTTGACTGGATCTGGCGACGAAGAGCAAGACTCAGATGATGAAGAGGAAGGTGACATGGAAGTGGATGATGTGGCAAGTATCGCCAGTGTTGAGGAGCAGCATGATGACGAAGCTTCTGATGAAGATATGAGTGAAGCCAGTGTTAACGTTCCAGGACTTGATGCCGGTGGATTCGACTGGAATGCCAGTGTTCTCGATCAAGACGACAAGAACTCAGCCGCATCTTCAGAGGACGAGGGCGAAAAGCCGAAGAAAAAGCGCAAGAAGGCCGCAATTGTGGAAGATCGAACGGGCGACCTTGACGTTAACGGACCACAATCTATCAGCGACTTCGAACGACTTTTGCTCGGACAACCAGACTCGCCTGACCTTTGGATCAGATACATAGCTTTCCAACTGCAGCTTGGTGAAGTCAGTAAAGCTCGAACTGTAGCCGAGCGAGCCATCAAGACCATCAACATGAGAAATGACTCAGCCAAGAAACTTATCTGGATCGCCCTCCTCAATCTCGAAGTCGAATATGGTACCGAAGAAACCGTCCAAGAAGCATTTACTCAAGCTTGTCAATACAGCGATAACCAGGAAATGCATGAGAACTTGGCCAGCATTTATATCAAATCCAATAAATACAGCGTACGTTTCCCAATAAAAGTGTCACTTTCTATTGCTAACAAACCACCAGAAAGCAGATGATCTTTTCCAAATTCTCGTGAAGAAGTTTTCCAAAGATCCAAAGGTCTGGGAAAACTATGCAAACTTCCTCCACACAACTTACTCCCGGCCTGATGACGCACGATTATTGTTACCCCGTGCTCTCCAAATCCTGCCTACACATACTCTGCCCTTGACTGTTAAATTCGCCGCCATGGAATTCAAATCCAAGAATGGCTCACCCGAACGTGGACGCACGATGTTTGAAGGCATCTTGTCACAATTCCCAAAGAGATTGGATATTTGGAACCAGTTGATTGATTTGGAAGTTGGACAAGGTGACAAGGATATTATCAGAGGTGTGTTTGAAAGGGTTCTGAAGGTCAAAGGATTGAAAGATAAGAGTGCTCAGGCGCTCTTTGGTAGATGGAGCAAATGGGGAGTAGAGTCTGGGGACAAGAAATCACTGGCAAGGGTGGAAGCTAAGAAGGAGGAGTGGGATAATGCAGAGAAAGTAAGAAAGGGGAAGTAGAGAATTGTATAAAGGGACCTCTAGCGTGCATTAGTGGAGTTGGGAGGAAAAGTGTTTGAGTTTTGAAACGCATGTCAGAGCCTAGAGAATGTTCAATCTCTACAAAACCATCTTAATTTTTTCCAATCTTCGCATCTTAATTCGTAATTTCTTTTTGACCTTCTACTTATTCAGGGTACCGCTAGACTCTGCTAGACTTTCAGGTTCTCCAAGTGTAGCGCGTCAGAAATCAAATGTGTGCGAGAGATGTCAGCCTGTACCAGTGGCCAAATCCCCGCCAAAGGCATAACCAGAAGCACCCCCCGAAGAGGTAGAACACTTTAGGAATAAAGTTGCTCGTGGATGCCTGGGAGCTACGTAGACTACTTCACAGGCATCTATAGCGCCTAGATACACTGTCTTCCTACTCTTTCAACCTTAGACTGAAAGGTCATTAATTAGACAAATGCTCATCAAGTAACTCAAAACTCGACTATAACTTGAGGTATTCAGCAGATAGATCTTGAATCGCTCAGTGCGATAAATTTCGGTCCCGAGACGCTCTTCTTGCAAAGGGGTTTTCTTGTTCTTAAGTTCGTCGGCTGCCTGCCATTCGTGTGCTTTGCACAGCCACCAATTCCAACATCTTGCCCCTGGAACTCTCAAGCCTCAAGCCTCTCTTGTACTCTTTCGCATATATACACAGCCAAGATAACGACACTTCAACTAGCAAAGTACTTACATAAGGAATAGTATACCAAATATTGAAATCGGAGGATGAATTATTAGCGCGACTTCAGCAATGGAATTGCAAGGTACAGTCGATGAAATTTATTATGAAGAAGATGACGTGGTTGTCTTGAAGGCACCAGCACCATCTCAAACCCTTCAGGATACACAACTGGAACCAGCTGTGTCTCCTGATTCGGAAGCAGAGGCTTTCATTTTTGAGCATCACGTCAACTTTAAGAGGATACGAGAGCAAGATAGAAAGATATCGAACGAAGTCAAGCCACGGTTGAAGGGAGGTGAGGCGGGACGGGTAGCGGAGAAGATAATTCTAAGGCAACTGAGGCAGGTGGATGAGAATTTTGTCAGTGTGGCTCCTGTTGACGGCGATTTGGTAAGTTGGAATCCCAGTTCACATAACTGTTCAATTTCCTGTAATCTTTGTGTGGTTGAAGCTTGGAAGCAGCTGAAACCTGCCTGGGTATCTTAGATGGCTAAATTTTGACCTCTGCTCTATCTTGACTTTGTAGCTCTCGGGCTTCTCGAACTTTTATGTACTAAACATTTGGAGACGTTTGGACATTGAAATCTCAATTCGAACTTATGGTAATCTCCACCATCGCTAACCTGCGCTTCTATAGTTCGAACTTCTAGGCAGCATGCAAGGTCCTGGAAGTCACCAAGAAGCTGCAAATGAACAGAATACTGATGAATAGCCCACAACACCCTTCGAAGGTGGAACATTCTTCATCTCCCTCAGTATACCAAGAACCTATCCTTTATCCCCACCAATATGCCACTTTCTTACACCCGTATTGCATCCAAACGTTGACATCAATGGAAGAATCACAGCTAGCTTTCTCAGACAGGATAATCCCTTAGCGCAACCAGATTCTTGGTGTCCGGTCTGGAACATTAGCACTAGTAACTCAGTCCTCAAACTACGGATGTAGCGAAATCTTTACGCTAATGTTCATACAGCTCTAGTCGGAATATGTTCGCTTCTTGATGATCCCAACTGGCTTGAGCCTTCGTTTTTAGAGGTCGCTGATAGATATGGTAAGGATGTTGTTGGATATGAAATAGAAGTCAGGAGGTTCACGAAGAAATATGCACGGAGGAATGCTCCACCCGTTGAGCCGTTTGCTGAAGCTTTTGAAGAGCTCTTTACAACGGCGGGAAGAGAAAGACGATACGATTTGCAGGGAAGAGATAACGGCGAAGAATCATATCTGTCAGAAGCTGGGGTGCAAGTGGATTCCATTGCGGCGAGGGACCCGGGGATGCTGTACTACGCTGTCGTTCACGTAGTGGCATTTATGGTCTTCTCCGTTCCTTCGATCTACTTCATACTACGATGTATTCGGATTTGAGTTACACCCATCATGTGGCATAGGAGTTTGCGTAATTTCACTACCATTTGAGTTTTTCACACTTATAAATATAATAAATTCTGAGCTATCTATCCTACATACATTTCAAAATACACATGCTTTCTATACAGTTTTATAGACAAAAAGATACCAAGAATATCGTATCTAACTTTTCAAAAATATACTTTGAATCTATCATGGCTTCCGGGCCATTTTGCTTTCAAGATCTCAAAATTGTCTTCTCTAGTTCCTCACTCTCTCCGCTCTGCGCTACCATTCCCCTGAACACGCCTTCCTCCTTTTCCAGCAACTCCTTAGGACTACCAAACTCGGCTGCAACACCATCACTCATTACGAGAATGCAATCGAAATCTGCAACCGTACTCAAGCGATGCGCGACAACCAACAGTGTTGTGTTGGCAAACTCTTCTCTGATGCTGCGTTGAATCAGGGCATCTGTCACCATATCGACGGCGCTAGTCGCTTCATCGAGAATGAGAAGACGTGGGCGGGAAAGAATGGCGCGAGCGAGGCATAGAAGTTGTTTTTGGCCTTGGGAGATGTTTGTTCCGGATGATGAGATGGGAGAGGAGAGATCAAGGAAAATGTTGGCATTCTCTTTGTTCTCAGGTGCGGCGGCGGTGGTGCTGGTCGAGGATGATGCGGGCGAGGGATCGACGAGGAGTTCGACGGTAGGGGTGTTATCTACGGATGGTGTGAGATGCACTCGTGACAGCACTTCTTTCACTTGGTAGTCAGAGAACTCGTTGAATGGATCAAGGTTGCTACGGATTGTGCCGGAGAAAAGAACCGGGTCCTGTGGAATAATTGCGAGACGCGTACGTAGGTCGTGAAGCTTGACTGTAGAGATATCAATGCCATCAATGATGATGCTGCCCTTACGAGCTTCGAGGAAACGGAATAGTGCTAAAGACAGTGTTGATTTCCCTGAAGTGCTCGATTAGTTATGATCTCCTTTGATGCTTACACAGAAGGTCTTACCTGCTCCAGTTCTTCCCACGACACCTATTCTTTGATTGGAAGCCGCCTCAAAGGTAAGGCCCTTCAAGATGGAGGGCAGATCTTCGGCGTACCCCACCTCCAAGTCCTTCACTTCCAGTTTCCCTTCTTCAGGCCAAGAAGCGCGCAAGTTTTCATTGCCCCCTTGTTTTTCCATCTCAAGATCACAATACTCGAATATACGTTCAGTAGCATTCATATCAAGCTCTACATTGGCTATGAGCCTAACAACCCACCGGGCAGCTCCCGCATAATCTAATGCAAATGCTAAGGCAAACCCCGCAAGACTAGCATCGATACTACGCGTAGAGACGATGAAAGCTGCGACGGCTGCAGAGAAAAAAGAGCCAAGTATTGACATTCGGAGAGAGATCCAGTTGTTGTACATCCAATTGTGCCAAGTCGATACAGCGAAAGCGTCAATTAGTGTATGCATCCGATCTAGGAATACGGGTGCATTTCCGAAAGCTCTGATAGTACTGAGTCCCTCCAATGTGGAGCTGAAATGAGAAATCATGGGTGACTTCTGGATTGATTCGAGACGTTTGATTGTACGAGCACCTCTGAGATAACGCCGTCCCATTTGGCCACATACACCTGGTATTTTGTCAGTTCAACATCCTAAATAGATCGGTGCGCTCAGTTACCAAATAGTAGAACAGACATTACAAGCATGTATGGCGATATAAAGAACCTGATCTGGTTAGCTGACTTCCCAACTTGGCAAGGTGATGGGTAAACTTACGCTGCAGCGAAAACTCCCACTAGCTGTAACAAACCCGCTGCAAGATTAGAAAAATTCATAGATAACAAGGCATCTACATTCTGGAAATCTGCCGTGAACCTGTTGAGAATCCTTCCAGTTGGTACAGTGTCCAGCCATCTCAGTGGGGTTCGAAGAACAGTGTAAGTCATATTCCGGAAGAGTATTCGAGAGCCTTTAAGACCGCCACGGTAAACAAAATAGTATCGGAATGCCGATACTACAATTGACAGCAGCGAGATTGAGACATATATCCCAAGATAGTAGGCTAGTTTCGTATTTACGGACGGTAATTTTGGGGTTGGGAACATTGCATTCTTGGGGTGAGCAAGGAGTTGGAGCTGCATAGTTTTTCCATACGAGTGGAGGAGAGAAGAATTCCGAATGTTTACTACATTTTCCGCATGTTCGTAGCTGGATGTCCAAATCTTAACCCAATATGAGCGGCTCATGGTTAGAAATTGAGCCACAATGTAGATCACAAAAACTAATCCCCAGAAGAGGACACCACCAGTTGAATTGAGGTACCTGGTGTAAATGTTCCTTTTGACGCTTCCGGTCTCTCTTTTTTCTTCCTCGACCAGCTTTTTTGGCGTAGCTTTAGGGACAGTTGGCACATCTTCAATTACTGTGGCCGTTCCATCAGTTGGATCCAGAAGAGTCGTACCAGACGATTCCAACTCATCACCAGAAGCCGTCTCACCATCCTGATTCTTTTTAGCTTTCAGAATATCTTCGAAGCTGCCTGACAGCTTTAGATCTTCCACAAGCCCAGCATGTTCCAATGTTCCCCGGGCTCCTAACCGCACAGCATATTTGGCACGTGGAAGACATAACGAGACATGGTGAGTGACAAGAATACGAGTCCTGCCCTGGGCGAGTTCTCCCATGAGAGCGTTGTCGTATATTTCCTTTCCAACATGTGCATCTAGTGCTGAGAATACGTCATCGAGGATCAGTATACCAGCGCGTGAGTAAAATGCGCGAGCCAGAGTCAAACGCCACTTTTGGCCTCCACTGAGACTGATTCCTTGCGCTCCAACCTCCGTTGAGTCACCATCATCGAACATAGCAAGATCTTTGGTCAACGCGCATGCCTTGATTACCTTTCCATATCTGACTGGATCATCCGGGAGGCCAAAAAGGATGTTATTTTTAATTGTCGCATTTTCAATCCATGGTGTCTGAGCAATGTAAGCGACAGCCGAGGGAAGAATCCAGTTGGCTGCAGTCGCCTTGCTGTCATACCGATCCTCGATGCGAGGTGGGGTTGGAACTGTGATGTAGCCAGAATATAATTCTGCCTCCCCTAGTATGGCAGCCAGAAGTAATGATTTACCAGATCCTGTAGGACCTGAGACAACAGTCAGAGCATCTTTCGGGAAATATAAGCTAATGTCCCGGAGTGTAAACGCCTCTTCATCTCGCTCTTTAACATCAGTAGGGAAGCTAAGAGTAGCGTTATGGAAGCCAATTGAGTCTCCTGGTGTTATGATCGAACGTTTTTCTGGTGCGTGTAAGAATTTCTCAATGCGATCGAGACTGACTTTCGCATTATAACCCATGGTCATCAGATATGGCAACATCCCGGTGAGACCTTCCAGCTGAATAAACAAGCTGAGTGCTGTAAATGCTACAGAAGGAAGTAGGTCACCTTCGAGAAAAGTATAAGTAGCGAGCGTGAATATAGCAAACAACACAGGCGTCAAATCAGAAGCTAATCCCATCACCACTGTCGCCAGTTTTGCGCTCCACAAAGTCTGAAGCTCGTCCTCTCGAACCTCGTCAATCTTTTTAGCCCAACGATCCTCGATAGCAGAGAATTTGATCTGTCTGATTCCTTTCAGTGCCTCAGTGACAACCTGTGTCTTCCTGTCTCTCGCTTTCATCAGCTCCCGCTGGAACTTTCCATATCTTTGACCGAGCTTGTTGTTAATAGGGAATGTTATAGCTATGGCGAGCATACCTGCTAACATACTTGGCCAGCCAACGAGTAGCCATAAGAATGCAATACTTATTACAAGTCTAACTGCAAAGTTGACATACATTTGCGAATTTGCAGTCATGGCAGCTATGAGTTGCGTATCTACAGCAAACATGTTGATGACCTCTTGCTGAGTCGGCCGGGAATCACTTTTAGCATCTTCAGAGCTTTTGCTCTTGTTGGCAGTACCATCCTTCGGGTCTTCTTTTGGGGCGTCTTCTTCTTCTGATTGTTTTGCCGCCTTGATATCCTTGATTCTGATTACCTTTTCGAAAAGGAGCGTAGTGAGTAGTGAGCGAATTGGGAGCATGATGCCCGAGACCAAAGCCCACATAATCCAAGAATCGATCAACGCGGAGCCTAAAGTTACGAAAAGCAACACTCCTACCCAGAACCAGGCGCGTGGGTCAATAGCATTAAAGCCTTGCCGATTTTCAAGGAATTGCAACAACTTTAACATGGCGAACTGTGGGCCTACGTCAAAGAAACACGATGCAGCGACAACGGAGCATTGCTTGAAAAGTACATATCGAGCTTTCCAGCCAATCAAAACCCACAATCGTGTGGTTGGCTTCAGAGCTCCATCATGGAAAGAGGCTGTAAAATCCTGTGCCCTATTGGCAGCATTTAGTGCTGGCAAGTCTTTTATATCGATTTGCTTGACAGCACCTTCATCAAGGATATGTACAGCCCAGCTATAAGTATATCTGGTCCATAGGGATCGCGTGAATTGACGATCTACCAGTTTACCGTCAGGACGGTAGATGTCAGGACGACGTTCAATCTGGAAAATTATAGCAATAATTGCCGTAACTTCCACAATTTGGGCTGCAGTAAGAACAGACAGTACGACATTGTCAGGGTACGTCGGCGTATGGCCAAAATATATTGTCCAAGCTAAAATTGCAAGGAGGAGGCATGAAAACAGATTGAAGGTTGCTTTTGAGTATCTAGTCCTTAAATTTAATTCAAGAGCTGTATCTAGAATTTGTAGGAGTAGCAACAACTAAGATTTTGGTCAATGAGTACATCGTTGATTTAGTCTTCGCCAGTGAATGCTTACCCAAGATGGAAACAAAAGCCAGACTTGAACTATAGACAGACCGGAATAGGAAGATTGATCCTTCCGCACGGTAGCAGCGACAGCCAACCCAAGCGAGGTGGCTATTCCTAATCCTAAAAGAGCGAAGATGGCAATGAACTGTCTCTTAGTAGAAAACAGAGCCTGGGATTCTTCGGTTGCTGCTCCATCTTCATCCTCGTACAGAGCTGGCTCATTGGTTGTCTTGACGCGACGCGCACGCTTTGCGAGCCGCCAAAGTGATGGTATGGTAGATAACGCAATGAGAACCAAAGACGCATTGGATATATCGGACGCAGTTATCTGATAGGAGCCCATCACTGTGATGGGCGCTGACACAGGAGGATTGGCCTGATTGTGAATTAATCCCAAGGTTAAAGGGCGATCACAGCTGAGGCAGAAACTTTAATTTAGAACAACCAAAAGCCTCAACTCAATTCGCCTGCACGATAGAGGCAACAGAGTTCTATCTTAACGTAGGCCAGAATTGATGGACTGGAATGGTGAGTGTTTGTTGATATTATGCTTAACTGCGCGCAAGGCAACAGTGCTGCGATTGTTTTAAATTGCCGAGAGGCACAGTATGTTAGTATTTAGCTGAGCCTAGTAAGGTTCGGTGCGGGTATTCCGTGTAAATAGGCATGTGCTCCGAGCAGCTCCGAAAACACTATCCACCTTCCCAAAACGTCCCCTGTGGTCACGATACTGTTGGTAATCTTTCACCGACTACGCAGAGGGGTAAGAAGGACATGTCAATCCAAATGCAACTGTTACTGCGATACAAGCAATTCTCGAATGTATTGTCGTGGGATTCTGTATATCACAGGCTAGCTCGTAAATGTTGTGGGTCTTTTCAGGGTGGATACGCACAGACGCCCTGAAGAAATGCTTGATTCCCAGGCTAAACTCTAATTCGACGTCCTTGCTTAGCCCGGTGCCTATATTGAGCATGAAATTATTATGTATTTTTATTTCGTCATTGTGATAGATAAAAACTCGCTTTGGATTATTTTCAAAACTAGCTGTAAGTCGCCCAAAGTCATAATTTTGCCGTCTCAGGTAACATGAATAATGATCAGCCGTGCAAGTTAATTGTCGATCTAATAAGCGGGTGTTCAACCGGTTTCTAGATCGATATTTTAAGAATACCATCATTACATCCTACGGTTTGTACATTTCCTCATGGCTCGGAGACTTGCTATTGTTTGGAAGCCAGGAATTCAGGATCTTACATACATCTAGGACTTGCTTTATCCATTCATGCATTCCTGCTTACCCACCTCTTGGAGACGAGCAGCAGCACTGCTGATAGGTTGCCAAATCTTAGTGCTTACGGGGTGCAGAAATTACATTCCCGTACGAGCACGAGACTCATAATCTAGCAAACACAGCTAAGGCCAATCAAGAGGACGGCATTTCAAACCGCGGTTCTCTGTATCTTGCTTCAGACTCGTTTCTCACGTGATATCTTTGGTTCTCCAGCTAGACATTAGCCTTTCCTTGGTATTTAAAAATCTAACAAGACAATGCCATTGTATCAAAAGCTTTCATTTGGTTGGTAGTATATCTGAATTCTCTGCTCTTTTGTTTAAAGGTTCACTTCGACATTAGAGGTAATATCATCTATTGATTCGTTCTAGGGTGATATATCCTTAAAAAAACAACGAACAATATAAATGGTGTAGTGTACTTCGAAAGTACATTTTACTGTACTCAAAGTATCACCAGCAAGGCAGGTAGCAAATTGGCGTAAAACTAATACCGCACAAGGCCAACTCAATCTCCAGATCCCAGGGTTCTACATGCCTATCTATCCTGCTAATCCTCAAAATGCCTACTAACTGCTTCCTGTTTTACATACATATTTATATCCGTGTTACCATCTACAGCCATTTTAGGATATATCCTGTAAGTCATTTCAAAGTTCTGGTCTCATGTCTTACGGGACCAGTCCTTGAATAACCAACGTGACCATTGCTCAACGAATGAATTCCCAGTGGTATTTCCACTTACATCACTACACAACCTCCTCTCTTGAGTCTCTTGTTTGCATTCTTAGTGCCTTTTGGAGTCTTTATCTTGACTCCACCCTCCAATTGCTTCGGCTGCTTCGCCGATGTACACTGGCCCGTTTGATAATTGTTACGCTTGGTGGTTGGTTCTGGTATAAATCCTGCGGCTGGCTTACCGGGGATCTCTAAAGGCTTTAGAGATGGTTTCGCTCTTTCTGTTGATGCCTTGGGTATTTCTATCGATTTTCTAGGGATGTCCATTGTCTTTTGGTTCGGTTTGGCTTCCATCACTGATTTCCTAGGAATCGTCATTGGTTTTGGAAGGGATATGCTTTCTCCCACGGGCTTTCTTGGGAATGGTTCTTTCGTCGCGTTTTCGGGATGAGGAATAATATATCTTGGCTCCGCTGGCTCCGCCGGCTCCTGACCTGTTTTCTTTGCTTTTACTTGTATCTTTGTTGGAGGTGCAGCTCGAGGCTGTCGTGTGGAAAATCTTATTGGTGAGTAGATGGGTTTGAGTGGGGACATTCTTCGGAATGTGTGTGACTTCTCTAGCTCGGTGAGGTTGCTGTTAGAATCTAATTAGACGGGTGATGAGAATGATTCGTTGTTTATACCTAGCGTGCGCTTGTGTTATCAGACAACAGTCTTATGCAAAGTCTATATATTCAACGTGATTTGTTGATAAGTTCGTCGATGGTTATAAGTGTGCAACTACAAAATATATTCTCTTTGCGGCGACAACTCTATTTGTAGGAATAAAACTAGGATTTGACCTGTTTGTGAACAATTGCCAGTGCAGAAACATTCACAAATGCGTTGACAGTCATCGTTCTCACCAACTGGACGAGTCAAATTCACGTGAGTTGCAAAACGCCGTGACACATATTATCAAGCGCTAAATACCTACAAACAATGTTCAAATATACTACACTTACGAACCGCATATAATAACCGAGCCACCGGGCCACCGCAAGAGGATTTCATCTTTACTAAGTTTCAATTGCCCGTATGATGTAACACATCAGTAGGAACAAGATATTGGCAGCATTTTTGAACTTGGACTACTGTTGTGAGCAGCTTAGACTAGCAACGGTGAAGGTAATTCAAATGAAAAGAAGAAAAAATTGCGTGTGTTACCATCAAATTTGTTCTTAGTTAAAGTCTTTGAGTTTTACTTAAGGTTGCTAGACACCTTTTGCCGACCCCCTTAATTTAGCGAGATATCCTGTGGTCGACCTACTCTAAATCCATAATAGGTAAATATACCATCCGGGGGAATTTTACCGAAACAACAACTACACAACTAGCGAATTGAACTCGGCTAGAAAACAGAATTTGGCCACGGAGGTCATAGAAAAAAATTGCCAAGTCGATAGGCAATCATCCCATCAAAGAGGCGTTATCAACCCCCCCAGTCAACAAGAGCGTAGCCGGCTTTTGGGCACCAGCGAACACCTTCCCCAAACGAGATTAAATGATTCTTAGGCAGTTCATAGTCTCACGGCACAATCTACCTGCCGAAAGCCATGTCCCATTTCTCGTCCCTTTTTCTGCTGCCTGAAACATTAAATCGGTGCCTAGAAATACTGGTGTTGATGCTTCCGTTGCCGCGACAACGAAACCCGATATCTTAAACACCTTGATATATTTCCAAAACTTCATGACCAGGGACCTCAATCACCAAAAAGAAAACTTCTTTGCCAAACTCAATTGCGATGGCTTCCATCTACCTGGACAACTTACCTTTCTTCCGCAACGTCGTCGCGGTCGCTTCGGCGGAGCTAGAAAAGGCAAAATCCACCGAGATCTTATTAAGCGAGGCCTCGCCATTGTCAGATCACGAATCGGGAACTGCGGCGGATATCTCAGGCATCAAGATATGCACTCGCATCAGGCCCTTGATCAAGGAAGAAGGTGATGAAACTCATATCACGGGGGTGTTGGCCAAGGGAAGAGATCAAGCAGTGCTTTTTGAGCCAAGGGTCAAGTTCAGACGTGCTGTGATTCCGGATGTGATAGTATGGATTTGTTTCTATCGTCGAGGGATATTGTTGCTGATTAGTATTGTAGAGACATGAGTTTTCGATTGATAGGGTTTATGATGGGACGACACAGACGGATGTCATCTACGAAGAAAGTGTCAAGGAATTGGTGCCTTGGTAAGTAGTGACACCTTTTTTAGATTTTGGGTTTTAGATATCCTTGAGTGGGACTGAAGTGTTCGATATGGTGGATTTCTATTTCTTTATCTAGAAAGCTGCTGATCTGTTTAAGGGTCTGGGCAGGAGGTATCAGCACTCTGTTCACGTACGGACAAACCGGATCAGGAAAAACATATACCGTGAATGGGATCACTCAGCAAGTGGTTCGAGACTTGATGTCGATGTCAGAGTCAGAGGAGAGGGAGTTTCATGTTTGCTGTTTCGAGCTCCTCGGAACCAAATCTTTTGGTACTACCCCCGTCAAGCGTCTGGCCCCAGGTTTATGTGTACTGACATTTGCAATTTTCAGATTTGCTCAACAGCAGACGCCAATTCAGCATCCTAGAAGACTCTTTTGGTTCAACCCAGCTTGTCGGCATCCAGGAACACCGCCCAAGCTCCGAGGCTGAATTCCACGAGCTCTTCCAAGCAAGCGCCTTGCTACGTACTTCCGCCACGACAGCCAAGAACGATCAATCATCCCGCTCCCATGCGGTCTACCGCATTCGAGTCCTTGATAATTCCCGTCCGGACCTCCCCGGCGGAGAGATGTTTCTGATTGATCTTGCTGGCAGTGAGGGAAGCCAAGATTCTGCATCGCACACCAAGGAACGTTTTCAGGAAACGAGAGATATCAACGTTTCGCTTTCGACGTTGAAAGACTGTATCAGGGGTCGCACGCAGTTAACATACCAGCAATTGCAGCCGCCGGAGAAGAGAAAGAAGGTGCATATTCCGTGGCGGAGCAGTAAATTAACAAAGGTGTTGAAGCATGTTTTTGGGGTT
>Ga0247804_10000723_pt1 | contig 15129 bp, 13 predicted proteins | sample UWRJL029104C1_FD_181142 | JGI IMG/M metagenome (GOLD analysis project Ga0247804, IMG submission 181142) | Plant litter microbial communities from Arlington Agricultural Research Station in Wisconsin, United States - UWRJ-L029-104C-1 | ecosystem: Environmental > Terrestrial > Plant litter >...
CCCAAACAACAGCAGACGGCATTAGCCCAGTCACGCTTACCGAACAACTTACGCATACGATACGCGACAACATTGCTACTAAACCGCAGCTTCTTTCACTGCTCGACAACCTCCTCGACGTTGCCCGAAGCAGCCAACCGCAACTGAAACTCCTTGCCGTCCTCGGCGCTGCAGCATTAGAGCACAAACCCTCAAAAACCGCCGCCCTCGCCACCCCAGTCCTCGAAGTCACCGCAACCATCGCCGAGCTTTCGAAGCAAGCGACCAAAGTAAAACCATCAATGCCCGCAATTGAGATTGCAGCTAAAGACCTTCCGTCTGAAGACACGACTTTGCCAGCCCCAGCGCCAACAGCACCCTCAGCTGATACCCTGGAACCCGAGTCTATCCCGGTACTGAAACAGAGAGAGACCCGGAGTGAAGCAGTATCTGCGGAGGGTGCTGTTGACGATGAGGCTGTTAACGAAGCTGTTGCTCAAGTCGAACCTAGTGATTTTGACTGGAAAACATTAGTCGAACACACTCGCGTTAATTATGTAGCTCTTTATTCAGTCCTATCTAAATGTGACCACGAACTCGCCGGCAACGACCTTACCCTCTACACAAAAAGTGCATTCTACAAGAAAAAGTTAGACGACCCGAAATACAACACTCACCTCTATGAAGCGCTCAAAAGTATCGGAAGTTATGAACTCGTTGTTCACACCATACCCACACCTCTGCCACCAAAGAGTAGCCAGGCTGCCGCAGTAGCTGCTATTATGGGCGGAGGAGAAGAGGTCACAGTTTAAATAACTGATGGCCCATAAGTTTGGGTTATGGCGACAAAAGAAGTTCCCGCAGGGAAAATTCCACCACAAAATCTTGATGCCGAGATGAGTCTACTCGGTGCTGTTTTGATTGACGAAGAAACACTCGCCGATATTTCCGAGCACGTCAAAAAACACGACTTCTATGACAAGCGCCACGGCCTTATTTACGACGCAATGATGCGTCTGTATGAAAAGCACAAACCAGTCGACCTTTTGACACTCACCGAAGAGCTAAAGAAAAAGAATGACATCGAAACAATCGGTGGTTCTGCGTACCTCACTGAACTGACAAACTACGTGCCAACTGCCGCGCATGCCGAAGCCTACGCCGAGCTTGTCCAACAAAAGGCGATTCGTCGTCGCCTCATTAAGGCAAGTGCTGAAATTTCTGAAATGGGATTCGATGAAGAGACCTCAACCGAGCAATTACTAGAGGCGGCCGAAGCCGAACTCTTCGCCGTTAGTGATCAATCGTTAAAACAAGACCTTGTCAGTATCGAAAGTATTCTTACCGAAAGTTTCGACCGTATGGAAGAACTCCATCGGAACAAGGGACAGCTTCGTGGAGTACGTACCGGCTACCGTGACCTCGACAATATGACTGCCGGTCTGCAGCGGAGTGACCTTATCATCCTCGCGGCTCGTCCTGCCATGGGTAAAACAACTCTTGTGACAAACCTTGCGTATAACGTTGCGACCATTGCCAAACAACCCGTTCTTTTCTTTAGCCTCGAGATGAGTAAAGAGCAATTGGTTGATCGTATGTTAGCCGACGCATCAGGAGTCGACAGCTGGAACATCCGAACCGGTAATCTTTCTGACGATGACTTCAGTAAGCTTTCTGACGCGATGGGTGAGATGGCCGAAGCACCGATCTTTATCGATGACACCCCCGGCGTGAGTGTGCTTGAAATGCGCACAAAGGCTCGCCGCGCCGCCCATGAACAGCCGCTCGGACTTATCATTATCGACTACCTCCAGTTGATGCAGGGAAGTGGTCGCGACAATGGAAACCGTGTTCAAGAAGTGAGTGAGATCTCTCGTGGACTCAAACTTCTTGCGCGTGAATTGAACGTACCGGTTATTGCGCTGTCACAACTTTCGCGTTCTGTAGAATCTCGTTCACCGCAAATTCCAATGCTCTCCGACCTTCGTGAGTCGGGGTCAATCGAGCAAGATGCCGACATCGTGATGTTTATTTACCGCGAAGAATACTACAACCCGGATACCGATCGTAAACAAATCACCGACCTTATAATCGCCAAACACCGTAATGGACCAGTCGGTAAGATTGAATTATTCTTCCACCCCGAGCGACTTCGTTTCATGTCACTCGACCGTACGCATGAATCATAAGAATGCTATAATCAAAGGAACATTATGGCTGCGAGAGATATAACTAATTTCTTTATTTACCGCTGGCGTTACATCGTTGGCTATAGCATTATTGCGTTGATTCTTGCAGGGCTGCTTGTGTTCGCTGGTCTTTTTGTCCCAGGTGGAATATCCCCGGAAGAAATGCGCGCAACTGTTCGAACTGATAGTATCGCTTTTTCTGACCCCTCAACCCTTGCTATCTCGAGTTTGCCGTACTATTTGTTGCAACGGTTTATCTTCCACTTCTTTGGCATTTACGATTTCACGATAAAATTGCCATCGTTGATCATCGCATTATTCTCTGCAGTCGGGTTAATCCTCTTGCTTCGACGTTGGTTTAAACCAAACATTGCCGTCCTAACTTCATTGATTGCGATTACTACAGGTCAATTTTTATTCGTTGCACAAAACGGAAGCGCCGGTATCATCTATATCTTCTGGCCAATCCTACTCCTCGCTCTTGGTACGCAGGTTACTCGCGCAAAAAAGGGTCGTCTGTTCTGGAAGATCTCATTCGCTGCTGCGGCCGCACTTAGTCTCTACACACCGCTCAGTATTTATCCGCTTATCGCGATTGCGCTTGCCGTAGCGCTACACCCACACCTACGGAGTATCGTGCGTAGACTTTCAAAAGCAAAAGTTGCAGCCAGTGTGATCACCGCCGGAATCATCCTTGCGCCACTCGTGTACCTTATTATTCTCAAACCACAGTTTGGACTTACGCTGTTAGGTGCACCGGCGGTCTGGCCTCCGGATTTAGCAGCGAACGCCATGACACTCTTAAAGCAATTCTTCTTATTCTGGGAGCCAAGCACAACAACACTAATGACGCCGGTCTTTGGACTTGGTTCAATTCTTATTATCTTCCTTGGTATCTACCGCCTTATTCTTACACGTGATACTACTCGAAGCTACCTCATCATCCTTTGGATACTCTGTCTCATCCCTGTGCAGTTAATTAACCCTCTGTTTACCAGTGTGACGTTTGTGCCTTCCGTTCTTCTGCTCGCTGCTGGACTCACAAGCCTCATTACATACTGGTATCGATTATTCCCACTCAACCCGTACGCACGAATTGCAGGGCTTATTCCAATTGTGATTCTTGTCGTTACGCTCATCGGTTCGGGACTTGATCGCTATATCTACGGCTACCACTATTCACCGAGTACTGCAGTAAACTTTTCTAACGATTTGAAGCTGATTCCAAAGGATACAAAAAATCTTGTAGTAGGAGAGGATGAACTCGCATTTTACCAAGCCGTTTCACACCACCGTGATTCGCTCACCGTGAGTACAACCCCTAAAAGTGATGCCTTTGTTGCCACACGCAAAGCCCGCGCTAGCATCACCCCGGGCTACGATATCGTGAAGATCACCACCACAACGTACTCAAATGACAGCGATCGACTCTACACCTATAAAAAGAGTTCACAGTAACGTATAATTAAGAAGTAATTAAGAGACGGAGAATACAATGGCTTTTGACCAAATGAAAATGCTGAACAAGCTACGTAAAGCACAGGCTGACCTAAAGAAAGAAATTATTGAAGTTGAAGCCGGCGATGGTGCGGTTGTCGTACAAATCACTGGTGAACTGAAGATGAAGAAAATCACTATTGATCCAGCGTCTGTAGACGTTGATGATATTGCAGAACTTGAACACTGGATTGAAATTGCTGTTCGTGATGGTCTTGCTAAAGCACAAGAAGTTGCTGCTGAAAAAATGAAGCCACTCATGGGTGGACTTGGCAACCTAGGCCTTTAAGCCGATAGGGAACTCTTTATGGCTCATCTGCTGCCAGTTGCACTGGAAAAACTAATCGATGAACTCGGGCGTCTTCCGGGTGTTGGTTCGCGTACTGCCGAGCGGTACGCGTATTTCCTTTTGAAAGCAGATCAACATATCAACACGTCACTTTCTACTGCGATTCACGACATCCACAGTCGCGTAAAGACGTGCCCGGTGACCTTTGCGCTTATTGATGCAGACGAGGAGGTATCAGCGCTGTACAGCGACCCAGACCGCGACAAAACGCTGATTGCAGTAGTCGAAGAGCCACTTGATATCGTTGCCCTTGAGCGAACAGGGCAGTTCAAAGGCACTTACCACGTACTTGGTGGGGCAATTAGCCCAATCGATGGTGTCGGTCCAGAGCAATTACATATTCCAGAGTTACTAAAACGTCTCGTTGATGATGAGGTAAAAGAAGTTATTATCGCCACTAATGCCAGCGTAGAAGGCGAATCAACGGCACTGTTCTTGCAGCGCCATATTAAAGACTCTGGTATTGAAATTCAGATGAGTCGCTTGGCTCGTGGTATTCCTGTTGGAGTTGACCTCGAATACGCCGATCAGATCACACTTTCGCATGCTCTTGAAGGCCGCCGAACTTTCTAGTTTTGAGCATGAAAAAAGACCGTACTCGGTCAGCGAGTCCCAGCCGGAACTCGCTGACCGAGTTTCGGGGGACGGTTTCATTGCAGGTACGATCGGTGCACCTGCAGCAACGACTCGCTGAGTTGCAACATCTCTTTTCGCAGGTCGACGGCATATTCGACCTGGTCAGTAATAATTGCTTCGTCCTGCAAAACGCCGTTCGTCAGCACAGCCGCAGAGAGCCCGCTCACCGTTTGCAAGTAGGTATCAATCGAAACTTTCGTCACGACAAACACCTTTTTATCCAGCTCGTCCACCTGCTCAACAACGAGCTTGAAGCTTTCGCCGCCGTGCCTTGTTATCGAAACAGACCCAAGCAGTCCAAGAGGAACCCTAAAGTCACTCTTTTGGTCGGCAAGTCTTGCGACGATACGGTACAGCTGCCGCTGGTATACGACGTACTGCATCTGACCCCATAAAAGCACGAGGCAGAATATTGACGCGACAAACAGACAGGCTCCTATGAACATATCATTCACAGAGCTTCCAACAACGAACATCAGCACTGTAGCGAGGACCAGGCCCAAACTACGCACGATCCACCGCTTAATGTGCATCTCATTCCTTCCATCGAAAATGTGTGAAACAGGATGCTGCTATCATAGCACCTCTGTAATCTGTTACAATAGACCGTAATGTTTGAATCTGCAAAATCACTTATCGAATCGGCCCAAAAAATTATGGTTATCCAGGCGGAAAACCCTGATGGTGACAGTCTAGGAAGCGCCCTTGCACTCGAGGAAATCTTGTCCGATCTGGGCAAAGACGTACACCTGTACTGCGACGTTGAAATGCCAAAATATCTTCGCTATATCAATGGCTGGGACCGCGTTACTCAAGACTTTGATACGTCAGTCGACCTTGCGATTATTGTCGACACAACGAGCGAAACACTGATTAGTAAAGCGCTTGAAATTAATGGTGCTCGTCATTTCCTTGAATCACACCCAGTGCTTGTTATTGACCATCACACCGAATCTGAAACAACACTGCAATTTGACCATGAAATCTTAGCCGAAGAAGCGGTTGCAACCAGTGAAATTATTTACAAACTTGCCGCACAGTTTAACTGGAAAATTACCACACAAGCAGCCGAAGATATGTTAATTGCAATCATGAGCGACAGCCTTGGACTGACGACACAAAACGTCACACCATCAACGTTCCATACGGTCGGTGAGCTAGTCGCGCTTGGTGCGCACAACAGTGTCATTGAAGAACGTCGTCGTGAGTTTATGAAGAAGTCACCAGAGATTTTGGCATACAAAGGACGCCTTCTTGAACGCATCGAATACAGCCTCGATGGGCAACTTGCAACCGTGCACATTCCTTGGGATGAGATTGCTGAGTTTAGCGACCAGTACAACCCAAGCGTGCTTGTCCTGGATGAAATGCGCCTGGTCCTCGGTGTGAAGATTGCTATTGCTTTCAAAACGTACCCAGACGGAAAGCTCACTGGTAAAATTCGCAGCAACCTTCCAATTGCCGAACAAGTCGCCGGCTTCTTTGGTGGCGGGGGACACAAGTACGCTTCTGGCTTTCGCGTTTTTGAAAGCTATGACAAAATAATGACAGAATTAATCGCAGCAACCGACAAGGCAATCAGCCAATACGAGGAAAACCATGAGTCTTCAATTTCATAACCAACTCTCTCGAACTATTGACCAGTTCAAACCACAAACAGAAGGAAAAGTAAGCCTCTACACCTGTGGACCTACCGTCTATAACTACCTACACGTTGGTAACTGGACCGCTTATATTTACTGGGATACCTTGGTTCGCGTCCTACAGGCAAACAACTTAAATGTGGAACGCGTCATGAATATTACCGACGTTGGGCACCTTGTGAGTGATGCCGATGACGGTGAAGACAAGCTGGAAAAAGGTGCCCGACGTGAAGGCAAAACAGCTTGGGAAGTTGCCGCATTTTATACCGAAGACTTTATTTCTGGAATGAACCGGCTTGGGCTGATTGCACCAACGCATATCACCAAAGCTACCGACTACATTCAAGAGCAGCTCGAACTTGTTCGAGTCTTACAAACCAAAGGTTTTACCTACGAAATTAACGACGGTATTTATTTTGATACCGCAAAATTTCCTTCATACGGCGACTTTGCCGGTCTTGACCTAGAAGCACAAAAAGCTGGAGCACGCGTCGAGTTTAATCCTGAAAAACGAAACCCAAGTGATTTTGCATTATGGAAGTTTACCCCTACCGGCGAAACCCGTGATATGGAATGGGAAACACCCTCAGACCTAATCGAAGCAGGTGAAGCGCGCCAAGGCTTCCCTGGCTGGCACCTCGAATGTTCTGCTATGGCGATGAGTCTTCTTGGTGACACCCTTGACCTACACACTGGCGGTATTGACCACATTCCCGTGCACCACACCAATGAGATTGCGCAGTCCGAGGCAGCAACAGGGCAACCATTTGCAAACTACTGGCTCCACAATAATCACCTGAAAGTAAACGGTACAAAGATTAGTAAGTCGCTTGATAATGGCTACACACTTGATGACCTGGAAAAGAAGGGCTACTCACCACTCGATTTTCGAATGTTTGTACTGCAAAGTCACTACCGCAGTGAAGGGAACTTTACATTTGAAAACTTAGAAGCTGCCAAGAATCGACGACGCAATTGGCGCAATGTTGCGGCGCTTCGTCACCAAACACACGATCGTTTACGTGACGATGACGAGAAGTCGACAGACGAAAGGTCTGTATCGTTATACGCAAGCTCTCAGGCTATCGTTGAGGCACTTTCAAACGATCTTGATACGCCAACAGCCTTCGCTATTATCGACGAAGCCTTTAGCAAACTTGAAGGCAGTCAAACAGAAGACATCCATCAACATGCCCTTACTTCGTTACTTGAGACAATTGATGTAACCCTCGGTCTGCAGTTGATTGAGTCTACCAAAGATATTTCCGACGACAGCAAGCGCCTTATTATCGAACGAGAACGAGCACGCGAAACCAAAGACTGGAAAGCTGCCGACAAACTACGTACCGAAATAGAAAAGAGCGGCATCACTGTTCGTGATACCGCCCATGGATCTGTCTGGGAATATACTGCCTAGGTTTTAAGACTTACTGGCTTTAGTTTTTGCTACAGGAACAATTTCAATATCAGACTTGTCTTCATCCTCATCGTCGAAACTTTTTCTACTTTGAAGATATTCATCAACAAGTACGCGAACTGACCCAGCAATAGGGATTGCGATAATACCACCGACGATACCAAATAGGTACAATCCAATTGTTACTGAACCAAGTACAGCAAGTGCTGAAAGCTCAATCTTTTTCGCTTGGATATGTGGTGAAACAAAGTTGTTTTCAACTTGTTGGTAGATAAAGAAGTAGATGATGTAAATGATTGCTGCTGGCACGGAATTGAATCCAATCAGCGCTGCAATAAGGAGTCCGGCGATCGTTGCACCGAACATTGGAATCAATGAAAGTACAAACGTAATCGCAGCAGTTGGGAAGGCGAGTCCAGATGGAATTTGTGGGAAGATAAGACTCAGTACAAATACAGCAAGTCCGGCGAGAACCGCACCAATGGTTGATACTGTCAGCTGTCTAGTAACGTACCCACTTACGACGCCGTAAATACGACTAATAACTCGCTTGTGAAGTACCATCTTTTTACGGTCTTCGTACACACCCCATAGACGACGAAGCCACATCGGTCCTTCAATAAGCATCAAGAAGGTAAGCACGAGAACAAGAAGTGTTCCAGTGAGGAAAGCGAAGAGTGATCCTACGCCGCTAATAACACCTTTTCCGATATTACTTGCCCAGCTGGCTGCACTGTCTTTTGCAGAAGAAACAGCTTGATCAACTTGTGGTCGCAGGCTGTACTGATCAATCAGTCCATTGACGCCCTTCCATTGGTCGGATGCTGTATCAACAACCGATGGAATGTTTTGTATAAACTTGGCTGTTTGCTGTGCAACAGGTGGAATCACGAGGAATATAACAGATCCCAAGATAACGACCACTAAAATATAAGCAATCGCAGTCGCGAGAACACGACTCTTGCCCGGAAGAATACGTGAAATTTTAGAAACAGGACTATTCAAAGCAAGTGCAAGGAACAGAGCGGTACCTAAAATAATAAGTGCAATGCGTGCATGGTAAATCGCAAAAATAGCGAAACCAAACCCAATTACTACGAGCCAAAATCGGACAAATGTTCTTGTGTCTATATCTATACGGGTCTTCATGAGACGTATTATACACTTGTTGGTGTTTCAGAGATAGCAAAGAGGTGACTTGCCGTAGTTCGATCCTCGACAAACCGCTTATGGCAACGTATAGTGAACGGTAGTATGGAGCCCTTATTCAACAATTTACGACGCGTCTTTAAGGGCAGTATTTTAACCCATCAACTAGACCGCTTAGAGCATAGTCATGATGCGAGTATTTATGAGGTTGTTCCAGAGGCAGTACTTCTGCCTAAAGATACATCCGACATCAAGCACCTTGTTTCATTTGTTAACAAACATAAAACAAACTATCCATCACTTTCTATCACCACCCGCAGCGCTGGAACCGATATGTCTGGTGCTGCCATCGGCAATTCGCTGGTCCTCAGTATGACAAAGTATTTTTCGCGCATTGAAGGTCTTAAAGGAAATATCCTGCACACCCAGCCCGGGGTATTTCTTCGCGACATTGACCCGCTGTTAGCCAAGCACGATTTAATGCTTGGCTCTGCACCGGCGAGTCGTGCCATTTCAACAATTGGCGGTATGGTCGGAAATAATGCCGGGGGCGAACAATCGCTTCGTTACGGAAATACCGAACGATCGGTTCGCGAATTAAAAGTCGTATTTGCTGATGGCAACGAATACATTGTGAAGCCAATTCAGAAAAAAGAGCTTGATCAGAAAATGAAGCAAAAAACTTTTGAAGGACGACTTTACAAACAGGTCTATGATCTTATTGAAAGCAACTACGACCTTATTCATAACGCCCGACCACGCGTTAACAAAAACTCTATGGGGTATAACCTGTGGAGTGTCTGGGACCGTGAAACCGGTATATTCGATATGACGCGACTGATTTCCGGTAGTCAAGGAACATTAGGTATCGTTACCGATATTAAAATAGAGGTAGTCCCAAAAGCACCGCACACCGGTCTGCTACTTGCGTACGTTACGTCGTTTCGACAACTGGGTGCAATCATCCCGCTTGTGATGAAATATAATCCTTCTACCTTTGAAGGTTTTGACGACATTACTTTTAACCTAGGGATTCGAAACTTTAAAAACTTTTCAAAACAACTTGGCGTCAAAGAGATGGTGAAGCAGCAAGCTTGGCTCCTTGGACAAGTTGCGAGGTTTAAAGGACACCTTCCTAACATTGTCTTGATGATCGAATTTGAAGGCCAAACAAAAGCCGAAGTTTACAAAAAGATCTCAAAACTTCACGACACACTAAAGCAATTCCGCATAAAAATGGACATAGAAGGTGACGAAGCGGCCAGTGCGCCTTTTTGGCAAATCCGTCGATCTTCTTTATGGCTCCTTCGAACACGCGTCAAAGACAAGTACGCTTCACCATTTATTGATGACCTCACAGTACAACCAAAATATCTACCCGAGTTCTTACCAAAATTACGAAAAGTCATCCGTAAATATAAACTACCTGCGACATTGTCAGGTCACTTTGGTGATGGCAATTTCCACATTGTGCCCCTTATGGACATCGAAAGTAAAAAAGAGCAGGCCAAGCTCGAACCAGTCATGCGTGAAATTATCCCGCTTGTCTTGAAGTACAACGGTACATTAGCGGGTGAGCACAACGACGGCATGGTACGTGGTCCTTGGCTACCAGCTGTTTTCGGCAACGATATGTTTGCACTTTTCAAACATACAAAAGAAATCTTTGATCCACAGTATATTTTTAATCCTCACAAGAAAACCGATGCTTCGTGGGAATACAGTATGGATCATATTCGCACTCGTAACAGTGGTGGACTTATCAAATAGCTTTGACGAAATCCACTAGATAATGTATAGTAAAAGTACATATGAGCACAGATACTATCAACGAAACAGTCGGATGCGTCAAGGCGGCAACAAAAATTCTTGGTGACAAATGGACACCGCAACTACTTCGTTTCTTCATCAACGAAGAATCGGTTCGTTTTTGCCAAATCCAGGATCTCGTTGAAGGAATTAACCCTCGAACACTGTCTGCACGTCTAGACCATCTTGAAGCAGAAGGTATTATCACTAAGAATGCCACAACTTCTGATAGTCGCTGCGAGTATCGCCTTACCACTAAAGGGCGTGACCTAATGCCCGTCCTTAAAAGCATGCAAGCCTGGAGTGACCAATACAGCCCTGAAACAGCTACAGCCATCGCTTAGCCAAACAAAGTCTCAGTCTTCTCTCAGCAAATTAGCGCTATAATAGTCTTATGAGAGTTTTAATCGTTGAAGATGAACACAAGATTGCCCGAGCTCTGAAAAAAGCCCTTGAACAAGAAACCTATGCCGTTGATGTCGCTTTTGACGGAGACGAGGGCTACGCTATGGCAACCACTGAACCCTACGACATTGCGATCATAGACCGCATGCTTCCTGGTGGCTACGACGGTCTTGGTATTGTTCGTGCTATGCGCGAAGCAAAAGTCCATACTCCTGTCTTATTTCTGAGTGCACTTGGAAGCGTTTCAGAACGTACCGCCGGACTTGATGCAGGTGCCGATGATTACCTCGTAAAGCCTTTTGCTCTAGAGGAATTATTAGCAAGAGTTCGCGCCTTGATGCGTCGCCCCACCGAGCAGCAGTCGGCAATCCTGAAAGCAGGGGATTTAAGCCTTGATACCGTAACCTACAGCGTAGAACGTGCCGGCAAGCCAGTACAGCTGACAAGTAAAGAATTTGCCTTATTAGAATATATGCTCCGTAACCCTGGACGCCCGCTTAGCAAAGAAGTGATTATTAGTCACGTCTGGGATTATGATGCCGACATTCTACCCAACACTGTTGAGGTATATATTAAATACCTTCGAAACAAAATTGATTCGCCATTTAAAAAACCGCTTATTCATACTGTGAGAGGATTCGGCTACAAGCTCGAAGCATAGGTATGCGACGTGTTTAAATCTGCAACCCTCAAACTCACCGCATGGTACTTGGTCATCCTTATGGTGATCAGTTTTGTATTTAGTGTTGCGATTTATCAGTTGAATTTTCACGAAGTAAATGTGCGATTAGAGAATCTTCAAAACGCCCTTATGGAGCCGGCACTCCCCACAACTGGCATCAAAACAGTTACTTTCCAGGATGCCCAAGATCAAATTCGTATCGATCAATCCGAGCAAGCCGCAACACAGATGATTTTAGCGCTGGTATATATTAATGCATTTATCTTATTATTCGGTGGCTTCGGGAGTTATTTTCTGGCACGTAGAACACTAGGGCCAATAGAGAAGGCCCATGAGGCGCAAAGTAGATTTACCAGCGACGCCAGTCACGAACTACGCACGCCATTGTCGGCGATGAAGGCAGAGCTTGAAGTATACCTGCGTGATAACAATTTAACATTAGATGAGGCAAAAGAACTTCTTGAAAGCAACCTTGAAGAAGTCGATAAACTCATCATGTTATCTGAAATGCTGTTAAAAATGGCTCGCCTTGATTACGATAAGCTTGAGAAAAAACAAATCGATCTTGTCGAATTATTACCCTCAGCAATGAAACCCTTTAATAAGTCAAAAAAGCGCTTCGATATCACTACCCGTAAGCAAGCAGTCATTATTGGAAACGAAGCAGCTGTTTTAGAGCTTATGAATATCCTTATCGAAAACGCCTTAAAATACAGCCCTCAGCGCTCACGTATTAGTGTGCGTATTTTTGAACGCCGAACAATGACTGGATTTGAAATTAAAAATACGGGTATCCCTATTAGCGAAGAAAAGTTGCCACATATTTTCGATCGATTCTACCGCGGGGATAATTCAAGAACCGAAAGTGGCAAAAATGGGTACGGGCTTGGGCTTGCGATTGCAAAGAAAATTACCGAAATCCATCATGGCTACATGCAAGCAAGTTCAACCGACAAAGAAACATCGTTTACATTTTATTTACCGAATCTTAGAAACCTATCTGCAAAAATTCAAGATCCTCAACTGTAGATATTTCACAGGATTTACAGAGGTAACTTACAATATGGCAAAATTACAACAAAATAGTGTGTTGTTTTAAGAATCTATTCAGCTAAGCGCGTAATACTATAACCAGTAGCGCATTTATTGCTACAACAAAAACAGCTGAAAACAGCAAGAAATAGGAGGGAGTGAACTGTATGAACACCACCATCAATTCAATGAACAGAGCAACTATGCCAGAAAAAACAATTCTACTCAGTAAAAAGGGTATGAAAGAATTAAAGAAGGCAATTTCACAACTTGAACACGACCGTGCAATGACCATCAAGGGTCTGCATGATATAGACAAAACTACCGGACATGATGATCGCCTCGAACGTATCGAGCGACTTGCACGACTTGAATCAATCGAGTCTGAGCTTGCCGAAAAACACCAAACCATTCTTGAAGCCAAACTTTTACCTTCAAAGCGAGCACGTATGAAAGTCGCTATGGGGTCAGTCGTCGACCTCATCGACCAACAAGGACGACTTTTCCGATACACGCTGGTTGATACTATCGAAGCGAACCCAAGTGACGGACGCATTTCAGTCGTCAGTCCACTAGGACGTAACCTCGTTGGTAAAACAGTGAAAGATATTGTTGAGTGGGGATCAGGGATGCACAGCGCCAAGTTCCAACTCGTAAAAATCTCGTAGCAAATTAGACCTAAATAACCCCCGTGTGAGACGGGGGTTATTTTATTCTCTGGTACAATAGAGCTAATGCTTTACTACCGTACATCAATCGAAGATACATACAAAGATTTAGGGACAGGACCAAAAGGCTTGTCTCGCCAAGAGGTAACGGCCAGACTTACGAAATACGGTCGAAATGAAATCCATATTAAGGGAGAACCCCTTTGGAAAAAACTAGCCGAACCGTTCATGAACGTTTTCATGTTAGTGCTGTTTATTGCAGTAGTTATCAGCCTTTTCCATCACGCAATTTTTGACGCGGTAATCATCCTGGTCATCATGCTCACCAGCGCAGTTATCTACTATGTACAGCGATTTTCAACCGAACGTATTCTTCGTTCCTTACAAAAACATACCGCGCAACAAGTTGAAGTCATTCGTGGTGGCGAAACTAGATATATCGATGATTCTGAATTAGTTCCTGGTGATATCATCCAGCTCAATGAAGGTGATAAAATTCCTGCCGATATTCGATTGGTCGCTGCGAATACCTTGCGTGTTGATGAGGCCGTACTGACTGGTGAATCAGTGCCGGTAAATAAGATTACCGATGCCCTAGATAGTAAAAAAGAGGTTTACGAACAGTTGAACATGCTCTTTCAAGGATCCTTCATTGTTTCTGGCCAAGCAACGGGGGTAGTAGTCCAGACTGGTAATACTACCGAGTTTGGTCGCATCGCCGCACTTTCCAGCAAGTCATCTGAATCAACTACCAGTCCGGTACAAAAAAAGATCGACAAGCTACTGAGCTATATCATTATGGCGGTTGGCGGACTGGCTGTTGGCGCATTTATCCTTGCGATATCACGAGGTATTGAACTGAGCGAAGCGATACGATTCGTCCTCGCACTGTCCGTATCAGCCGTACCAGAAAGCCTGCCTGTCGCTATCTCTGTCATCCTCGTCCTCGGAATGCGCCGTATGGCTGCCAAGAAAGCGTTAGTGCGCAGCATGAAGGCAATCGAAACTATTGGGGTAATCACGACAATTGCAACAGACAAGACCGGTACATTAACCGAGAATAAGCTTTCTGTTCAAGAAACTTGGCAACCAGAGAAAACAAAGCATCATTTACCAACTATCGCACACCGCACCATCAACCAACACGGCGAGCATACCCGCGACCCATTAGATATTGCCATGATTGAGTTTACCGAAGCCGAAGATCTTATCGAATTAAAGGGTGAGCCGATCAAGAAACTGCCGTTCAATCAAACTTTCTCAATGAGCGGAAATATTTGGCATCACGAAGGCAAGTATGACTTGGTAATAAAAGGTGCGCCCGAACAGGTAATTGCACGAAGTCACTTATCAGCACCTGACAAAAAAGAAGCTGAAAAAGCACTAACAGGTCTGACGTCACAAGGATACAGGGTGATCGCGCTCGCAACGATTGCTATTAAGAGCCCTGTTGAAGCCTTCGAAGAATTATCTTCGCAGCACGTCTTTACGTTTGTCGGATTCCTTGCGGTAGCTGACACACTTCGTCCTTCGGCACGTCGTGCGATTACAACGGCACAGGTCGCCGGCGTCACAGTTCGTATGATTACCGGTGACCACTTTGAAACCGCCTACCATATCGGTAAGCAGCTTGGTCTCATCCATTCGCGTGATCAAGTATTTGATAGCCGTGAA
>Ga0247804_10000725_pt1 | contig 15113 bp, 8 predicted proteins | sample UWRJL029104C1_FD_181142 | JGI IMG/M metagenome (GOLD analysis project Ga0247804, IMG submission 181142) | Plant litter microbial communities from Arlington Agricultural Research Station in Wisconsin, United States - UWRJ-L029-104C-1 | ecosystem: Environmental > Terrestrial > Plant litter >...
AGGAGCGTGATAGGTGGTCCTGGACCGTTTATGCGTGTCTGCGTGTCCTGCGTGTATGCGTCGAATGCGAAAGGCTAGTGGGTTGGTGGTTGTTGTGGTGCAGGTGGTGCTGGTGATATGCTGGTGATATGCTGGTGGTGATGGTGATGGGAGGTTTTAAGGTTTCATGACGGAGAACGGAAGAGGATTGAAGGAGGGGCGTTTAGCGTTCACCTTGCCAAGCCTTTTATATGAAGCGAGCCGGGTGGTGATGGTTGACTTATTTTGATGATGATGATAATGATAAGTCTTGGGCAATGAATGAACGATGAATGAGATGGGTTGTTTCTGTTGGCGTTTGAGCATTCACCACCGGTTACTCAGATACAGAAAAAGAAACTGGACAGCGTGTTGGGGATGAAGCACTGCATGCAAAATGGCATAACGGCGCAATGTGATTGCTTTAACATCTCCCTCGCCCCCTGGACGATAACAAGAGAACTATATTTGGGGCCAGCAGCCGGGGAAGTCTCACAATCAGCCAGGATACACATTATGTCAGGCACCAGGCACGCATGATTCGTTGCATGCCTCGTCAAAGACTCCCCCGTATTGAGGAATGGATACAGCTATATCGTGCGTATTGAAGGGATGGCCATCCAACCCCTGCTTGTTCACAGACGGTCCACATTGATCACCGGTTTGTGAGGGAACCAACATCATGACACGCAAAGAAAGCTGAGAACTAGTCATGAAATGAAAGATCAGTCAACTGACTATCCTCGCAATTACCAAAGCTTCAGTGGCAACAATTGGAGAATAGCTTGCGCTGGGATGCTAAGAATACATTGCACGGTAGTGGTATATACGAATGGGGGAAATGAAGGATTTCAGCCGCATGTATGTAAGACGGGGGTTTACATCAAACTCTTCTTATTCTCTGCTCCGACCAGTCGTGCGTGGTGAAAAGGAAGCCTTGGACCAGAAACATAGCAAAAACAATTAATGAATGTATGATATGATAGTGAAATCTATCTACCTCTGTCACGCATTATCAAACCAGGTAAAACTTTCGCCTGCATGACTCAGCATCCCCCCTTGTATTATGGTTTTGATCGTTTGAGGCTCAACTCACTCTTAATTACTGCATTCCCCCCACTCACCCAATCATCTTCCTCCAATTTGACCGTTTCTCGGCACTCGCCACATCTGCACCGCCACCGCCGCCACGCTGTTGCACCGCCACAAAATAAAAGTCATTGACCTCACCAAACCCGTCCATACCAAAACCACCCAAACCTGCCCATTTGTCCTATTCCACAAACTCATCATGCCACCAAAAGCAAAGCCTGTCAACTGGGCCATGTACGCCAAGATGATTATCGGGTAATGACCCTCCGTTTCCTTCTCCTTACAATCGCTATAACCCCTGCATCTTAACCCGATACAGAGACCCTGCCCTCAAGTCACAAACCTCCTTTAAAACTACCACGAGATATAATATTCCCGCTAACAAGTGGCATTCCAGTGGCGGAGCAATGGTCATCGGAGGTCCGGCACTTGTATATTGGGTCACGCCGAGCGAGGAACAGCTCTTTCTCAAATACAACCCGGAGCTGCAGAAGCGGAGTCTGGAGAACCGCGCGCAAAAGGAGCAGGATTTCGAGGACTTTGTGCAGCGGCTGAAGGTCTATTCCAAGAGCGACAAACATAGTGAGTCTTAGATCTCTGTTAAGAGGAACACATTCCGTTGCGGGTCTAGGGAAAGAGAGTGGAAAGTGCATAGAGCGTTCTCTGGGAATGAATTATGCTTCTTGGAATTCTGAAATAAGAAGTGGATACTGATCTGTTGAAACAGTATGGGAAGCCGCAGCCGATATCGAAAGAGAAGCCAGAGACGGGAAGATCTTAGAGCAAGCCAAGTTGTTGCAGGAGATGCGCGAGAGGAAAGAGGAGATGCGGAAGGATGGTGTAAAGGCAGTCCCCGGCGGCAGCTTATGATCCATGTCATGATCTGGTCTTGAATACAGGAGCTGGGTTGGGACGGGGTCAGTGTATTATATGATATGATATGACATGGGCGTTCAGGTCTGGGCTGGAATGTAACTTCAACTTCCAAGGGAGGTTTTTGTATATGGCTATATTAGTTGCTGTTATGATAGAAATAACGTGTACATACCAAACGGTAACATTCTACTTTAGCTATATTCGTCTGCTTGAAGCTCTCGTTATGATAAGTAACCTGTTGAATCAACGAAGCATTTTCTCATTGCAGCATTACCTTTAATCTAGGTTATCACATAAGTATTTTCAATTTCAGCACTTCTCATTGATTTATAATTTTTAAACAAGCATCAAAGTTTGCTACAACTTAAGATAAGATACTTCAAGCAGGTAGGTGTGGCAAAATTATCTGCAAAAATGTGGTTACATTTATGATAAAATTACGCTGAGTATCGACAATATTACGTGAAATCACCTTGAATTTTTTTAAATACTTTGACAGAATGGAAATTATAGTTATCCTCTAAACATACTCCCTCGCGCATTCACACAATTCTAGGCACCCACACAGGTAGCAATACACCTAACGTCAACATCTCTTTTACTATATGAATACAGCCAATCTTGATACTTTGGCTGTTCTATATTTTGGCCAGCTATAGTATGAAAGCTATTTAATAATTTTTGCAAACTCAAGGATATAAGAAAAGCACTGTCTTGATCAAGTCTGGATTCGACGCTCTACGATATTTGACATCGAACTTCTGCACAAGCCTGCTTAGTATTCATTGTAGTTTTATTAAGGAGAGAGTTCCTGACTCGGCGAGCTAAGTTAGACTTTTTTAAATTTCAAAAGACAAATAAAAATGAAATCAAAGCTTGAGAGTTTAAAGGTTCTTCTAGGTATGTCAAATAAGTCGACTGCGGGTCGTGCGTCGTGCGAGTCTTGTTCTAATAACTATCCCTCCCGAAGAATCTCTACAGCGTCTTGAGATTGGATCCTCCCCCATTGAGGAGTCCAAGTTAGAGTAAAGACACCAATGAAATTTTCCGGTTTTGTGGGTGATCAAGGCGGCTTATATATGTTGCCGTGTTACAGAAATCATTCATCGCAGAGGAAAGGACTCATATAGTTGACTAAAAGATGATTTCAAAGACAATACACTGGATCAAACTGTTATGTTAAATATGAACACCGTAAATGCGCTCACTTAATTTGGAGGACCATAAAAAATGAAAATGAAATCTTTAGTGGATATATAGTTGTTGAACGTCGCTTCCTCAATTTAGTACACATCGCACTTCACTCAGACTCGAACTAGCAGTCTCCCATATCTGCAATACCTGTTATGGAAATAAAGGCTCAAACTATCTTCTAGAACACGCCAGTTCTGTATCGTCAGCTACATTAACTAGAATCAGCTTTACTTTATTTGGAGCAGTCGACAACTGCAAAATCTTGCTAGAAGCGGCCCTCAGTCAACATTCAAATCCACTAGTGGTATATCTGCATCCACCGCCGTTCTCAAGATGTTTTTCCAACTACCATCCTCGATCATCTCTCCAGATTGTTCAAGTAGAAGTGTACTTTCCGAGGACATAGTTAACACAGTCCAAGATCCCATTCTTACCAAAAACACCGATATAACAGAAGATATCGTGATATCTTTTCCAAGGCCTGGAGTATCCAAGAAGCGAAAAAATAATACAACAAGCAAACCTCGACAAGCAAAAATGGCTCCTGCTCGACCTCCGATCCAAGGCGCGAGCCAGAACCAAAGAGCCATGGATGAGCATATGGCAAATACTCACCGGCCTCTGAACGGGCGGCGCTCCGAGCGGAAACAGAATATTGACAAGCATGGTAGATCTGGTCAGCAGTCCAAACGGATCCATGAACAGTCCTCAATGTCAATGACCCAGCGGCAAATGAGCCTTGGGCCCCATATGCCTCAGATTGGGCGATATCATGACCCGTCACAGCACAGCTTCCAACAGAATTCACACTTTGAGGAACCTTATCCCTTTTCCAACGTGAATCGCATAAACCAGCCCTATGTTGCAGCTCATATCCAACAGGGGTATAGACAGCCACAAAATTTGCAACAGCAACCTTTGCAACAGAACATACCATTTCAGGAAGCTCATTATCAGTCTATCCCAAACAAAATAAGTCAAACCTTCGTTGCAGCTCAAATACAACAGGATTATAGGCAGCAAAAGTTGCAACCGCTTCCATCTGCACCTCCCAACCAGATTGTTGTTAATCCAGCGCGGCAGTTGATAAAAACAATAGTTCGTCATCCTCTTCACTTCCCGGATGTTTACCTGTGTGATAAGAAGCACCACTTTTCGAGAATGGAGTGGCGCAAGCATCCAGATACTGGTACCCTTCAGGGTCATATGATCCGTCAAGCTTTGATATATGCAGTGCCTAAAGGGCATCCGTTGTACAACTGGCACTTGAGCCAAACTGTTCTCACAGTTGGCAGTCAAGCAGATGAACAACTTGTTGATATAGATTTCCTACCGGGTGACGAGCCAGCATTTGAGGCTTCGTATTTTCCTGACAACCCTCGGCAACTTTTCTATCACGTCAAAGAGTTAGCTGGGAATCAGAGCACTCAGCAAAAGTGGCCAAGCTTAGTTGGACAGATGGTTCCAGCTCCAATTCAATCACAGCCACTACAACTACCAGGACCATCACAATCGCAACAACCGCAACAACAGCCCACCCCTATGCCGACCCCAACCGCCTCTATCTTAAACCCTCAGCCTATGTGCCTTCACTTCTGCATCATGTGTCAACGTCGACTCCAGTACACAGATGGTGTGTGGGACTTTGACCTGGTTGCTGCCATATGTCATGGCTGTCGGGTTCTTCAAGGTCGTGCTAGCGCCGACGTGATGCCTTTATTAACAATGGATCAGATGAACTTGGATATTGCAATGCTTGATTGAGGGTTATAAATGTTAGGGGATTTTTGGATAGCGAGGAAGGGATATTATATAAATAATCAATCATCCAATTTGAAAATGTAAACAACTCTTTATTTGATTCTAGTTGATAAGTTGTATGCAGCTTTGGAAGTCATGATATGATATATTGCGGACACAATCAAGACTGGGTTCAAAATTGAGTTGGATTAACCTTGCTAATCGTCAATACTCTGAAATTGGAGATTAATAAATGAAAGAATGAATTATTTATAGTTAAATATCCGCGTAATCCTTGCATAAAACAAAAGCTCAAAATATAGCTAGGCAATGATGTCTCCACAGCTGCAATCAGTCTCCATTCTTTGTTTAAATCCTTAACACATCTGCATCATATGCTCATTTATATTAATTACCATTCCAGCACGAAAATAATATCTAGTTATCGAAATTGACACCTGACTTGAAAAACCAATATGTCTGATTCGGATTGGTGGCCAGGGCTGTTTCATTGGTGATTGTCAATAGTTTAAGGTGAGTATCGTTAGATTCTTGATTTTTAAATCTACCTACAGCACGATGTTATATCCTCTTCTAGCGCCTACATCATGAATCGCTAGTGATGTTGATAAAGTGGTTATATATATTCCCACATTAGCCTCTACACCTCTATCTCCACGCCTTGCAAATTGCCTTCTGCTCGCCAGGCTTCTATATGTGTAAGAAAGTCTTCAATACCATTGCCCCAAACTCCAGAGCGCGCCATTTTCATTTGCTCCTCCGGTGGCGTCCGGTCAATTGCACCCTCGAGGTTGAAAAAACTTGGAGTACAGCCAATTATCGCTGCCATGGGGATCGATCGCATCATTATTTGTAAAGCCCAATCCGCAGCAGCGGCAGCCGTTGATGATACGGCGAACGGTTTCCCACCAGCCCTCTTTTGTGCTTCCGTAAGGATGTATGCAGAGTGTTTCCCCATGGCGTCGTCGTTGAAGAGATAGTTTCCGCTCCCCGAAGCTTGCCACGGCCCAGCGAGAAACAAGTTTGGGAAATTGTGATCAAGCACGCCGTGCAAGGTCGACGGTCCGTTACGAGCCCACTCGTCGGTCATGGAAATGCCCTCACGACCGGTAATGGTCAAGTTAGCCTTATCGGCAGGTGTACCGCCAAAAGGCGCTCTGTAGCCTGTTGCAAATATGATAATATCGACGGGATATGACTGCTCGCCGACGATAATGGAGTCTGCTGTGATGCGATCTAGTCCTTTTCCATTGGTGTCAATAAGTGTCACATTGTCACGATTGAAGGTTGGGAGATACTCGTCACTGAAACAGGGGCGCTTGCACCACGTTGGATACCATGCCTGGAGCAGTTTGGCAGTTGTCGGATCCGTGACTTCGCGCTCCACCCGAGCTCGGATTTGATTTTGTCTTGGGAGGTCGAGAGCGTTGAGTAATTTCATATAAGCTGGCAATTCCTCCATGGTTTTAGGCCCAGAAGCGTTGCCTGTAATCGCAGCCATCCCGACTGCGTGCGTCCATTGGTCGTTAACGAGGTTGACATCAGGCTGCTTCTCAGTGGTGAAGTGCTGGTGGAAATTCCTCATACGCTCACGCTGCCACCCCGGAGATGTAGCCACGTTTCTCTTGAAGTCCTCGATATCTGTTTCACTTTGATCACGACGATCTACGGAGGCAGGCGTGCGCTGAACAATATACAATTTCTTTGACGCGCGAGCGAGATGTGGGATAAATTGGACAGATGAAGCACCCGTTCCGATTACTGCAACTCGTTTGTCTTTCAAATTTGAAAGAATCGGGTTCCCTGGAGATCCGCCGGTCACGGAATAATTCCATCGTGAAGAGTGGAAAATATCCCCTTTAAAGTCAGGTATCCCGGGAATTCCAGGTAGCTTGGGCCAGTTCAGTACCCCATTTACTGTCGCAACAAATTGAGAGCGAACGTTCAATGTTTGAGGTTGTTTTCCTTTGCCCTTCTGTACAAGCTCAACTTTCCACTCTTTAGTCGACTCATCCCATTCCAACTTCTCGGCTTTTGTGAGAAAAACCGCACTGTCAGCAATCTTCCACTTCTGCGCGATAAGATCGGCGTACTGGCGAATCTCTTCACCGGATGAATAGCGATGTTTTGGGATATAACCAGTCTCTTCCAGCAGGGGAAGGTAGCAATAACTTTCGATGTCACAGGCCAGTCCTGGGTATCGATTATGGTACCAGGTTCCTCCAAACCCAGCCGCGCTATCGACAATGCGGATATTTTCTGGCTTAATACCAGCTTGAATCATACGTACTGCGTACAATATTCCTCCAAATCCAGCCCCAAGAATAAGTAACTGACAACAGTTGTCGGGGAACAGTGATTGAGCATCTTTGACAGCAGCTGGATCCGCCCAAGGATCTTCTTGAAAGTAGCGGAACTTATCCGAAAGCGATATATCGATAAACTGTTCCTCACCATCGTCTCGTAGTCGCTTCGCACGCTCTTCACCATAGCGTTTCTCTACATTCAGAGCATATACCTCATCTGTAGTCACGTCATCAAAGCCAAGGAGGACAGCATCCGTCGCTGTCACGCTTTTTGGGATGGACATTGTATGTTTAATCCCAAGAGGAGTTTATAACGATTAAATGACAATTTTGTTAACAGAATAGCGGATGTCCAAGATTGTGTGTGATGGGTGCTCTTAGTTTTCTAGAGTTTCGAGTGCGAAAGCTGACATGTTTGTTGTGTTGGAACCAACTCGTTACGCTTCTTATTACTGGTTTGGGCAATATCCGAGCTGATTGTACCATTGTTAACCAATCGGATAATTGTTGGATTCTACTATTTAGAACTGATCGCAAATTATTCTAAGTGTAAGATCATATCTATTTCATTGGTTATAACATTTCTACGCCGTATTGTATTTCCGCGGTTAAGCCGATCGCAAATGAGTTTAGCACTACCTGATCCTACAAGTACAAAAACGACCTTCTGGGCGCAAATCCATGTCACTTTCGTACCTTGAAACAGCTTATCAAATACGATGGACCTGCGTGTTCTACCAAGACTTATACATATATAAAATGAGAGAAGGCTGGCTAACTGCTTTCTCTTGCTCTTCTCTACGTGTAGAAGCCATAGCCCAAACCAGAATAATATCCTGTTGAAACGGTCAAATTTGTATTAGCCGAAGGTATCTCAACAAAACTCGTTTCTTTTTCGATGGATAAACTTCTGGTTGAAGGTCACATCACCCTAAATTTCATTGTGCACAAATATACGCTAATAAAAATAGTCAAACTTCATAGAAGCACTGACTCATATTGCTGTCTCTCAAGTTATTTTGTTTTAATTGAAGATTGACCTGCTTTAAACCTTGCTACGCCAATTCTATATACTTCAAACTGACGAGAACTGAATTGTAGTACTATAGATTGGGTTTGCTTAGTTTTAAATACTGAAAATCAACGTGCTTTCAATCCTAATATGACGAGCTTGTATACTTCTATTGTGGCCTCAGGCCCACACCCATTAGCTAGCTAGTATACCTATACCTCTCCCGTACGGAGAGTTTCCTTCCCTAGACTTATCACAAATCAAGAACCTGATACACGTTTTCACCAAGGAACCTCTTCTTATCGTATCGTGAGTACAGGTCCCTGACAACTTCTGACCAAAGCAGTCCGAATTATCTTACTGGGATTCAGAAGATACTCTGGGTTTAAGCATGAGTGACGTTATCTTTCAGACGTAGAGCAACTCAAATCTAGGTTGACTTGCTAGCTTTTCAACTTGAAGAGATTCCAAATAGAATTCTCTGAAAGCAGCACGCTATTGCAAGCCTCCACGTAAGAGAAATATCCGGATAACACTACGAAAGTTTCCATTTCCTATGTCGTCTTCATACCTGTCAGGGACCTCTACTCACGATAGGTACAATAGGAGAGGTTCCTATGCGTAAGCGTGTGATAAGGTTCTTGTATTCTGATAAGTCTAAGGAAGGAAGCTCTCCGTAGGGAGAAATCTAGGTATAGCTAACTAAAGGGGGTGTGGGTGCTTGAGGCCACAACAATACCTGCAAACAATGAGACATGTGCCATAAGGCTTGTTGAGCACGCAGTCTAAATTTGGGTTTCAGTAAAATAACAACAGATATCAATCATCTCTTAGATGTCAATTACTACTTTATATCACTAAGTCGCATATCGTAAGACTTTGAGTTAGAATTTAAGTGGGATTTTAGAAGAGTTATTGGAACACTGTATTTCGTAACCCCTAGATATTAGTATGAATTTTCGATAACTTCAACGCCAATGATGCTTCAATATACAACGACAGCTTAAAACAATTAATTAGAGCTATATAATACACTAGCTCGTTAAGAAGCTAGATTTGCCTAGATGCTTCATATGTTATCTGTTTACTGATTTTAAACATCTCATATTAGCAAAAATAAACAAGGCTAAACCGAAATATGCAATTGACTGCAAAGACCAAACTCTATACCGTGATAAGCTGTTATCAACTATAGAGCACTTTCTAAACAATTTGTAATCAATATAATGACATCGCCATAGAAGAAGAGCATGACTAGTGATATATCTGACTTTTTATATTTCAACCTTGATGGATTGGCCGAAACCGATAGCTAAGGCGTTGTTAGTGGAATGCTAGATTGTTTGATAGCTAATTGTTTCGCCTAGAAGTCTGTGTCATTTCTCGTAGAAGAAAGATGAAAGAGCATCAAGAGGCTGTATCTCTGCTACCTTCTCCTCTCAACCTCGGTGTGTAACAGAGCATACATTTATATTACCATCGTCTGCGGCTAGGTCTTTCGCAACTGATAACTTTCTACTGCCAATGGAACGGAATTTGATTTGTGTTAGTCTCTACTAAAGTAGTAGGATGTATTGGAAGGACGAGGTCTTTATCGTAAGCCTTTTGGCAGGATGTATGACCTTGGTCAGAGGACCTTTGTATTCATCAAATGATGCCGGGACTATACTGTAGTTTATCTGAATAGAAAAACAGTTTTATGAATTTACTTTGGAGGTAAGTAGCTCTTCCTGGATGCGGACATGATCTATCATTGCTGTTGGCTGACTAAGACCTCTTTTTTGGATAAAAAAATAAAAAAAGAAAGATCGTATAAATTCGTAGTGTCAACTGGCTGATACCGGAACGTAAGAAGTATTGGAGGCTGGGACATTTCTTTTTCCTTGCTAGTGCTGTAGGACGGACTTTTAGCTGTGCCACTTGACGTAATGGCCTTGTGCATCACCTCGCCTTTTCCCCATCACACGAATATGCAATTTTACTTTTCGTGCGAATTGCATCTAGCTTCTGCCAATATATTTGTGTAGATGGTAAGCTCTTTCATTGGTGCTTTTGCCCTACTAGATATGAGAAACAAGGTTAAGACACCAAGTAAACTTCGGAAACATTATCCGATCTGCCGAGTGATTATAGCCTCAATGGCTCGTTTAGGAAGGTCTTCCCAATCTGTAAAATCTCCAACATCAAGCAACCAATTGAAGAACGAGGCACGCCTAAAACATGCCAAAAGTAGATGTGCGAGCGTCTTGTTTCTTAAATAGTAACGCGCGGTATCTTTGAGGGGCTTTGTAGCCCTTGCATTTCAATTGCAGGCCACCTATGTCTATTGAACCGCTCTCAGAAATAAGGAAATCCACAATTCGTAGGTAAGGCAGTTCATGTTCAACCTTATGCAAAGATTATTGCGATGTTACGTATATTATTTTGCCCCACGAACTTCTACTTCACGTGTGTAAGATTATTCGGTCTGACATGATGGTGTATGGCTCCCGGAAATGTACACGAACGACAATCACCGAGTAGACCCAACAGATTAGTGGAGAGAAAAATAAATTTACATGGGTATAAGGTATCCTACCTGTCTCCCTCTAAACTATTAATAAAGTACTGTAGTTTTTAAGCATCAAAAATTGATATTAAACTATAGTCTCTGTAGCCCTATAGACTTTAATAGATTTTACCACGCAATTTCTTTTATCTAAAAACCTAGATTTCAGTTGCATCTATCTAAATGTAAAGCTAATATTAAGCGCAGAAATTTGAAATAATATAAATCGATAATTTACAGAGCTACAGAGGAGAAACCTGCCAACGATAAAATGTGATTCCAATTCGCTACAATGTTGTATCATAAGATTAGAAATTTTTAATTTTAACGCTATCGAATCTATTAAGTTTAAGACTTCATTCCAACTCGGGAGGCTGAACAAATATTATGTTAAATTCGAATTTTATGAAATTTACTGAATTACAGAAGTTTATCTGCGGTGTGCTACATGCTAGCATAAGCGGAATTTTGCAAACGCGGAGGTTAGGAGATGGTGGACTGCGCCTCGCACTAATCATTCTAGACAGTAAGGTACAGCAAATCTGTACACCTCCGTGCCAGCCAGTCTAAGAAGAGAACCGCACGGAATCGCTATCCGTCAAGCGGTTACCTGCGAAAGCTAGACGAATGCACATGCTTGCTACCCCTCACTGTGCAAGGCAATTGCGCGATAGACTTGATGTTGTCTTAATGGCATGACACTATATCGCTTAATCTCGGCGTGGACGTCGAAATAGTCGCAGAGTTCCGGTGGGGCCAACCAGCGTTGCCCTTCGTTCCCACCTCGATAGCCTTCTATTAGTATGACCTACCCATAATACTCAAAGAAATATTTGCTAGGAGCATTTGTACTCACTACCGCTGCTCACGAGGCAGCAGCGGCAGCCTATCGTTGTTTTCAGCTTCGAATGGAGGCTTGTTCTGCGACAGCCATATTCTTAGCCTCTTGGTATTGGCATATGCTGTTGGTATTTACGAATATGTTATTGGTTTGACGGCGGATACACCCTGTTTTGGTTCTCTAGATGCAAATCTCGTAATGCTAAAGGGCTTTATAGAGTGAGATAAAGCAGCGTTTATAATAGCAATATTCAAGTACAGTAAGCTGTTTCAGCCAATAGAATACTCTTAGATGAGAAGAATTTAAGTTTATTCAACTTTAAAAGTCCTGAACGGACTAGTTTATTCACTGCTAGTCCTCAAGTGATCTTTCAAATATGGGACTAGTTCCCCTGAGATAGGCTAGGATTTAATGAGAGGAGGATGAAAGGTATATAAGCTAGACATTCAAGCCCTTTAGAAATCACCTTAAGCTCCATCCATAGTTTTCACTCTTTGCTCGCTCACTTCATATCTTTTCCCCTTCGTACTATTCCACGAAGTTTACTCCTGCATAACCAAAAATGGAGAAACTCTGCGTCCTCCTAGGGCTGATGGTGGCTGTTCGTGGTTTAAGTCTCCAGTCGAGAACTGGCGGTGAATCATACTCAGCTTGCTATCCAGACCGCGGGTTTGTTCTTCTCTTTATTTTAATTATAGAATAATACTAATAATATACACAACTAGATATAATAAAGATGATGCTCTTCAAGCAGGCCAATTTGTTTGGCAAAATGCTACTTTTGCGAGCGGTCTTTTCATGGCAAAGAATGATTGTATTTACAAAATTGTAGATTCTACTATGGTTAGTCTTTGCAATGGAGCGGCTAGAAATAGAACTGTCAATCAGGACGAAGTGAAACGCGGGATTGAACAGTAAGTATGCATGAATTCTCTATAAGCTTCTATTAGGCTTTTCCGTTAAAACAATGTTATATATTAACTCTGAAAATTAATAGATTGATGAAAGATTGCGGAGCTGGAGGAACTTTCAATGGCGTTCATGTCGTTAATAACCTTACTTTTGCTGCCTTTGGGGTCTACGGTGGCAAGAATATTGCTGTTCCAAATGGATCACCTCCTCCCGATCGTAAAGCCTCATTCTATATTAGTACACCTATATTGCTCAACTGACTTTCATTTCAGTCCCTGGTGGGTCAGGCCGCAAGTCATCTCGCTCTACGGCGGCACTTAGCTCTCGGCAAGACGCTGATCCATGTGCCCAAACTCTTGGCTATGGCGGCAAGCCACGTACCGACTGTGCTCGGAAATATTACCTGGCACCTGACGGATCTTGCGACGGTGAGCTAACTCCAGATAATAAGTGCCAGGTCTTTTGTGAGGTAAAACGTACGGGATTTCTTGGCATCGAGACTTCAGCTGATGGAGATTGGGGAACGCCTAAACCACCTGGTCAGGTATTTGCACTCCAAGAGGGAATTGAGACAACAATCAGTCATGGCTTTAGCATTGGTATTGAGGGAATTTTGGAAGAGGTTATCGGTGCCGGTGTAACTTATGAATGTTAGTCCTTTTCTTCCCCTTTATTCCTTAAAGGATGGACCTATTACTAATTACGCTGGTAAGATTCTATATCTGAGACTAAAACAAAGTCTTCTCAAATGGAAAACGATCCTAGTCCTAAATACTTTGGTCGATGGGTCGTCTTTCCTATGTTTGTAGAAAGTTGTGGGTCTGTCACGCGTACTGAATATACTGCTGGTGGTCCAGGGTCCCCGTGCGGATCAGGATGTACGCCCCATGATGAACCAGCCACTTGTAGCGGAACTCCAGAAACTATAGGAAATATCTGTTCATATGTCCCTTATAAGATTGATGGGAAAGCTCAGGCATTCTATGCGTGGCGTAAGTTCATTTATTGGTTACTAGGACCAGAACTTGGTCGGTACAACAAGCACTAATGGAGAAATAGGTTATGAGAATATAGACGGTGTCCCAGCTCCGATTGAAGAACAGAGTGATTCTTATGGAGGCATATGTAATACTCCTGATCCTGATGGAGATGGAGAGTTTGAGTGTTTGAACGAAAATCCACAAAGATCTCTTTTTTAAAGACACTAGATCTGCTTGTAAGTTCTTTGCTCTAATAAGAACAGAAATAAATTAGATGCGATAGAACTTATATAGCGGTATGTGGTGGTATGGGCAATGCAGAGGTGGTGATTAATCTATAAGTATTTGGAATGAACCTTTTGTCCATAGCAGATAAGAGCGAAAATTCATAATATTCATGAGGTCTCGAATTTCAAATTGTTTAATTCCGCCGTTCTCCTAAATAAACTTACCATTAAGTTGATTGTGATAGGGTAACTAGTTGTATAGAGCAGAACTTCGAGAATAAGATTATAATATCTGTGCTGTTTTGACTATAGATTACTATACACTTAAAACACTTTTACCAGATATCTCAACCGAAACGGACAGGTATCTTTTACCGTTAGAGAACTTATGTATAAAAGGCTCCTATCAACTATAACCTCACACTGCAGCGTATCTCATATAGCAAGCTAAATATCTAATTTGATGACCTCTTTAAGGTATCACATGTAGACTCTAGCCCTGCTAACTTGAATAAACTCCATTTTGGTAGTATTACTTCTCAGAGATCGTGTTGTGGCCTGAGGCACACACCCTCATTAGCTAGCATACTTAGACCTCTCCCGTACGGAGAGCTTTCTTCCCTAGACTTTACCAAAACAAGGAACCTTATCACACGTTTACTCGAAGGAACCTCTCCTTTTTCGCATCGTGAGTCTAGGTCCTTGACAGATCGGTAAAAAATTGAAAGTTTTACAAATTTGCACAAATCTGCTACTTGCGCCAACCTTGGAGATAAGCTTGCGGTGCTTTGCGAGCAGACATTTTTTAAATTACAGCGTATGCTCTAAACCATTGATTATGGGTTCCATTACAGATACTGTCAATATTACTATGAAGGATAACTAGAAGTCTGGCAAGAATGCTCCACTTGGGTTATTAAACAGGTTATGAACCAAATCTGACAATCTCTTAGTTGTCTTCTTTAATATTGAGACGTTACAGATCCGATATCTACGGTCAGGCGTCTTAGGCATTTGCGATAACAATCAATAACTGATACATCGGCAAGGAGGCTGGGCCAAGAATTAAGCGAAGCTAGTACCGACCACCCAGCTCACATCATCGTTGAATGAGCCCGCAGCATCATACGTGTGAATGCCACCATTGCTCGCCGTATAGGCTACGTTACTATAGTGCCGCAGGTAACGGGTGGGATGGCTCCAGGCTCGAATTGAGCTGCCCTGTCCGTTGAAGCCAGCCTGTGGACAGAAAGTGGCATCTTCCGCAAACTGCTTGGTGCCATCGTTGGCGTTGAGCAGAAGTTTGAAGTCGTAATGCCGAATATAACTGCCCGGGGTGTCTTTGG
>Ga0247804_10000726_pt1 | contig 15111 bp, 9 predicted proteins | sample UWRJL029104C1_FD_181142 | JGI IMG/M metagenome (GOLD analysis project Ga0247804, IMG submission 181142) | Plant litter microbial communities from Arlington Agricultural Research Station in Wisconsin, United States - UWRJ-L029-104C-1 | ecosystem: Environmental > Terrestrial > Plant litter >...
AACCCGGCTCTTGCGGGCGCCGCCCCAAAGCCTCCCAGTCGATATTGGCGAAATCTTCTGCTTGCGCATAAAACATTTCACCGGGCGGGCGGGTGCTGCTGCCAGGTTTTGCGGCAGGCGCAGCGGGTGGTTTATTTACTGCCGGTGCTTCGTTTTTTACCGTGGCTACAGGCGCTGAATTTTCTATATATACGCCTTTATCAAAGCGGCCTTCTTTAAAATCGTTGTACATGGGCCATAATTTTCCCTGCCCATGGTATTTTCCGTTCTCAAAATCGCCCCTGTATACCGTTTTCCCACTGCTGTACCCGTCGAAGTTGGGGTGCAGGCTGCCTTTCCCGTGGAAGGCATTGTCTTTCCATTCGCCTTCGTACACCCCCAGGTGCTGGTTGGTCGTATCTGTAACCTCGTTAAAGTAGATAAACGCTTTTCCATGGCCGTTGGCTTTCCCGTTCTTCACTTCGCCGGTGTACAATACCATATCGCCATAATCGCAGCGCTCCCGCAAGGTAAAACGTATGGTTTGCACAACAGGCGCCACTATTTTGGCCGCAACCGGTTTTTTAGCGGGTGCTTTCTTGCCGTTTTGCTGGCCATTGGCCACTAACGCAGCATGTATCAAAAAGGCTATTGCCAACAAATGTTTTATTGTCATTTTTTACAATGAATGGTGCTTTTACGAAGATGAGGATTTACCGGGACAGGCACTATACCCTTTGGCACGGATAAAAGTAATTATTTATAAGATTGGTAAAATAAGCCGGTACGGGTATGCCGCCAAGCATGTTGGTTTTGTCGTAGTTGGCTTATAAACAAGCAACCCATCTTTACTTAATTTATTGCAACGAAGGGATGATTGGAATTAATGTTTAGATGAGTTGAAAATAAACTAAAACCACTTTATTCCAATAAATTCCACCCGTGCTGCGTTGTCCAGTTCGCATTTTTGTTGACATGCCTTTTCAGGATCATCTGTTCATCAGTACTGGTCATGGTTCAGACATTTTCGACCTCCATAAGCAATTCTCCCCGTACCACCCTCCGTTTTTTTTCTCCAAAATCCCGGGAAAAAAACACCTGCCTCACTTCGTTGCTTTTCAATACTTTATTGCAGGTTTGTACAGCCAACGGCTATTATAAAAGAAAGCGGTTACAAGCGATCGGTTGTTTCATTTTGACATGTATTGCAGGCTGAATAAAGCGCAGGCCCATCGTTATAAAGTGCATCGCCTGTTGCATACGGCGCATGGGTTATTAAAACTGGCGCACAGGCACTTAAATGTAGCGCACAGGCAATTAAAAGTGGTGCATTGACAATTAAATATGGTGCATTGATCATTAAACCTGGCGCATTGCCAGTTAAAACTGGCGCATCGGCAATTAGATGTGGTGCACAGGCAATTAATTATGGTGCATTGCCAATTAAATTTGGCGCATTGCGGGTTGTAATAACATCTGCGGGTTGGGCAGGTTTGTTAACGGCTCCCGGCCTTTTACCAGCAACGGTTACAGCCTGCAACCTTATACATTTATTAACTATTCAAAATATAGTTTTAGCGTTCATACTATTTCCTCACAATCTAAACCCTTACAAACATGGCATCAACATCCGAGTTTACCTATGGTTCAAAGCTGCAAAACGCAGAGCAGGTTTTGATCCATTTGCAGTCCTTCACTAACTATGTGGCGCCTGCCGCCGATCAATCCACCGGCAGCCTGCAATTGCTCATCACCCAAGTCAAAGCGCGCAACAGCGATGCGGCCGGGGATAGGGAGACTTATTCCGTTGCATCGGATACCCGGCAAAAGATCTTCCTGAAAGACGCCGACTCGATGGCAAAGCTGTTGAGCCCCATCGGTGCGGCGGTACGCTCCGTGTTCGGTAAAGATTCCAAAGAAGCCGCCCTTATTACTGCATTGGTAATAAAGATCAGGGGCAAAAAAATAAGCAAGGGTGCTAAAGATCCTGATGCGGTATCTGTTAGCCAGTCCGAACGCTCCTTTGGCAGCCTCACGCAGAGCTTTGCAGATATCCTCGCCACCCTGGATAAATTTGGCGGCCGCTATAAGCCTGCCAATGAAAAAATAGCGATGGCGGCGCTCAGCGCGTTGCTGGAACGACTTACCACGGCCAACACGGCTGTTACCGTAGCTTTCGGCGCACTCAAGCAAACCAGGGACAACCGGTTTGCCCTTTATAAAACCCTCGCCACCCTCGTGCAGCGCATAAAAGATGCGGTAAAAAGCCAGTACGGCAACAGCTCCACCGAATATGCTTTGATCAAAGGACTAAAAGTATAGTAAGCTTTGCAGGAAGCGGCAGGGTAGGCGATTGCGGTGCGCTTACCCTGCTCATTTAAACACCCGGTTAACCCGATTCCGCCCGCAATAAACACTGCATTATAGCTACCGGTTTATTATATTTTTAAGCAACAAACACTATGGAAAGAACAATACAGCAGGGCCGTCCCGATAGCTATCGGGATAAAGCGTTTCAGCGAAATGCTGGGCATGAAGCAGGAAGCCCTTGCCTTTGAATTGGCGACGACTGGAGCAAGGAAAGGTATCGCTGCTGGAGCAGAAAGAAAAGGTGGATGATAAGCTGCTGGAAGAAATTTCGAAGGTGCTGAATATTCCCGCGGCTGCATTCAGGGACTTTGACGAGGAGCATGTGATTACCAATATCTCCTGCAATTTTCACGATTCACTCAATAGCGGTTCTGTGAATTCATTTGTAAGGTTTGCAAAAGTTAGTGCTAACATTATTTACATAGTATGTTTGCTATTATGCAATAATATAAAACATTTAAACTACATGACTTTTGTTTAAAAGTATCTTTTTTTATCGGCCAAAATTGACTTTACTCATAACTACATTTTTGTTCAATTACAAACAACGTCTTTCAAACTCCTACTTTTGTAAAAAAAACCTCATTGAGTAGCCTTCTTTACAGTCTTTTTCTAAAATTATACCTTCTCGGCATCCGCATTGCCGCGCTCGCCAATCCCAAAGCAAAAAAGTGGCTGCAAGGCCGCAAAGAGATATTCGAAGTCATCCGAAAAAAAATGCTGACCGTAGCGCCCAACCTGCCGGGAAGACCGCCCGTGATCTGGATGCACTGTGCCAGCCTGGGCGAATTTGAACAGGGAAGGCCCTTGCTGGAACAGGTGCGCCGTTCACATCCTTCCGCCAAAATTGTACTTACTTTCTTTTCACCTTCCGGCTACGAGATCCGTAAAAACTATGAAGGGGCCGATGCGGTATTTTACCTGCCGATGGATTCGGGCGGGAATGCAGAACGTTTTGTGGACCTGGTCCAACCATCGTTGGTATTTTGGGTGAAATACGAATACTGGTTCCATTACCTGTCGGAATTGAAAAAAAGATCGATCCCCGTGCTGCTGGTATCCGGCATCTTCAGGGAAAGCCAGCCTTTTTTTAAATGGTACGGCCGCCTGTGGAAAGAGATGTTGCATTGCTTCACGCATTTTTTCGTACAAAATGAAGCGTCGGTGCAGTTGCTGGCCGGAGTGGGCATCAAAGAAAATGTTTCCCTCAGCGGCGATACGCGGTTCGACCGGGTGCTCAGCATTGCGCGGCAGGCGACAAACGTGCCGTATATCGATTCGTTTTGCAAACAGGACCGGGTACTCGTTGCCGGTAGTACCTGGGATGAGGACGAAGTAGAGTTACTACATTATATAAAATCACATCCCGGCATCAAATTCATTATTGCGCCGCACGAAGTAGATGAACCGAATATGCAGGACGTGAAAAAAATGTTCCCCGATGCATTGCGTTATTCCACGTTGGTGGAATGGCAGGGTACGATACCGGAAGGTTGTCATATTCTGCTGATCGACAACATTGGCATGCTGGCCAGTTTGTATCGTTATGCCACGGTCGCCATGGTGGGCGGCGGTTTCGGCGCCTCGGGCATACACAATGTACTGGAAGCGGCGGTGTATGGAAAGCCGGTTGTGTTCGGACCGGTGTATGAAAAATACGATGAAGCGGTTGGATTGGTAGAAGCCGGCGGTGCCTGGGTGGCCACGGGTCCCATCACGCTGGAAAATGTGCTGGATGAATTGTTCAACGATGAAGAGAAACTACAGCAAAGCGCGGCGGCGGCAAAACAATTTGTAGCCGGCAGGGCAGGCGCCAGCGAAAAAATATTGAACTATATTCAGGAGAAACGCCTTTTGACCAACTGATCGAACTGCTTTACCACGGGGTTGCTGTCGAGCCAGCCATTCTTTACTTTCAGTTCCCTTTGTATCCAGTATTCGGCTTCGGGCAAAATAGAAAAGCTGTTGATCGTTTTGATGCTTCTTTCATAAGCCGCTTCGTCGCCGCGGAAAAGTTCGTTGATGTAGAGAAAACGATCATTTACCCCGATGGCTTTTTTAAGATCGCGGATAGGCGCTTCCGTTAGGGTTTCACCGAGGTCGATGCGGGTCTGTTTTAATTTTTCATTGAGCGATGCGCCCGCAGCCGTGGTTTCATTGATCTCTTTTTGCTGTTCGCGCGGCTGGTAAGCGGGTTGTTGCAATAAGGTAGGTGCTTCTTCTTCCGCCTCGAAAACGATGTGTGGTTTATTGTGCGCACTTATCTTCTGCATGGCTTCCGCGTTGCGCTTTATCTCTTCCAGTTCGGCATCTATTTCGGCTTCGTCCACTTGTAATACTTCCACTATCTTTTCTTCTTCAACAGGAGCAGGAACTTGTACGGGTCCTGGTTTCGGCGCTTCTGTGATTGCATTCACGGGCGCGGAGAGGGTTACAGCTATTCCATTGGCATTATTGCCCTGGCTGCCCTCGAGTTGCCGGAGTTCAGATTGGAGCATCTGCACGGTAAGCAACATTTGTGCGGGCGCTGCTTTTTGTGCAACCTGTTCCTGTATTTTTTCCAGGAGTGTTTCCACTCTTTCCATGATAAAGTATATTTTTGACGTCCTGCGGCAACGCCAGGAAAGAAAATGATTTCCCTAAGTTACAAAGGGATTCTTAAAAATTTTGCTTAAATGTTTATAGAACCGAATTTAAAGGGTGAGCGGCGGGGCTGGATCGAAGTGATCTGCGGCAGCATGTTCAGCGGCAAAACCGAAGAACTGATCCGCCGGTTGAAAAGAGTGAAGATCGCGCACCTCAAAGCGGAGATATTCAAACCTGCGATCGATGTGCGGTATGATGAAGTGAACATTGTAAGCCATGATACGAACGCCATTCATTCAACGCCCGTGGATAGTTCGCAATCTATTTTATTACTGGCGCAGGATGCGGATGTTGTGGGCATCGATGAAGCACAATTCTTCGACGCCGAGATCGGCGATGTATGCGAACAACTGGCGCTGCGCGGCATCCGCGTGATCGTTGCCGGGCTCGACATGGATTACTTAGGTAAACCGTTCGGACAAATGCCGCAGCTACTGGCCAAAGCGGATTACATTACCAAGCTGCACGCCATCTGCATGAAATGCGGTAACATCGCCAATGTATCTTATCGCAAAACTTCGCAGGAAGGGCAGGTGCTGCTGGGCGAAAAAGATATTTATGAACCGCGCTGCAGGCATTGCGCGCAGGAACGGGAGTAAAAGGTTGATGGTTGAAGGTTAAAGATGCCGCCGCCGCCGTCTGGTCTTTGACCAACGGCTTTATTCCACGAATGTTTTTTGTAACACGAATTTTGAAGGCACGAATAGCACGAATGAAATAAAATTTTATTACAGATTGAACGGATTACACGGATTGATGCTCTGCCGCCTGTCTTTGACCAACGCTTTATACCACGATTTTTTTTACAACACGAATTTCAAGCACGAACCTGCCTGTCGGCAGACAGGTTCCACGAATTTTCAAGTCATAATCTTGCAACCATCATTCAAACTGCCAATCGCTTACTGCCAACCTTCAACCTCCAATAAAAAAAAGAGGCAACCTTACGGGGTTACCTCTTTCGGTGATTGTTGGTCCTTAAAAATTTATTCTTTTACAAACCTTGTAGAAGAACTTTCTTTTCCGTTTAAGAATTGTATCAGGTAAACGCCGGCCGGTAAAGCGGCTACATCTACTCTTTGTATTTTACTGCTTACTCTTTGGGTGGCAACAAGGTTACCTTTTGCATCGATGATCTTCACGATGCCCTGGCCGTTCATTGCACCGGGGATCCTGATGTTGATGCTGCTGGTAGCCGGGTTAGGCGATACGCTCAGCCTTTCGGTTATTTCTGTTCCGTTGCCGAAGATGGTGGCCGTGCCCAACTGTACTTTCAGCGTGTAACAGGTAGAGGCACTGTTAGCGCCGTTGTAACCATATGCCTGTGCATAGTAAGTGCCGGCTGCAGCGGTGTAGCTGATGCTTTCCGCGGTAGTGCTGCCGTTCTGTGAAATGCCAACCTGTGTACCGGCGCTGTTCAGCAATTTAAGGTCATAGTCAGCGGGTAAAGTACCAAGTGTAACGGTGATCGTACCTGCCGTAGTGATCACGAATTTGTAATGGTCAACATCCGCCGAAGGACTGATCAAGCCGGTGATATTGGTATTGAAAGGAATGGTAGCCGCGCCGCCTGTTGTTCCATTCGTAGTAACATCGTAGCTGCTCTGGCAACCGGTAACCGGTGTGGACGTGGCTTTGATGGTATAGCAGGTAGTACTGTTGGCGCCGTTGTAACCGATCACTTTAATGTAATAAGTACCGGCGGCCTGGCTGGTCAGCGAAACCGTTTCGGTAGCCGTGCCGCTCGTGCCCGAACCGATCTGCGTACCGGCGCTGTTGTAAATGTAGAGGTCGTAATCCAAACCACTGGGTCCAGCTAAATTGTAAACAATGCCGCCGGTAGCCGTGGTCACGATCTTATAATAATCCACGTCTGTTGAGGAACCGATGGCGGCAGAATTGGTGACACCGGATGTAATGGTAGCCGCCGCAGCCTGCGTTTCGTTGGGTTCAAAAGCCGTGCTGCAACCGGTAGGCGTGGCAGTAGTCGTAAAGTTGGCCGTGCTGTAAGCGCTGCTGGTGCTGCTGCAATTTGTTCTTACCCTCCAGTTGTACACGGTGGAAGCAACGAGACCGGTTAAGTTAACTGATGTGGAGGTGGTGGCGGTTGCTGCGCTTGTCCAGGTACTAGCTGCCGATGTTTTGTAATCAACTGCATAGCTGCTGGCGCCGCTAACAGCCGCCCAGCTAACGGTAGCGCTGCTGTTGGTTACGGATGAACTGGCGAGCCCGGTTGGTGCATTGCAGGTAGTAGCCGTGCCGCAGGTACCTACGCCAACGGCTGCCCATGCGCAGGAGGTCTGCGTGGCTTCGTTGCTGCCAACGCCATAAAGGTCTTCGGCAGATTTGATGGCCCAGGTACGTGCCGCGGCGTAGTTGGAAGTAGCGCCGAGGTAAACCGTGTTGGTACGGAAAGCGATGGCCGCTGCTTTGTCGATGCCAAGCCCGGCTACCGTGAAAGCCGTTCCTTTATCGTTGGTACCGCTGCCACCCACGGATAGTAAATAGAACCAGAAGTTGAGTACGCCGCTGTTCGTGTGTACGCCACCGTTATCGGCGCTGCCGGTGTACCAGTAAGTGCCCTGGTAAGTGTCGGGCTGACTGTACGTGTTCGGATTACTCATGCTGCGGAAGGAAGCGCCGATGTCTTCACCGATCAGCCAGTTGGCCCTCGATGGCCTTGCATAAAATTCTATAGCCGTGCCGAAGATGTCGCTGAAGCCTTCATTCAAAGCGCCGGACTCGTAAGAATAGTTGAGGTTGGAACTGTTTTCGGTGAGGCCGTGGGTGATCTCGTGGCCGGCAATGTCGAGCGCGGTAAGGGGAGAGTAGCTGCTGTTGCCATCACCATAGCTCATGCGCGATCCGTCCCAGAATGCATTTACGTTATCAGGATAACCTTGTGCTACGAGGTTTACGTGTACATAGCTTTTCAACGCGAAGCCTGCATTGTCGATGCTGTTGCGGTTGTATTTCGTAAAGAAATAATCGTAGGTTTTCTCGGCGCCCCAATGAGCATCGGTTGCATACTGGTCTTTGTTGGTATTCACATTGTTCCAGTTATTATCCGCATCGGTAAAGTCAACGGCGGATGCATAATTGGTACCCGCGGTTTTCATATTGAGCGTCTGTATACCATTGCCACGGCCTGTTTCACGAAGGCGGTACGTGGTGCCGGTATAATCGGAAGTGATGCTTTGGGTACCGCTGTAACCCGTAACGGCCGTACCGGCAGCGTTGGTGGTATGGATCAGTTCGCGCCTGCCGAGGATGTTGCCGTTGATCGCATCTACATACACGATTTGGCGACTGGCGGGGTAGTGTGCATAGATGTCCATTTTATAGGCAAGCCGTAAAGTTGCAGGCGTTATTGCTGTTTCGCCACTGTACCAAACGAGTTCGGGCTTTGGAACAAAAGTAGCGTTGCGGTCGTTTTGTTCTGCTTTGATGAACGCTTCTTCGGCAGGTACCTGCCATTTATAGATTTTTGCGCCGATGGAATGCGTGGCTGCTTCCACCGCGGCTGTTTTTGTGAGGGTAGCAGTTGTTTTTAATTGCGCAGGAAAATCCTTGATCCAGGTACCATTCTGGCTCATTATTTTGCCGCCGGCTACGTGTACAATGTAAACGGCGTGTTCTACCGGGATACCGTTGAATACCTGTTGGTAACGGTAATGTTCCATGCCCAGGTTGTCTTTGTCGGACCGGTTCAATAATGCATCAGTGGAATTTTTCAGTTGGCCATTGTCATCTGCCACCAGCACGATGCCTTTTTTAAAAGCGGGCGGTGCAGCTTTAAGATCGATGTAGGAAGGATACATGCCCGGTTCTCCTTTTACCAGGTCCTGCGACCGGGCTGACAAAGAAAACAACAGGGCCGCAAGCGAAATCGTAGCGAGTTTCTTCATGTGTATTGATTTTGGGGTGGTTAAGAAATGTTCTCCCAAGCTAATCTTAAAATTTTGTTAACGCAATCGTAGAACTACCAGGGTAAAAAGCGGTAACGTTGCCGGAAATTAACGGTTTCCTTTACAGTACTGCATTTTATCCAAAAAGTTATGCAGCATTGTTGCTATTATTTTAAGATTGTCATTTAAATTTTACAATCCGCTGCCGTTTGTTGTTAATTTGCAGCGATGGCCAACCGCGTATTTGCCTTATTAAAAAAAGACCTGTTGCTGGAATTACGGCAACAGCATACTTTTTACGGTATCCTTTTATACATTGCTTCTACTGTTTTCGTGCTTTTTCTTTCCATAGAGGCAGGTTCATTGAATGCACAGGTATGGAACGGGCTCTTTTGGGTAATCCAGCTTTTTATCTGCGTGAACGCGGTGGCGAAAAGTTTTTTGCAGGAAAGCCGCGGCCGCATGCTTTATTTTTTCACCATCAGTTCCCCGGTGGATTTCATCATCGCTAAAATGTTGTACAACCTGGTGTTGATGGCAGTCATGAGTTTGCTCAGCATCCTGTTATTTTTTATTTTCCTTGACAACCCGGTCCAGAACATGCTGCAGTTCTTCGGTATTGTGCTGTTAGGCGGCACCAGCATCAGCCTGGTATTTACACTCATGAGTGCCATTGCGGCCAAGGCACAGCAAAACGCGGCGCTGATCGCCATTCTTGGTTTCCCCGTGATACTGCCACAGTTGCTGTTACTCATTCGTTTCAGCCGGGCGGCTTTTGCAGAAGTGTTCCGGGAGGGTGCGTTGGTAGAGATCTCCGGTATGATCGTTGGACTGGATGTGCTGGTGATCGCGATGGCGGTGATATTGTTTCCTTTTTTATGGAAAGAGTAGAGTAATTACAAGGAGTTAACTATTGATATGATGTCCTTACAGGAATTCAAAATAATTGGCCATATTCTATGCATACCATATAAATTACACCCTGATTACTTACGAATCCACATCCATAGCCACCTTTAAAAAAGTATCGTTTGACGTTGCCATTCCTAAAATCATTTTTTCCAAGAATACTTGCTTGCTTATAAGATTTAGGGCACTATTCATATTGCAATGCTACATCACAGACATTTTTCCTACGCCATGCCGTCAATACATATTCATGGTTTCCTTCCAGTAACTCCAAAAAAAATGAAATATCTTTAGGTCTATTTTTTTTTGTTATTTCAAACTGGCATATGATTGTATCCGATAGTACCTGCTGACAATTTTTCACTTCGGGATTCCATTGTCCATCTGTTTTTTTGAGTAGTTTATATCCATATTCAATAACGATGTCAGGCACACCGGGTTTATGCTTAGCGCGAAGATTTACTACTTTACCCGTTGTATCAATTTGGAAATATATCCAGAAAACATAGTCCTCTTGTAATCCTGCAAATTCTTTTTTATATATGCTCATATGCAAGCGATCCATAATAAGCCGGATATACTGGCCATGATTTTCATAGGTCGCAAGGCGGTCTGTGCTCTTTTGGCCGGTAATACCATAAAAGCTAAGCCGGTTAGTGTCATTTTGTGCATGAACCTGGTATAAAATAGAAAGAAACAATACAGTTATTATTTGTTTCATAATAAGATGGTATTTTAATAAGGAAACATTTTAACCGATATCCTGCAATAATTGTCCAACAGTAATCTTGTCCAATTTTTTGCTTATTACTATAGCATTTAATTATTTATATCCTAATACCAGGGAACAAATATTTTTTCTATCCTCTGTGTCAATTATATAATCCTGGTCTATCATTTCTAAAGGTTTGTCGGGAAAGTCTCCAAAATTCCTGTTCTTTATTATCTCCACCTGGCAGGTTATTGTGTCAGATACAACTACACGACAATTTTTTATTTCGGGGTTCCATTGCCCACTGGTTCTGTTAATGAGGTTATATGCATAATCAACTACCAATTGTGGAACGTTTGCTTTGTGCTTGTCGCGCAGGTTAATAATTTTTCCTGTTGTGTCGATTTGAAAGTAAAGCCAGAAGACGTAATCTTCTTTCAGGCCAGCCAATTCATTTTTGTAATTAAAGTTATGTGATGCTCTTAGCGGGACTTGAATATACTGCCCGTAATTTTTATAGGTAGTAACACGATCAGTATTTTGCTGAGCTTTAGAACAAAATACTGATGTCAAAAAAATCAATGACAATATGAATTTCATAGTTTACAATTTAACATGGGTTTCCAGCAGTTCCAGCAATATATGTAAGACCAATGGGCCTGGCTATTTCTAAAGATAATCCACACTTTTCTATAGCTTTTTGGTTTTGTTGAGGGTTAATATTATAGCCTCCTTGGCCATCGGGGATTAAAATTATATCATCTATTCCTGATAATCCAAGTGCTGTCGCATGAACAGGCAGTAAGCTAGGGAATAGCTCAGAGAGCGAACGCGCAATAATTAATGCTCCGCCATTTAAAATACTTTGATGCTGTTGAGCTTGTGTTCCTGCCGGATCTAGTATCGAATAAATACCATGAGCTAGTTCATGAAGTATCACTGTTACAATAAACTCTTTTGCATATGATTGCATACATTTTGGATTCAAAGTGAGTTGGATCTCCTTCGTACTGTCTTGTAAAATATTTAAGTGCGTTCTTCCCGGAATTAAAATTCCATTAGTTCCAGCTAAAGTTGTGTCTTCTAAAAATTTAATTTTTATTTTATCATTATGAGGCGCCGGTAAAGAAGGATTTTGATAAAATTCCAATAAGTATGATTTCAATCCTGGCATACTCAACTGGTTAATTAATGCACTCACACAAGGATTACTCACCGAATCCGCATCCACATCCAGCAACGTAAAATAAGGCGGCTCTTCCGGTGGCAGCGGCCCCGGCGTCGGCGCACAGGGATCCACCAAATAAAACGGTGCGTCACAAGGAACCGGTGTTGGAGGTGGAGGATTACCACCACCACTTCCGCCCCCGCCGCCGGGCGTGTTGGGAGGATTTCCCGGTGGTCCACCGGGGCCGCCCGGCACAGGTGGTTCGTATGGTCCCGGCGGGTTGCCTCCACAATACATTGCACTGCACACCGGGCAGTTCAGGTACCAGTCGCAGCTGCCTTCTTCCATGTAATGGTGTGCACCCGATGGCACCAGTACGCAGGGCGCCTGCATGTTCTCTCCCGGTATACTGATCATGGACGCGATCTTGGTACTATCGGTCAAGGGTACCCGCGCATTCGTAGGAAAGAGATCGGTAGGGATATGATAAAAATCCGTGCGGTTGAAAATGGAGTTCTCCATCAGCATGAAAAGTCCCAGCAGGTTCTCCGCGTCCGCAATATCCTTGTTGCTTTTATGGCAAATGAAATTTAAATATTCCTTGCTGTAATAATTAGTTGTGTAACCCGTATCAACCGGCACGGCGATCAGCAGGCCGCTTACGTAAGTTCCCGGTGCAAATGCGATGACCATGAAATGTTCGCCGGCATCACCCCTGGCCTGGCTGGTTTGCAGCTTTCGCAACTGCATTTTTTCCCAAAGCGGCATGCCCAGGTTCTTCGGCAGCGCATCGACGAAATTGCGCCGTTCATTTTCCTGTTTCAACAGTTCAATGCAGTGCCGGATCGTTTTGTTCACCGGCTTTTCAGGCGTGAAAAAATCGGTTGTAAAGCCCTGGCCAGGTGCCGTTGTTGAAAAATCCTGTTTCCTGCAGGATGGCTGCACGAAGATCAGCAGGATAGGCAACAACAAAAAGGGTCTATAGCGAAGAAAAAATGTAGATAGTAGGTGCATACTAGTCAAAATTATAAGGTACAATATACAGAATTGTATATATCCTGTTCAGTCATATGATGATTTAATTTAACTAATTACATAAGCCGGGTTAAAATAAAATAGGGCACCATTTTTAATAGTAAAAACATCCGCCATTACAGCGGATGTTTTTATCCAAAAAATATCCAGGTCATTATTGTTTTACAAAGCGACTGCTGCTGTTGTAGGTTCCGTTGTTCACCTGTACGAGGTAAACACCGGCCGGCAATTTTGATACATCAATCCTTTGCAATTTGCCCGTTATAAGTTGTTGCATTACCAGGTTGCCTTTGGCGTCGATGATGCGGAAGTTGCCGCGGCCACCGATGTCGCCGGGAATGCTCACGTTGATGAAACTGGCAGCAGGGTTAGGCGATATCGTCATCCCGTCCGAGATCAGCACACCATCCTTGCTTGCCGTACCCAACTGCACCCTCAAGGTATAACAGGTGCTGGCATTGTTGGCGCCATTGTAACCAAATACCTGGGCATAATAAGTGCCTGCCGCAGCTGTATAATTGATGGTCTCATTGCTGGTGCCGCCATTGGCAGAACTGGCCACCTGCGTACCCGCGCTGTTGAGCAAACGGAGATCATAATCTGCGGGCAACGTACCGAGCGTTACGGTGATGGTACCACCCGTAGTGATCACGAACCTGTAATTGTCGATGTCGCCGGTCGGACTGATCAACCCCGTAATATTCGTATTGAAAGGAATAAGCGCCGCGCCGCCGGTAGTCCCGTTGGTGGCCGTATCATATGCGCTCTGGCAACCTGCCGCCGTTGTATTTACCGTAAGGTTGTAACAAACAGTCGTGCTGAAAGCGCCGTTGTAACCGATCACTTTTACATAATAGGTGCCGGCGGCCTGGCTGGCGAGTATGATGGCTTCATTGGTGGTGCCGCCTGCAGTAGAGCTGCCGATCTGCGTACCGGCGCTGTTGTAGAAGTACAGGTCATAATCACCTGCCAGGTTGGTAAGCGTGATGTTGAAATTGCTGGCAGCGCCGATCGTTACCGCATAATAATCGATGTCCGTTGCCGTGCCGATGGCTGCGGAGATCGCCGTATTGGTAGCAATGGAAGCGGCTGCGCCCTGCGTTTCGTTGGGTTCATAAGCCGTAGAACAACCACCGGAAGTGGTAGTGGTGAACTGCGCTGTTGCATAACCGCTGCTGCTGCCGGAGCAGTTGGTCCTTACCCTCCAGTCGTACAAACTGCCGCTGGTTAGGCCGCTTAAATTAACAGAAAGAGAAGCCGTTGCGGTAGCAGCATTGATCCAGGTACCCGAAGAATTGAGTTTATAATCCATATCATAACTGCTGGCGCCGGCCGCGGCTGTCCAGCTAACGGTAGCACCCGTGGTAGTGATGGCAGATGCAGTAAGGCCGGAAGGCGCGTTGCAACCCGAGCCTGCGGTGATGGTAAAGTTGACGTTGGAAATATCAAAGAAGATATTGCCCACGGCTTCAATCTTCACCCTGGCCTGTGTTGTAGGCGTATTCGGAATGGTGAGCGATTCTGTACCATCATTCGCCGTGCTGGCAACTATCACGGTAGGGTAGGTAAGTCCACCGTCGGTTGACAAAGAGATTTTCACATTGGCGCAACTGATGGCGCCGGCGTTGGAGCCTGCCACGTTCCAGGTAATGTTTTGTGCCGAGCCGCCTGCCCAGGATACGGCTGTGTTGGGCGATGTAACGGTAAACGGGCCGGTGCCGGCAACAGTATTCACCTGGAAGCCGGATGTATAACCGGTTTGGCAACCACTGCCGCCGGTAACAACACCGCCTCCGCCGGAGCGGTTATCCCTTACCGTTAGCCTGAACTTGATGGCCCGCGCTACGGTAGGCAAAGTTTCTCCTTTGAGGCCGCCCATGGTTGCGGCAGGACTTGCAGGATAACCGGCCAATATCACGGCCATGTCGGGGAAAGTGCGGCTGCCGCTGGTTTTGGGCACGCGCGATTTAAAGAGGGGCGCCGTGGTGCTGGCTGCACCATTGTTCCAGGTGCCGCTGGTGCCAAGGTCCCATTCTTCCCAGCAATAGGTAAGCGCATCGCCGTTGGCATCTGTTGCCGTACCGGTTAAGGTGAAAGGCGTATTCAATGGAATACTGGCGCCATTGTTATTCATGGCGGTTATCTGTGGCAATGTATTACCGGTAGCGATCGTGCCCTTGCAACTGTTGCCGCTGCCGGTAGTAATGAAATTGCTGATCTCGTCGTAGCTCACCGTATGAAAAAAAGGATCACTGTTGGGTTGAATATTATCTGCAGCGCAGATGCCGGCATACGCCATGATGCTGGTACCACTGCCCACTTCGTAAGCCGTGCCTGCATTGCGGTTGCCGCCACCGCAACTACCGGTAACGCTGTTGAAAGTA
>Ga0247804_10000727_pt1 | contig 15111 bp, 16 predicted proteins | sample UWRJL029104C1_FD_181142 | JGI IMG/M metagenome (GOLD analysis project Ga0247804, IMG submission 181142) | Plant litter microbial communities from Arlington Agricultural Research Station in Wisconsin, United States - UWRJ-L029-104C-1 | ecosystem: Environmental > Terrestrial > Plant litter >...
CGATTCTCCTTGATTGGCCCCTCTGGTTACCCAAACAATGGGCTTACCAGATTGCGAGAGAACTTTCTTGAGCGACTCCCAGCTCTCTTCGGTTGCCTTGGCCAGAAGCGAGCCATCTTCGTCGTTGATAATGACACCTGCAGCCTCTGTGAGGCTATCAGGCTCTAATGTTAAGATGCTAGCTAGAGTACCTTGGAAGGCCTCCGCAACAGCGGAACCAGCTGAATCGGTTTCTTGCTGAATTACAACAACTTTCATCTCCTTGATGCCAACAATATTGTCGCTGTCTGTAAGTTGAACTTCTGCAGGGTCTGTTTCCTGCCATTTGACTGTTCTGTATGGCTCCCTTGGAACGACCTCGGCCAAAGATGGCGGAATAGCTGCTTCGTACGCGACCATTTTCAGGTTCTGAATGTCTAGTAAACACCTTGAGGAGTTGCCCGCAAATAACTGTACATTTCCCATAAAGTGTCGATTACTATTCACATCTTCCTCAGCCCAGGCAAAGCAGTTGCCATCATTGCTCAGATCATCGGCATCGATTGGAAAGTCTATAGACATGTCCTCGATCGTGAGCGGGATAACACCCCAAGGCATCTCTTTGTGTAAACCACGGTGCACGGCAATGATGATAGCATGTAGACAGCCGTCAATAGTGGAAGGATGTAGCATGTAACGAGATTCATGCTCCATTTGCTCGGTGCAAACCTTGATTCCGGATGATGCCCAACGATCCTTACCATTAGTGCGGACTGCTTGGGTCATTGTCTGGAACTTGGATCCATATCTAAAACCAACGCGGTCCAACGAACGGTACCAGCGCTTTGGGGCTACTCGTTGGTGCAGCTGGATGGGCGTATAGGGATAGTCACCTTGTCGCTTCGTTTGAGCCTGCTTTCTCTGGATTTTGCCTGTGCTGTGAAGTGTCCAAACGTCACTGCCTTCAGGTGCAGATTCAACGGTGAAAGTGTACCAGTCATCGGATACGCCTTTCTCTAGTCGTGTATGGACTTCGATGCCATCATCCGAATCTGGAACCATTAAAGCTTTGCGGATGTCAATATTGGCCAATCTGACACCACCAGCCTCAGCTGGCTCGAGATCCAGTTGCTGTAGAAGTGCTTCGATGGCCATTGACACATGGCCCGCTGCAGGGAAAACAGCATCAGTACCTAAGGTATGATGCGAGAACCATGGAACATCGCGCTGGCGGAGCATGTTCTTCCAGGTTGGGGCATTACTAGACAAACCAAAGATGCGTCGACCGAGAACATCATGGCGTGGTTGCTTAGAAGTGCGCAAATCGGCAATGGCTCGTGGTTCATACCAATGCTGACGTTCGTAGTTCCATTGGTAAGGGGGGAGGTCAACTAGACAACGTCCTTGGCTACCACCTTTGAGTGTTGTAACGTTGAGAGATCCTGAATTTGTGTTTAAGCTGTTGACTAGGTCAAAGTCTACGTCAATGCCTCGTAGGTAGAGTTCACCAGCGGTACGTAGCAGAGACTCAGCATCGTCTTTGCCGCGGACTAGGGAGCCAACATATCCAATATCAAAGCCATTCTCAGCAATGATCTGCTCGACTGGTCCTCGTAGTGCTGTGTGTGGTCCAATTTCGATCAGTACCTTGACATTGGTAAATTCCGTATCGTTACCTAGAGCTTGCACGGCAGAGTCGAAACGCACACGGTTACGCAAGTTTTCGCACCAGTATGCAATGGAGAGATGTGAGTCTTCTAGCCGTGACCCTGTAACTGACGACATCATACCAACCTCTGATTGTCGCCACGAAAAGTCTGTCTCGGTGAGGCTCATATGTGCCTTAGTGTATAGTTGTTCGTACAACGGCGCGACATTATCCATATGGGAAGAATGATATGCCTTTCCAGTCTTGAGTTGGCGTGCGAATATTCCAGACTCATCCATGATTTTCTTGAGCTCGAGAATATCGTCTTCATCACCACTGAGAGTCACACTACCAGGGGAATTCTCGCATGCTATGGAAATGCGCTCGGCGACATCAGGAGGCAAGAAGTTGATATACTCTTGTACCTTGCTTGCACCAAGTCCGACTGCGAGCATGGTACCTGCTGGTGCTGCCTGCTTAACAGCAAAGCCACGGAAGTAAGCGGCAAGAATTGCCTCGGGTGCGGAGATACGTCCAGCTGCGTATGCAGCGGCTATCTCGCCAGAAGAGTGGCCCACAGCTACAGTAGGGCTAATACCCCATGAGAAGAAAAGGTCGATGATAGCGATTTGGACAGCGGTGCAAGCTGGCTGCGAGATGTCCGGCCTACCAACTTGACTATATTCTGCTGCTTCCCCAAGAATATGTCGTAAAGACCACGAGGGTTTATATTCTGGTGCAATACAGCGCTGCAGTACTCTATCCAGTGCATCCACAGCTTCTCCAAATTGAGGATATCTCTGCATAGCTTCATACCCCATGCGAGCCCATTGCGAACCCTGACCTGTTAGTACAAATCCAATTTCTGCTTGAACTCCTTTTGCTTGCGGCAGCTTGGATTTGTATGTGAAGCTAGTAGGTGTGAATGCTTCAGTCTCCTGGTTGGGATAGGCAATCGTAAACCCTCTTGCCCCGGTAAACCGAGTTCTTCTCTCGTTGAGTGTGTAAGCCAAATCTGGGATGTAGTAGTCACCAGCAATGGGCCGGTGCGCTTCTATGTTACGATCTAAAGTCTTTCGGTCATGTGCGCTCATTGTAATCAGGAATGGTCGATCAATGCTGGCAGAGTCGTATGTATACTTGGCATCCGCCTTGGATTCGCCATGCTGATACCAGGAGCACAGACTGTCGACGGATTCGACTACGAGGTGAGCATTGGTGCCACCGTATCCGAACGACGAAACGCTTGCACGGCGAACATCGAAGTCGGTTGGCCATGGGATCAAATCCTGGTTAATCTTGACATTCCACTCTTTGTCCTTAATATTGGGGTTCAAATTCTTGAAACCGTGTACACCAGGAATTAGAGCCTTCTCAGTCATCAGTGCTGCTTTCATGGTTGCGAAGATACCAGATGCTGCTTCACTGTGTCCAATGTTGGCTTTTGCGGCACCGAGAAGAAGTGGTTTGTCGGTACTCCGTGAGTCGTTCATGCCTCGTGCTACCGCTTTCACTTCGATGGGGTCGCCCGTTGGTGTTCCTGTGCCATGGCACTCCAGATATGCTGTCTGGTTCGGATCTAGATGGGCTCTCTGGTATGCCTGGCGCAGTACTCGCTCCTGCCCTAATGCATTTGGGAATGTAATGCCCATGCCATCAACTTTGCCATTCGTATTGACAGCAGAGGTTCGTATCACACCACTGATGAAAGTTTCAGCTAAAGTTGCGAAGAGTAAGGATTTTGTTTGCAGCGGACTTACCGTATCAGGTCTCCATCTCTGATGGCTTCTGAATAGCGTTTAAGATATAGTGCACCAATAGCTTCGGCACGACCATACCCGTCTGCACTTTCATCAAAGGTATGGCATCTAATTGGAGGTAAGCTCAAGTGGACTTTTTTCTTAAAAAAGAGTAGTCACTTACTCAGATGTTGGAGAGAGTACTCCAAGCTTAGCTGTGTTCATTTGCTGGTCCTATTTTCCAATCCTTGATTAGCTACCTGATTCAAGCAGATACAGTGTCCTTAATATTACTTACCACCATCATGATGATATTACTGCCAGCAGCAATCGCGGCATCGCAATCTCGTGTACGTAGTGCATGACATGCATTATGGATGGCGTATAGTGCCGAAGAGCAAGCCGTGTTGATCATACAACTCGGACCATTGAGGTTGAAAACATTATTGATGCGGTTACTAATGATTCCTGGATCTACGCCGGTTGCCGCGTAATTGTGTCGAAAATCCCGCTCAAAGATGGACATTTGCTGATAATCACTAGTGAAACTGGCAGCATAAACACCCGTATTGGATCCGGCCGCTTCATCCAGCCGCACTCCGGCATTTTCGAAGACTTCATAGCATACCTCTAGCATCTTGCGCTGTTGAGGGTCCAGCCATTGTGCCTCAACAGGAGTCATGTTGAAAAAGCTGGGATCGAAATCAATGGGATTCCCGTCGAGAAAGTAACCCCCCATTGCCGTGTAGGAGCCTGGCCGAGATAGATCAGGGTGATAGTGAGCGTCAATATCGAACCGACTGGCAGGCACCCTTGGGGTTCTGACCGATTGCTTGTCCCGCAGCGTTTCCCAGAACTTTGATGCTGAGTCTATCGAGCCAGGTAAGCGACAAGCTGTTGACTTTCTGTCAGTCTTAACGCTTATAATTCTAGGTTATCATTTGTTCCTACCCATGCCAACAATGGCAATCGGCTCGAGGCCGCGGCTTTCGTTCTCATCGACGAATTGAATCATCTTAAAATATGGGGAAGAAAGAAGGCTATTTTGGTTGTGTAGCCTGAAAGACTTCTTTTAAGTCTTGAATGCTGCTGCTGATGGTGCTGCTATCGAATGCAAGTTGTTCTCTCTTTAGCAGACTATAGCAGTTCCTACATTCTAGTTGAGAATTCTGTTATAAAGATTCATCTGTATCCTGGAACTCGTGTGACTAACAATCAATGGCAGACCGATGCTTTATATACTCTTGCTATTTAGCCCAGGGAGAGATATTATCAATTGAGATTGCACTGTTGAACCACATTGCTGCGGTATTTTAGTTCCTTGCAAACCGCATGGAGTTGGCCTCCCAGAACGATGCTATTACACGCGTCACTGCTGATAACTGTTATTTGACTCTTCAATTGTCAACGTCTTTCTTGATGTTCTATTACGTCCGCATTACAGGAGATCTACAATCATTTGTGGTGTTTAGGTAGGTGAACCCCGTGAGATAGGTACTTAGTACTACTGACATACATAAACGTGCAGAGAGATCAATTACGTAGGCTAGAGTCGTATCCTAGAGTTCTCACTGGACCACCAATCAGTAGAAATCAAGGATAATCACATGCAGGTTCAATGCAAGTCATCTATGACGATCTCTGTCAGAGCTTCGGAAAAATTAGATCACATGCAGATCTATGTGCATCGAATTCTATAAGCGAAGGAGTTTCACAACCCAAGTTTATCCAGCACCTAATCGGGAAATATTTACGTTTCAGCTCAAAAGAATATACACGCGTGAAGCAGTTCTAGGGTTGCAGCATTTGTCGATAATGGTTTTCAGCTCTGGTAAACTAAGCTCTTACTACATGATGCAGTGAACGCTTTCCATTACATATGTGCAGATGAGAGCTTGCTAAAAGCCACCACTTACGACACGAATAAGTACAAAATATATATGACATATGAAATTCAGTTTCAAAAACACAACAATCAGATAGAAATCTGATCTTTTGAGTTCCTGAGTTTACAGTTCAGTCAAAGCAGCTCGTCCAGTTTTCAAAATGCCTCACGCTGTGGCTGACGAAACTCTCTACCTCGACGTTGCCGTAATTGGCGCAGGTATGTTTTTAAAATACACTCTATTTCTGACGAGCATAAAGAGAACTAATCCAGAATTTGACAGGATGGTATGGTTTGAAGGCAGCATCAACTCTCCTAGAGTTAGCTCCAGACACGAAAATAGCGATATTCGACAAGTACGAAAGCGTAGGCGGCACCTGGTGTAGAGATCGCATTTATCCAAATTTGGTGGCTCAAGTTGAATTTGGCTACTTTGTACGTATCATTCTCGACAGTTCTTTTCATAACACTTCTAAAATTAAACTAACATGGCTTACGCAGAATTATCCATCAACGTCCATGCCCCAAGATGGAAAACCTGGAAATGATCTAGTCTCTGGTGATATGATCTGCCGATATCTGGAAAAGTTCGCTGAAGACAATGGATTAAAGCGCCACATTCGTCACAACAGCTGGGTCTCTAGTGTAGAACGTGGATCCGATGGCTGCGGCTGGAATTTAATGGTCAATGGCCAGAGAATTGAGGCTGCCAAGCTGATATGTGCAACTGGTGTAACAACACAGACGAATGCACCCGACTTCACAGTTTTAGACGATTCTATTCCTGTGAAGCACGTTGTAAACCTAGCCAAAGAAGTTAGCAGGTTTCAAGAATCCGATAGCAACTTAGACCACTTCGTGCTCGTGGGTGCCGCCAAATCAGCTTATGATGCCGCTTATTTACTTTGCTCACTGGGCAAGAAAGTGACGTGGCTGATCCGTGAGGATGGCGCAGGCCCTATGCCCATTATGCCTCATAAGATATTTGGCAAGAACACCATCACTATGAGCACTAGCCGACTGATGAGTAACCTAAGTCATTCTCTGATGACTACTGATAGCTATGTTGGATCGTTCTTTCATCGCACATGGCTTGGTAGATGGCTCACGAAATCCGCCTGGGGATATATGTCCCACCGGGCAGATAAAGCTGCTGGCTTTGGTGGGAAGGCTGGTCGAACAGAACCTCTAAAGCCACAAATTAAAGATAATAGGTAAGGTGCCTCCATCCATCCGGTTCATACATATTCAATCTAACATGAGAACAACAGTACGTTCTGGTGCGACAGCTCACTGGGTCTAATCACGATGGAAGACTTCTGGAGCACGCTTCGCAACGGCAAACTTACCATTCTTCGGGACAACATCGATACCGCTGACTCGAAGGGCGTTAAGCTGAACTCGGGCAAACGTGTCGATGCTGATTACGTCCTCTACGCGACCGGTTGGGGCGATCACTTTAGCTTTTTCTCTCCTGAGCTAAAAGAAGAATTGGGGATTCCTAATTACCAAAACCCCTCCCGGACAAAATCTGCCGCTCATGTTTCCGTTGTCAAGGAGAAATCCGCCAGTGAAATTGTTTCTGATCCATGGACTCTTCACGATCAGGCAGCAGACGAGCTCGTAGCCAAGAAATTACCACTGCTGAGCGCTGGTCCCAAGGACTTCAACGGATGGCAACTCCCCACCGCACGAGCAAAAGCCGTCAAGGTACGCAGATGGCGGTTGTATAATCGCATGGTGCCACTAGATAGTGGAATGAAGGACCACAGTATTGTCATTCTAGGCCAGATCCACACGACCCAGACCCCGACCATTGCGGAGATTCAAGCGCTGTGGGCGGCAGCATATTTGCTTGGAGATCTAGAACTCCCTCGCGAGTCGATCATGGTGCGTGAAGTCGCCGAGTGGAATGCATGGACTCGCAAGCGTTATGCCAGTGTCGGCGAGCGGTATCCATATGCTCTCTTTGACTGGGTGCCTTATTTGGATCAGCTGTTACGAGATCTCAATCTAAAGACCAAGAGATATGATGGTCTTCTGACCGACTTCTTTCGCCCATACGGTCCACATTGTTACCAGAATGTTGTGGGCGAGTACATGACTATGCGCAAGAAGATTAGCGACCAGGAGACAAGTTCCAGCTCGAGTTCGCTACCGACAGAAGCATAAATAGGGCTAATTAACTTCTATGCGGCGAGTACCAGACAATGTAGCTAGGTTACGGGTACGAGGTGTAGACTATATTTCCTTGCGTGGTTATCCTGTCGATGGGTCCCATTTCTCCTTTTCATGTTTCTCACAGGGCTCTATTCAGGTAGTGTTGGAATAATGAACACTGAGCTCACGTTCAAATATTCGTCCTTCGTGATTTTACGCTCAAGTCTTTTAACTCTCGTGACATTTGTCGACCGAAACCCCTGATCCACCAAAAGTTAGAATTGTAGGACTACTGCCCTGCTTCTCATGGAAAGTCATGCACTTCCCAAGTTAGGCGTGGCTCCATCATCATATTGGATGTATTAGAAATCATACTTCGGACTTAATCCTTTGATCAGCAAAAGATTCGACATCATGACTCACTGCGCAGCTCCAAGCGCAGTTTTCGGCTTTCGTGTTTGGATACTACAACTCCACCACTGAAAGTTGACTACTCACTGGCAGCTGATGATAAAACGGGAAACTACTCGAGACTTGATGCTATAGAATGAATGTGGGTGAGCTGAGCTTTATCGCTTCGCCTACTCATGAATTCTTTAAGAGTTCTTTGAAAGTGTGGTGTTCTGCAGGGGCGTGAGGTTGAGTTAGGTCACGAGACCTTGATATGTCTCGAGGCCTTTAATACAGATACATTTACATAACTAACATTTAAAAATAACATTGACCTAATTTACAGACATTATTACAGTCATGAATCGCTTTTAATATAATGAGATTACCACTCTAGAGCGTATCAGATGGTTCCGCATTTGAGTAACTCGACATTTGAGTAATCTGACATTTGAGTAAGCCGACAATTTGTTAAACGAACTAGAGTTGTCCACGGCTCTAGCGGCAGAATAGGAGGGTAAGAGACCCCCACGTACTATACCCCCACCAGTTAGGTATTCCTGATAAATGCCAATTGCATCAGCGACATGGCTTGATACTGGTATGAGATAATTACACGAGGATATTCAGATTGTCTTGGTAAGTGCGTCGCGTTGTTAACTGACAAGTCTGAAAAACAACAGTGGGACAGTCTAGATGATCAACCCGGGCGGGACGATCCGAGCATAACTACTATAAAACAAGAACTGTACCCCTGCTGATGTCACAGTTGCAACGTTGATAGATCTTCTAACGGGAGCTTATTTAGAAAAGCGTCCCTCCGATAACGTGCATAACAGGGTTACAGTAGATATGCTCTACAGTAGATCTTCACGTCAGTTCGGGTATTAGCACCGAGCAGATCGTCACTGTCGCTCATAGCCACGGCATATTACGGCACATGCTGCTTTAGGTAAGAGACTGGTCCTCGGCCTTTGGAAATACGTTTCTGGAACCGATGCTACACGAGTTTAGACCTGGTGAAGTGGACCTGGTAGGAGGTCCCAATGTGGACAATAATGCGGCCTCTTTACGCAAACTCACGAGTCTCTGAGAAGAAGTGTGACTCGTAAATATACTTGCATATATTGTCGATCGATAGTAGGGGCCTCGGCTGGTCGCCTTGTGAGTACCTGCAAAGAGGGAGTGATTGTCGAGTGTTTCGTGGCAGGTAATCGGTGGCATTTGCCACGAGACAATTTATCCATTTGAAGACAAATACGAGAAACTGTTGATCAGGTGATCACATCACCACCTTTGAACAACATATATCAAAATCATTATGATTATATATAAGCAAACCGAAAGAAACACGCCGTCTTGCTAGCTATATACTGAAAAAAACGATTCAAATATCACTTTGAAGATGGCCTCGATTGCCTTTCCCGCTCTTGCTAAGAAGGCGACACTGTCCGATGGAACAACTTACGGATACGTTGCCTCTGCACCAGAATCGCCCGACAAGCCTACTTTCCTTCTACTTCATGGGTACCCAAGTTCCAGCTTCGACTGGCGCCATCAGATTGTATCTCTTCCCAAGGCAGGATTTGGCGTCATCGTACCGGATTTACTTGGTTATGGCGACACGGATTCCCCCGCTGAAGTGGAAGCTTATAATTTGAAAAAGATGTCCCAGCACATGTCTGAAATTCTGGACCACGAAAACGTAAACCGCTGTATTGCAGTCTCTCACGACTGGTTTGTTTTCGCCTTGGCATAGTGCTTAGAGCAGATACTGATATGAATTACTAGGGGCTCCGGTCTACTCTCACGCCTTACGACTTACATACCCGATCGCCTCCTCGGTGCTGTATTTGTTTCTGTGGGCTACGTAGAGCCAAAGCTTGTTTGGGACATTGGCAAGAAATCTGGGTTCTCTGGTAATGCCTATGCTAACCCTCTTACCTACAGACGCCATGTTGGCTTTATCCAAAGAGGCGGTTGGCTACGAGACCTATGGCTACTGGCCATGGCATAACTCGGAATCAGCGATTAAGGATTGCGACGAACACGTAAGTCTTCGAATAGAATTATTGTTCAACACGTGCTGAAGAATATAGCCTGCCTCGGTCTTCAGCCTGATATATCCAGCTGATCCAGAGGACTGGAAAATTAACTTTGCTCCTGTCGATGCAGCGAAAGAATATGTTCGTTCAGGCAGACTTGACCCATTACCATCATGGTACAACCTGCAGGACTACACCACGCGCGATAGGATCTTGTCCAAAGGCTACAAAGGCCCTCTGAGCTGGTACAAGGCGGCGATGCGAGGCGTTAATCTCCCTGACGAGCAGGACGTTTCGGAAGAGGATATGTTCTGTAAAGTGCCGACTTTACTGGTGGTCAGTGACCTTGACTATGTAACGCGAGCAGATATGCAAAGCCAAAACACGTCCAAGTGGGTGAAGCAGCTTCGTATCGAGACTATGCGGAACTGTGGACATTGGATCCAGCTAGAGCAACCCGAAGAACTGCACAAGCTTATTCAGGGCTTTGCTCAAGAATTGACGAAACAGACATAAATAAATTGAGATTTAGGACAGTCAAATCACATTTGTATACGAGTGAATTGAATCAACTTATACCTGATATCAATGGAATCTGCGGAATTTGATATAATTATCCAAAGGAATCGTATAATTCTGAAGCTTTGTTTTGACCGGGTTGCCACTTGAAGTCATATTAAGCATAATTCTAAGCTTTTCAGCCACGGCGCAAATCTTGACCAAGACTACCGTTCAGCAATCTGTAGAGGCCCGGGGCTAGACCATGGTAAAGCCACTGTTGACCTCGTTAAAAGTAATCGGTGACGTGACGACATCATTCTATTACTAGGTACATGGTAGGGAACCATATTCGCCAATAAGAACCACTTAGCAACTTCCGGGGTAAAATTAGTTGATAAAGAGTCATCCAATGGTTTCCGTGCCATATTGCTTGTGAGATGTCCTCCGCGAACCTTGAAAGTGCCGTTTAGGAATTTTATGGTGCAACTCATAAGTTTGGTATCAGTTGATATTTCATTCTCAGAGAAGGTCATGAATGCTGAAGTGCAGGTTTGATCTTAAGATAAAGTGCTGTCCTTAAAGTATCACACAACAAGACAATGAACGCCTATTAACCGTACGGTGTAAACTATAGCATTTATTATTACATCTAATCAACTTTTCTAAACAAGCTGCTTTTTACGAAAACTCAACAGTCCCCGAATCGTAGTTTTATATTTAAAAGCCTCCTCGATCTCATCCAGGCTCTTCCCTCTCGTCTCAGGCATAAACAGGAACCCAATAACGCTCGTTACTGCCAGACAAGCTCCAAACAGGAAATAAGCCCCAAATACGGTCCTCGCGAGCATCACCGGAGTAATGAGCGCAACAGTAAAATTGGATATGCTGTAGCTCACGTACGCCATACCTACGGCCGTTGCCCTTGTGCGTTTTGGTTGGATTTCCGCGGCGTAGACTTTGATATGTATACCCCAGCTGATACAGTAAATGATAACGTAAATGTAGATAGTGACTATGACAATCCACCGGCCAGCGCCATAATCCATATGAACAGCTTTAGCAGCATAGAGACCACCAATCAAAAACATCAAAATAGCCATCGACACCCCGCCGTATATGAGACTAGGTCGACGGCCCCATCGGTCAGCCCAGATTGTAGCGGGCACGGTAACTAGGAAGATCACAATACCCGTGACACCAGACGCGAGGAAGCTGGACTGATTGGTAGACAGACCAGCTTGTTGAAAGAGGAGGGGGGCATACTAAGAATAAATCCGTATTAGTGCACACATACTTAGAAGCTGACGATGTTACGACTTACAAAGAGAACTCCATCGACTCCACTCATCATTTGCATGCCCATGAGGAAAACTGCAAACAAGAGCTGCCTACGGGAGTGCGGCGAAGAGAAAGCTTCCTTTATAGTGATCTGCGGCTCGTCTATAATATTTTGCTCTTTGGAGGTATCGCCACTAGCATTAAATTCGCTTTTGTCATTGATCTTCTCAGAAGAAGCCGTGCTGTCAACTTCTGAGTCATCAGAGTGCTGGTTAATGATCTTTTCTCTATCTGCCGGACTGACACCGAGCTTCTCCCATACCGCGGCTGCTTCGCTATCCCTTCCACGTAGAGTCAGCCAACGCGGCGATGAAGGGAGAACAATTAGTGCCATAACCGTGAATGCGAAGGAGTAGGCTGCCAGAAGAATGAACGGCAGACGCCAAGATAGCGATGAGGGGATGTTTGTCGTTCCGTAGCAAGCGAAAAACCCAACAATTAAACCGAAGCAATGGAGCAACTGAGGTGCAGTCGTCAGAACGGCACGGTATTTAGGAACTGATATCTCGCAGATATATCTGGATAAGATATATTAGCTTTCACCATTTTAAGGAACACCCACTCTGCCTAGGGGAATTACACGATCATAGGTCCGACATAAAGACCTTCACCAATACCCTCAATTACACGCCCGATAATAAACATGACGATATTAACGGAAGCACCCTGAATAGCACATCCAATGGCAAATATAAAGGTACCAACAGCAATTCCATGGACGCGACCGATAGCATCTGCCAATTTGCCTGCGAAGAAGGACGAAATAGCTGCCGCCAATATCAGACACGAGACGATGAGTCCTTGGATAGTCGGCTGAGAACTCCCTCCGATGGTTTTTTTGAAGTCGTCCATGATCGTGACTGGCCCTATAATACTGGTCTCGACACCGAAGGAGAAGCCGCTCAACGCACATAGGATACTAGCCACAACGTATCCTGGTGGCCGTTGGAACATGTCGGATAGAGTCATGATTCCTGAATTGAGAAGTAAATTGGGTATACTTGGCTGATTGAATAGGTAAAAAAGGAAGAGGGGGATTTAAGCTGGATAGAAATCAACGATACGTCAAGAATGCGTAGACAATGATTCACACAACTAAATGAGCAACGGTAGTGGTGAGGGGTTCAATAGCCCTACATTATTTCTTTTGCCAACAAACAATTAATGCCTACATAATGGAAATGTGGTTCTAGCAAACAGAATTCCGAACGCTGTAAGGCTCGCTCGTCTGCGCTTCCTCATTTGGAATTGATTCTCTTCCTATGACGATGTTTATTCTTTACCGCATTAGGCTTATCTTACGCGGGTACTTGACCCAATCGTTCTTTAATCAATTCCGCTCGTGAAAATTTCCTGATTGAGCGCTAGCGCCATACGCACGTGTCTCACGCGTATAATGGTTGACCAGACATGTATACATCATTCTCGTCGACGCTTTTCTTTACGTGTAAACTACTATTCTGAGCGAAAACGTCACCAGACCAACAATTAACTGATCTCTTCACGATGAGAAGATCTGATTATCAAGAAATGCGGCCATGGGCAGACGAAAATGGCATTTCACTCGAGTCCGATAGTCGTCCATCATTGCATCCATGCTCGGGAAGCCGATCGCAATTGGCGAGGGATTTTCCCTAGAGATATAGAAGCAGTATATAGATACGGACGAGTACTTCAACTCTATATTGTTTTTGAAACTCGATATCTCAATGCACACTAAGCTGAGAAATCTTTGCTCATCTCTTTCCAGAACACCAACCAGCAGTCACTGCGTGCATATCTGTTGAACGACAGCTAGAATGTTGGAATCACTAGGTTTTTCGATCTTGGGCGTCGTGGCTATTGTTCTATTATGGCCCGTAATGGAGTACTTCTGGGACGCGAAAGGCTTCCGCAAGTATCCCTCACAGAACTTCTTGTCCGGCTTCACAGGCATGGGCTATAACTGGGAGATCGGCCGCAAGCACAAGGTTGTTCGCACTCGTAGACTTCATGAACTTCACGAAAAGAAGGGCGCCGTCATACGTCTAGCCCCAAACTGGCTCTCATTTAGCAGCGCGGCTGCGGTTAAGGACATTTATGGTCACAAGTCTGCGCTTTCAAAGAACGAAGTCTACATCGCCCTCCAAGAGAATGGTCGACATCTCGGCAACATCATCAGTAAATCATATCATTCTGAGCGGCGGCATTTGGTTGCTTCGTATTATGCTCCCAAAAATATCGAGTCATGGGAACCCAAGATTTCTGACTTGGCTTCCCAGCTGGTCAATAATATGGACTCAATGTGCACAGCTCCATTGAAACCAGGCCACTTACCGTCAAAGAAAGACTTATTATTTGACGGTAACAAATGGGGACTAATGTTTGCTATGGAGAGCGCTAGCAGGATTGGTCTAAGCGCGAATCTGGGATTCATTGAGAAGGGTTCTGATGGCTTTGAGATGATTAAGCCAGACGGCACCATGCAGATCATCAGTCCCATTGACAGCTTACGAGGTTATTACGGTGCGGCAGCCACGCTAATCTGGGATGGTCGCATGTTCCAAACCCTCAAATTGCTCAGTGGAAACACGTCGTCGTATTACGCCAAGGCATTTGTTCATGGTGATAATTGGCGCTACTTCTTGAATAAATTAGTCAACGAACGAATTGCAAGATACGACAGCGGCGAGTATCTCAATGATCTCTTTCAACCTATGCTGCTTGATCGGAAAACGGGTGAGCAGCCGGACATTCCCCTGAGGGATAAAGTAGCAGAGATGGATCAAATGTGTGAGTCTTATGGAAAAGTTCAAATAAGAAACGCATAATGCTAATAATTCACTGTAGTCAACGGCGCCACCGATGGTACTGGTGGTTCATTGGTCAACACGCTCTACTACTTGGTCAAGCATCCAGACACCATGAAGCGTCTCCGCGCCGAGCTAGACGAGGCACTCGATCCTGATGTCGTCGTCCCCCGATGGTCCAAAGTTATGGCCTTGCCGTATCTCAAAGCTTGCATTGATGAGGCTCAGCGCCTCGCTCCTGCTGTTGCTGGGGATCTCCCTCGCAAGACGCCACCGGGCAGCTCGTACACTATCGCGGGTGTGACCGTACCTGAGCTTACAGATTGTAGCATCTCGGCCTATACAGCGCAGCGTGACCCTGAGATCTTCCCAGACCCCGAGGCTTTCAAGCCTGAGAGATGGCTGATCAAGGGTGACGACCATTTGACGAAGATGTTAGATGTGTACCTTGTCTTCACCATGGGTGCGAGGATGTGCATGGGCAAGAGCGTGACTATCTTGGTCCAGTCGCTCTACTTGGCAACTCTAGTGCACCGTTACGAGTTTGCTCTGGAAAGTCCTGATTGGGAGGTGTCTAGGACCGAGCGTTTCAACCTTTGGGCAGGTGACGTGCCGTTGAAGGTGTGGAAACGAGAGC
>Ga0247804_10000729_pt1 | contig 15071 bp, 11 predicted proteins | sample UWRJL029104C1_FD_181142 | JGI IMG/M metagenome (GOLD analysis project Ga0247804, IMG submission 181142) | Plant litter microbial communities from Arlington Agricultural Research Station in Wisconsin, United States - UWRJ-L029-104C-1 | ecosystem: Environmental > Terrestrial > Plant litter >...
AGTGGGAGCGGTAGCAGGGGCCAGCTTCGTAGGGCGAATCGTGGCTCGTCGTGCCTACTAAAGCGGCCAGCTGCCCGCCGGCCGAAAAGCCCCAAACGGCTACCCGACTCGTATCGATGGCGTAGCTGCGGGCGTTGGCTCGTAGCCAGCGCAGGGCAGTTTTCAAGTCCTGCACCGCCGCCGGGTAAGGTGCTTCGCCCGCCAGCCGGTACTCGGCTGTGACGGCTATGAAGCCGCGCCCGGCCAATTGCTGCGCCAGCGGCCAGTGCTGCTCGCGGCGGCCGGAGCTCCAGCCGCCGCCGTGGATGATGAGCACGGCGGGCCGCTGGCGGTTGGTGGGCCGGTAAAATACGTCCAGCTGCAAGGCGCGGCCGCCGGGCAGGGTGCAGTAAGTAAGGTTGGAATTATTACGCACTCCTTTGGGGGGTGCTGGCCGTGCTATGCTGATGGCCGGGTACTGCTTCAGGGCCTTTATGTAGGCGCTGTGCGTGGTGAAGGAAGTATCGCGGGAAACGGCTTGAGCAAAAGCTGTATTACTGATAACCAGGAGCGTGGCTAGAAGTCCAGGCAGCGAGCGTGAGAAATAATCGGGCAAAGCAAAAGCCGTTGGCGTGAATAGCGGACGGAAAATACTGCCCCGACCTCGAAAATGATGCTGACAGCCAACCAAACGGTGTTCCTGCCGTTCACCGCCTGCTACTTATTGCCATTCCATGCGCACTGTAACAATCAGCCTACTGGTAAGCGCGCTGCTTATTGGTTTAAGCACCTGCAACAACGATACGCCCGTGAATACTTCCGCCGCCGTCATGCCGCGCGCTACGGCTACCGTCGCGCAGCCGCTCGCCATCGTCCGCGCCCGCATCTTTGCCGCATTGCAGGGGAAGGAAGTGCCGTTGCAGGTGCTCAGCCATCCCGAGTTGGGGCCGCAGTTCGACGACTTCATTCTCTACCCCAACGAGCAGCAGCGCATCGACTACGAGTTTCGCCAGCTGGATAAGGGCGGCGCAGTAATGTCGTCGGACGAGGTGCCGATGAACCTCGACCACCAACCGCCCGCTACCATCACGCCCGCGCTCCGTGAATTCATTACGCTGCCCGTGCCCGGCCGCGCGGCCGACCTGCTCATGCAGCGCGGCCGGGGCCCGTTCTGGTCGGTGCCCGAATATTACGACGCCCAGAACCAGCCGCAGCCCTACACCTGCGACCACATTATCCACTTCACCGCTCAAGGCACCGACCGCACGCAAATCGAGGTCATTACTATCCATTCATACATCCACGACGGCAAGGAGTGGCAGCTCTCCTCGGGGCAGGATGGCCTAGGCTTACCCTGGCCCCGGCGCATGCCCCGCAGCCGCGACGTGCCACCCTCCGCCACCGACCAGCAGCAGGTGCTGGCGCAGCTGGTGAAGCTGGGAGAGCAGCCGTAATCGCTCGGAGGTAGCTGACTGGCGCCAAGCTTTATTGCTTAAGCACCAGCTCCGCCTTGGTTACGCGCAGGCTTGGATTGGCCGCCGCTACCAGGATGGCCTTAAACGTATAACTCCCCGCGTCCGGAATTACCAATTCGGCGTTTTTGCCGCTAAAACGCCAGTTTACGCTTCCGTTGACATCCGTTTTTACTTCGCCAATGGTGACGTTTTTTTCGGTGGGGTCAAGCTGCAATTCCTTAAACGGGGTGCCGTCTTTGGTCACCTGCACCTGAAACTGGACAGGCGAAGTGCCTTCGTAAGCCAAGTCCATGTCGGACCACAGCGCAATTTTATCGTCCTTTTTCAGCTGCAAAGTTGTTTCCTTCACGACTTCGTGCCCGGGCGTGCTGACCTCATTAATCGGCAGCCGAGCCACTTCTTTGCCCATCAAGGCATCGCAGCTGCTTAGCAACGGCAGTAGCAGGGCCATTCCCCAGCAGGTGCGTTTTATTCCAATGAGGGTTCGTTGCTGTTTCATGCGCTGGGTTGGTAATAGTAGTGTTGCAAGTTTACTGATTTTGGCTAATTGTCGGAGCTGTCAGCACTAGCTGCCGGATAAACTGGCTGCGTCCCGCGTTTCCAAAGCTGCCGCCGTAGCCTGGTTACTCTGCCGTTGGCTGAATGTCCTGCTGGTCTTTGGTGAGTACCGGCTGCCGCGCTTTGCCCTTGGCCCGGCCTTTCCGGAACGTGATGGTCCAGATGCTGTCGTAGTCATCGTCGGGCCATTCCTGGGGCTCGGCGATGCCTAGGGCGGCGGCGATTTTTACAATGTTGTGGTGCTCCCACACCAGCAGCACGGTGCCGCGCCGGCGCCGCAACTCCTTCACGAGGCCTTTAACTTCATCGGGGGCGTAATCGCTGTTGATAGTCAGGTTATGTTGCACGGCGTAGGGCAGCACGGTTTGCATCATCCGCACCCGGGTGGTCGTATCCTTATCGGTGCCGATGCACGGCACGTAAGTGAAATGCGGAGGCCGGGGCATCACCCGATTGAGCACCGCAGGCAGGGCCAGCGCCCGCTCGAAGCCCTGAGCCGAAAGGTTGTCGCCCTCAGTAGGTTTTTCGCCGTGCCGGATAATCACAATCTGCAGCAAAGGCCCTTTGGGGACTGGCGGGGCCTTGGGATGTACCGGGTTGAGATGATAGAGCAGGAAAAGCTTGTGTCTATCTGATTCGGTGAAGTGGTCAATCATAAGGGTAGGGCTGGGAGGGTGGGAGTCCCCGGCAACGAGTTAGCTGCGGAATACTTGCCCGGCCGGGGTAGGGTTACGAGGGGGCTTTTACCGAGGATTTGTAAATCTGAGGCGGTGTATCAATTTCTATTAGTTGTATTATTTTTGTCTCACTATGCGGTAGCCTCCCGCCAACCACGGTGCTCAATCTGGCTTCGGCTGAAACGAGCGAAGCCCGTGGTCGGCAAACCACGGGCTTCGAGAAGTGGGTGATTTGTCCCTCCCATTACATTGAAGACGATGGAGAACAAACCAAACAGCGACGGTGATTACGTGGTAATCGTCGTCAGGCTCCCGGTTAAGCTGCTCACGCAGTTTGGTCGGTGGCTGGTGTTAGCAGCGGGCACATACGTGCTGCTGCATCACTAACCCAAGGCCGGCAGGGAGGGCGAAAGCCCTTCCTGCTTAGGACTGTAACTGTAGCCAGCCGCCGGAAGTTGCGCAAAGATTCTGGGAAAACAGACTGCGTTTCCCACCGCCGAAGTTTCGTGTGTCTCAGCGTCGCGCCCGCCTGCCCCATACGCCCACCTCAGTGCCCTTAGCGCCTCTTAGCGCCGCTGAAGAAGCTGGGAGGTGCGCTTAGTGGAAGCGGCCAGTTGAGCACAACACCCTGCTCTCCCGAGTTGGGGAAGGCAAGGTGTTGAGGTAATATGGGATTTACAGATTATCTGTTTTTGAACGCATCTGTAAAAACAGCGGACTCAACGAAAGAGGCTTTTATGTGTGGCTCCAACGTTTCGATGAGCACTACTTCATCGTCAGTCAAGTCTAGAAAATCAATCATGCTTTCGTGATTGATATAAAGAGCAACTAGTCGTTCGCCGCTGAAGAAATACAACTGGTCAAACTCGTAGTAGTCGTTGAACTCTTTGCTTTCGAAATTATGAACAGCGAAATCAAACTTCCGAAAATGCTCCTTGCAATTATCGTTAAGATTGAATTTACAGACTATATCATCGTCAGCCTCGACCAACTCAATAATATTGAGTTGCCAGTCGCTAAAGTATTCCAAGCCCTTCGGAAACAAATCTGCTTTTTTAGAGACACCTGCAAATGCGAAACTGTCAGCAATTTTGAATACAAAGTTGTCAAGCACATTCTGCCAATATTCATCAGACATGAAGTCCCAAGAAGGAGCGTTTGGCCCTTCAAGATTAAGGTCAATTAGAAATAGCTTGTTGTGAAGTGCCATCTAAATACTTTGCTTGCTAATCCAAAGCAATTGAAGTCGCTCCCAAGCCAAAGCGCCTAAAGCTGCAATCCGAATCCACTCAGGGTCATTCAGGATTGCAGCGTCATCGTAATCATCATTTCCCGGGGAGTTGTAGGCATCAAGAGCGGTATGCCATTCAAGCAAAGCGTCCTTCTCTTGCGCACTTACATAGCCGTTTTCAACAACCTGGTTGTAGCTCATACCGCAAAGCAGGTCATCGAAATAGCAGCACATAAACTCCACATAAGTGTAATGTACGCTCGACTTTTCTGCATCCAACCAGGTTTTGCGCTGGTGGTCGAGTGAGGCGAGTTCTTCAATTGAAGACTTCCACCTCACTCGCCACAATGCTAGCGATTCCTCGTCAGAAGCTGAATCTGACGCGCTTGAAGAGTCTTCGGCAGCCATCAGGATTACATATTCCGCCGGTACTGCCCGCCGACCTCAAACAGCGCGTTGGTAATCTGCCCGAGCGAGCAGTATTTCACCGTTTCCATCAACTCGGCGAAGAGGTTGCCGTTGGCCACGGCGATTTGCTGGAGCTGCTTGAGGCGCGCCGGGGCCTGGTCGGCGTTGCGCTGGTGCAGCAGGTGGAGCATGTCGATTTGGTACTGCTTTTCCTCCTCCGTGGCGCGGATGACTTCGGCCGGTACCACCGTGGGCGAGCCCTTGGAGGAGAGAAAGGTATTCACTCCGATGATGGGGTACTCGCCGGTATGCTTCAGCATCTCGTAGTGCATGCTTTCCTCCTGGATTTTGCCGCGCTGGTACATGGTTTCCATGGCCCCGAGCACGCCGCCGCGCTCCGTGATGCGGTCGAATTCGAGCAGCACGGCCTCTTCCACCAGGTCGGTCAGCTCCTCGATGATGAAGGAGCCTTGCAGCGGGTTTTCGTTTTTGGCCAGCCCCAGCTCGCGGTTGATGATGAGCTGGATGGCCATGGCCCGGCGCACCGATTCCTCGGTGGGCGTGGTGATGGCCTCGTCGTAGGCGTTGGTATGCAGCGAGTTGCAGTTGTCGTAGATGGCATAGAGCGCCTGCAGCGTGGTGCGGATGTCGTTGAAGTCGATTTCCTGGGCGTGCAGGCTGCGGCCCGAGGTCTGGATGTGGTACTTCAGCATCTGGCTGCGGGCGTCGGCGCCGTACTTCAGCTTCATGGCTTTGGCCCAGATGCGGCGTGCCACCCGCCCAATCACGGCGTACTCGGGGTCGATGCCGTTGGAGAAGAAGAAGCTTAGGTTCGGCGCGAAGTCGTTGACGCTCATGCCCCGGCTCACGTAATATTCCACGAACGTGAAGCCGTTGCTGAGCGTGAGGGCCAGCTGGGTAATCGGGTTGGCCCCAGCCTCGGCAATGTGGTAGCCGGAGATGGATACGGAGTAGAAATTCCGTACCTTCTCGGTGATGAAATACTCCTGCACGTCGCCCATCAGGCGCAGGGCGAATTCGGTACTGAAAATGCAGGTGTTCTGGGCCTGGTCTTCCTTCAGAATGTCGGCCTGCACGGTGCCGCGCACCTGCGTCAGCGTCTTGGCTTTGATGGCGGCGTACACGTCGGCGGGCAGCACATCCTCACCCGTCACGCCGAGTAGCAGCAGGCCGAGGCCGTCGTTGCCGGCCGGCAGCTCGCCCTGGTAGCGGGGGCGGGGCTGGTTTTTGGCCGCAAACAGCGCGTCAACTTTCGCGTTGATTACCTCCGTCAGCTCGTGCTCCTTAATGTACAGTTCGCACTGCTGGTCGATGGCGGCGTTCATGAAAAACGCCGCCAGCGTAGCCGCCGGGCCGTTAATAGTCATCGAAACCGAGGTACTGGGGTTGGCCAGGTTGAAGCCGGAGTAGAGCTTCTTGGCGTCGTCGAGGCAGGCAATGCTCACGCCCGCGTTGCCGATTTTGCCGTAGATGTCGGGCCGCAAATCGGGGTCCTCGCCATAGAGCGTTACTGAGTCGAAGGCCGTGCTCAGGCGCTTGGCGGGCAGGCCCATGCTCACATAGTGGAAGCGGCGGTTGGTGCGCTCCGGCCCACCCTCGCCGGCAAACATGCGCGTCGGGTCCTCGCCCTCGCGCTTGAAGGGGAACACGCCGGCCGTGTAGGGGAATTCGCCGGGGAAGTTCTCCTGCATGGCCCAGCGCAGGCGGTCGCCCCAGCCCGTGTAGCGCGGCACCGAAACCTTAGCAATCATATTGCCCGACAGCGACTTGGTGTGCGTCTGCACCCGGATTTCCTTGCCCCGCACCGAGTACACGTACTCGGGGTTGCGGTAGTTCTGAAGCATGGTCTCCCAGTTTTCCAGGATGGCCTGGCTGTCGGCGTCGAGGCGGCGCAGCTGGGTTTGCTTGTTCTTGCCAAACTCCTCCACAGTGCCTTCGGTGCTCTTTTTATCGGCGCGGTAGTGCTCTTCCAGCTTCGCGAATGCGCCGGCTACCTCCGCAATGTTGGCCTGCTCACGCACGCGCTGGTCGTAGGCGCGGTTGGTTTCAGCAATTTCGGAGAGGTAGCGGGTGCGGTGCGGCGGGATGATGTAAATCTTCTCCGAATCCTCGGCGCTGGTTTCCAGGTGCGAGGCGAAGGTGGCGCCGGTTTTGGTTTCCAGCATCTTCAGCACCGCCCGGTACAGCCGGTTCATGCCGGGGTCGTTGAACTGCGAGGCTATCGTGCCGAACACCGGCATCTGGTCCGTAGGCGTGTCCCAGAGGCCGTGGTTGCGCTGGTACTGCTTGCGCACGTCGCGTAGCGCATCGAGGGCACCGCGCTTATCGAACTTATTGAGGGCGATGACGTCAGCAAAATCGAGCATGTCAATTTTCTCCAGTTGCGTGGCCGCGCCGTACTCGGGCGTCATCACATACAGGCTGGCGTCGGAGTGCTCAATGATTTCGGTGTCGGATTGGCCGATGCCGGAGGTTTCGAGGATAATCAGGTCGTAGTTGGCGGCGCGCACCACGTCCACGGCATCCTGCACGTAGCGCGATAGCGCGAGGTTGCTCTGGCGGGTGGCCAGGCTGCGCATGTACACCCGCGGCGAGTTGATGGCATTCATCCGAATCCGGTCGCCGAGCAGGGCCCCGCCGGTCTTGCGCTTGCTGGGGTCCACGGAAATAATGGCAATGGTCTTATCCGGGAAGTCCATCAGAAAGCGCCGTACCAGCTCATCCACCAAACTTGACTTGCCCGCGCCGCCCGTGCCCGTGATACCGAGGATGGGTGCGTGTGCCCGGTCCGACGGCGAAGCCGTCCAACCGGTCGAAGGGCGCGCCGCCTCAACATCACCGTTCAACGGCAACCGGTCGGACGGCGCAGCCGTCGGACCGGTCAGCGCCGCCAGCCCCAACTGACCCTTCACCCGCTCAAATTCCTCGGGAAAGTTTTCCGCCGCCGAAATCAGGCGGCCGATGCTGCGGGCGTCCTTCTCTTTAACGTGCCCAGCCTCGCCATTCAGGTTCTCGCCCGTGGGGAAGTCGGCCTGCTCCAACAGGTTGTTAATCATGCCCTGCAAGCCCATGGCGCGGCCATCATCGGGCGAGTAGATGCGGGTGATGCCGTAACCTTGTAGCTCGGCAATCTCGGTGGGCAGAATGACGCCGCCGCCGCCGCCAAAGATTTTGATGTGGCCCGCGCCGCGCTCCTTCAAGAGGTCAAACATGTACTTGAAGTACTCGTTGTGCCCGCCCTGGTAGCTGGTAATGGCAATGGCCTGGGCGTCTTCCTGAATGGCGCAATCCACGATTTCCTGTACTGAGCGATTGTGGCCCAGGTGAATAACCTCGGCGCCGCTGCTCTGGATGATGCGGCGCATGATGTTGATGGCCGCGTCGTGCCCATCGAACAAAGCGGCGGCGGTGACGATGCGGACGTGGTTCTTCGGCTTGTAGGGCTGGGTGGGAGCGGGGTGCATAGAGCAAGTAGCGCGGAATTACATTCCGCGACCGGAAAATGGGGTGGAAAATGGGAGTACGAAGGTACGAAAAAGCCCCGGCGGGGTCGGCCGGGGCAGAGTGAGCTGACAGTGAGTGCTGTCACTTAGAGTTTTTAGGAGCCAGCACCGAAGGATTCAGCACATCTTCCAGATGGCCGATGCGAAGCAGGTCGGCAATAGTGGCTTCAACGCATTCACGGGTAAGTTCTTTTACGAACAAGTCGGGCGGAATTTAAAACGCGAATAAAAAGCCCTGACTAGGCAGTCAGGGCTTGATTGTCAATAGCTGATGATGCTTTAGCCAAACGAAATGGGAGGGCTCAGCGCGAGATACCAGGCGACGGCTACTACTATCGTCAGCGAAATCAGCCCCCACACGAAATGCGTAGGCTGCGGCTTGCGCACCGTCGATTCGAACAGCTCGTTAATGCTGGCCAGCGCGGTAGGCGTCACCAGCAGGCCCATCATCAGCAAGCGCAGAATTTCCTGAATTTCGATGTAGGGAATCTTGGCCAGAATAATAAAAACCGTGCCCGCTGCCCACGGAATGAACAGAGTATGAATAACCATGCGCTGGCGGCGTTGGTATTTCATCACCGTTTTGGAATCGTGGGCCTGGAGGAAGGCGGCTGCCAGCAGATAGCCCAGGCCAATCTGCATCAAACCAGCTACCAGGGCCAGCAATACGTTGATGATGTTGCCCAGCTCGAACAGCCAGCTGGGCACGTACCAGAAGCCACTTTGAGTGAAGGTATCAGCCAGTAGGGCGCCGAAAAAGGCATTTAACCCATGAAAAGCCACCCACAGCACCAGCAGCTTTACCACGCCCCGGCGGGCCCGCAGGTTGCGCCAGTACACCTGATAGGCGGCAAAACCCACCAAAATGCTGATTAGCGGGCCAATGCCATAAGCCGCAATCACGGCCGTTCGCCACCAATCCCGGTCGGCCATCGAATACACGATGCGGCTGGGGTCCCAGCTGCCGCGCAGCGAATAGAACTGTGACACAGCCATTTTCCCTGCCTGGTGCAGGCCGTAGATGAAATAGTATGCCAGCACGTAGAGCGCCGTGCCATTAACGGCCGAAATGAGAAACTTGCGGTTTTCGAGACGCTCGGAATCGGTGGGCGAAGTAACTGGGGTAGCGTCTGAACTCATTGGCGCGCGCTGATTGATGAAGAAACTCGATGTAAAATAAAAGTCAAAACTACGCAGTTGCGACCATTTAATAACCATCCCTCTAAAGGCGGGTTTTGGCCGAAGGCTGGCTTTTGCGCCTCTAAATTCGTACCTTCGCGCACCGAAAAACTGCCCTAGTGAAGAATATCCGCAATTTTTGCATCATCGCCCACATCGACCACGGTAAAAGTACCCTGGCCGACCGGCTCTTAGAATTTACGAGTACTGTAGCCAAGCGTGATATGCAGGCCCAGTTGCTCGATAACATGGATTTGGAGCGCGAGCGCGGCATCACCATCAAGAGCCACGCCATCCAGATGCAGTACCCCTACAAAGGGGAAGTCTACACGCTCAACCTCATTGATACGCCCGGCCACGTCGATTTTAGCTACGAAGTAAGCCGCAGCATCGCGGCCTGTGAAGGCGCGCTGCTCATCGTGGATGCCTCGCAGGGGATTGAAGCCCAGACGATTTCCAACCTCTATCTCGCCATTGGGGCCGATTTGGAAATCATCCCGGTGCTCAACAAAATCGACCTCCCGCACGCCATGCCGGAGGAAGTGACCGACGAAATCGTGGACCTCATTGGCTGCGACGCCGACGATATCATCCACGCCTCGGGCAAGGCCGGCATCGGCATCGAGAACATTCTCAACGCCATCTGCGAGCGGATTCCGGCCCCGAAAGGCGACCCGGAAGCGCCGCTGCAGGCGCTGATTTTCGACTCCGTCTTCAATTCCTACCGTGGTATCGAAGTGCTGTTCCGCATCAAGAACGGCACCATGAAAAAGGGCGACAAGCTGCGCTTCATGGCCACTGGCAAGGAATACGGTGCCGACGAAATCGGCATCCTGGGCCTCAACCAGGAGCCGCGCCCCGAAATGCGCGCCGGCAACGTGGGCTACCTCATCTCGGGCATCAAGGAAGCGCGCGAGGTGAAAGTGGGCGACACCATTACCCACGTCCATAACCCTACCAAAGAGGCCATTGTGGGCTTCGAGGACGTGAAGCCGATGGTATTTGCCGGCATCTATCCGGTCGAAACCACCGAGTACGAAGAGCTGCGCACCAGCATGGAAAAGCTGCAGCTCAACGACGCCTCGCTGGTGTGGGAACCCGAGACTTCGGCCGCCCTGGGCTTCGGTTTCCGTTGCGGTTTTCTGGGCATGCTGCACATGGAAATCGTGCAGGAACGCCTGGAGCGCGAGTTCAACATGACGGTTATCACCACCGTGCCGAGCGTGCAGTTCCACGCCATCGGCACCAAGGACCAGCTGCTGACCATCAACGCGCCCAGCGAGATGCCTGAGCCTAACCTCATTAAAAGCATCGAGGAGCCGTACATCAAAGCGCAGATTATCACGGCTTCCGATTACGTCGGGCCCATCATCACGCTGTGCATGGAGAAGCGTGGCATCATCAAAGGCCAGAGCTACCTGACTTCCGAGCGGGTAGAGATGAACTTCGAGTTGCCGCTGTCCGAAATCGTATTCGACTTTTTCGATAAGCTCAAAACCATCAGCCGTGGCTACGCGTCGCTTGACTATGAGCTGATTGGCTTCCGCGAATCGGACATGGTGAAGCTCGATATCATGCTCAATGGCGAGAAGGTCGATGCGCTGTCGGCCATCGTACACCGCTCGAAAAGCTACGACTGGGGCCGCCGCCTCTGCGAAAAGCTCCGTGAACTGCTGCCGCGGCAGATGTTCGACATTGCCATTCAAGCCTCCATCGGGCAGAAAATCATTGCCCGCGAAACCGTGAAGGCGCTGCGCAAAAACGTAATTGCCAAGTGCTACGGCGGCGATATCAGCCGCAAGCGCAAGCTGCTCGAAAAACAGAAGGAGGGCAAGAAGCGGATGCGTTCCGTGGGCTCCGTCGAAATTCCGCAGGAAGCGTTTTTGGCGGTGTTGAAAATTGATTAGTCATAAAAAGGGCGACCTGCATAGCAGGTCGCCCTTTTTATTTGTTCAGTGCAGTCGGTGCGGGAGTAATTTGGATACTACTCAACAACCTGGATGCTATCCGACCCTTTGGGGTCAGGGCCGTATTCGTTGGTTCTAGGTTCACCTTCAGTACAAACCAGAATCAGGTTGTAGATGGGAATGAGAATAAACCACCCACTCTTTCCTACATCGTGCACGCGGCGTACGGCCACGGCAATACTAGGAACCAGAACCACGAGGCTGTAAAGCGCGCTTATTGCCTGGCGTTGGAACAACACTCCATCAATCAGGCCTAAGCCGAAGGAGACAATTATGTTGAACAGGAAAAACATCCAATATTCCTTGCGGCGGGCGCGGCCGTTGAAATCGGCGTACTGCTTGAGTACTTTGAGGTAATAGTTCATGTGGTGTGAAAAGAGGTAAAAGGTTGAAGGTTTCGGTTGCCAATGTAGCTGGTTTTTTTGAATTAGTATTTTTAACAAATTAATTTTTTGCCATGACCCCGGAAAACGTGCTGGTGGAAACCTCCCGCCTCATCGACGGCAAGCAGACCGCCGAAGACATCAAAGTTGAAATTGCCGCCGAAGTAGCGCAGCTAAAAGCCGCCGGCCACAAGGTGCCGCACCTCGCTGCCATCCTCGTGGGTCACGACGGTGGCTCGGAAACCTACGTGCGCAACAAAGTGCTGGCCTGCGAGCGCGTGGGCTTTGCCAGCACCCTGCTGCGTTACGAAGACGACATCACCGAGGCCGAACTGCTGGCTAAGGTGGCCGAGCTAAACGAAGACCCCGAAATCGACGGCTTCATCGTGCAGTTGCCGCTGCCCAGGCACATCGACCCTGATAAGGTGATTGAGGCCATCCGCCCCGAGAAGGACGTCGATGGCTTTCACCCCATGAACATCGGCCGCATGGTGGCGGGCCTGCCCGCGCTACTGCCCGCTACGCCCTCCGGTATCGTGGAGTTGCTGGCCCGGCAGGGCATCAAAACCAGCGGGAAGCACTGCGTGGTAATCGGCCGTTCCAATATTGTTGGAACACCAGTTAGCATTCTGCTGGCTAAGAATCTGGATACGGCTAATTGCACTGTTACTTTATGCCATTCGCGGACGCAGAATCTGGCCGAAATTTGCCGCACCGCCGATATTGTGGTAGCCGCTATCGGCCGCCCCGAGTTCGTGACGGCCGATATGATAAAGCCCGGCGCGGTGGTCATCGACGTGGGCACCACCCGCGTGGCCGACCCCAGCAAAAAAAGCGGCTTCACGCTGAAGGGCGATGTGAATTTTTCCGAGGTGGCGCCTTTGGCATCGCGCATCACGCCGGTGCCGGGCGGAGTGGGCCCAATGACCATTGCGATGCTTTTATTGAATACTCTGCGGGCCGCGAAGGGCGAAATTCATCCCAAGTAGGCCGGGGTTTTTTTAGTAGTTTTTGGATATTGCGCCCGGCGGCTGTACTTTTAAAGTCCGACCTTGGGAACACCAAGTCCGGAAGCGGGCGTTTGAACCTTTCCAGTTCTACGCCCCCGCATTATGAGAGAAGCTACCCTCCCGACGCTCGACGTTTTATCGACAATCCCTCCATCACCGGCGGCCCTTGGCTTGCTGCCGGTGATGGAGCAGTTTTACACTATTCAAGGCGAAGGCTTTAACACGGGCCGGGCCGCCTATTTCATTCGCCTGGGTGGCTGCGACGTGGGCTGCCACTGGTGCGACGTGAAGGAGTCGTGGGATGCCGATGCGCACCCCCGCCAGTCGATAGACGAGTTGGTGGCTGCTGTATTGGAATACCCTGGCCGCAATGTAGTAATCACCGGCGGTGAGCCGCTGATGCACGACCTGACGGCCCTGACGGCGGCCCTGCAAGCCGCTGGCTGCCAAACCTGGCTCGAAACCTCCGGGGCCCACCCGCTCAGCGGGAGCTGGGATTGGGTGTGCGTGTCGCCGAAGAAATTCAAGGCGCCACTGCCCACCGTGCTGGCGGCGGCCCATGAACTGAAAGTAGTGGTGTTTAACGATTCGGATTTCGCTTGGGCTGAGGCGCATGCGGCCCAGGTGCCGGCTCACGCCCGGCTGTATCTGCAGCCAGAATGGAGCCGGGCTGCCCGCGTGACGCCCGCTATTATCGACTACGTGAAGCAGAATCCGCGCTGGCAGGTGTCGCTGCAAACGCATAAATACCTCGACATCCCGTAGCTTTCGGCCATGCTCCGTTTTGTAGTTCGTCGCGCGGGTCGCTGGGGAGGTTTATTTGTTCTATTATTCGCGCTGACGCTGCCGGTACTCGGCCAGCCCGGCCGACTGGTGCTCAACAATACCAAAGCCCAGGGATTGTACGACAAAGCGCAGCAATACGCCAAAGCCCGTGACTTCAACAAAGCGCTGGAAACGCTTACGCAACTGAACCAGAAGTTTCCTTCCATCGGCGAAGCCTTCATCATGAGGGGTTCACTGTTAAAGGCTATGGGCGATAACCGTGCTGCTTTGACGGCTTACCGCGAGGGCCTGAGCAAAGTCCACATAGACTCCAGCCGCGCCAACGATTTACAATTGTTGGGCGACCTGGCCCTGAGCTACGGCGAGTATCAGACGGCCGCCGACGCTTACAGACAGCTTCTGAAAGTGGCGCCCAAAACGATGCGTAACCTGGCCAAATCGGAGCGGCAGCTGCGCACCTGCGAGTTTGCCATCGAGGCTATGCGGCACCCTACCGGCGAGGCCCCCACGCGGCTGCCCTCGCCGCTCAATGCGTTTAAATTCCAGTATTTCCCGGCCCTGACGGCCGATAACCGCTTCCTGCTCTTCACCGGCCGGCCCTCGGCTAACAGTGGCGAAGACCTGTATGTAAGCAAACAAAGTAAAGACGGCGTTGCCAGCGAGCCCGTGCCGGTGTCGGCGGTTATCAATTCTTCCTACAACGAAGGCGCGGGTACCATCTCCGGCGACGGCAAAACGCTGGTATTCGCCTCCTGCGACCGGCCTCACGCCATCGGCAACTGCGATTTGTACATTTCGCGCCGTACCGGTAACAACTGGAGCCGCCCCGAAAACCTGGGCACCAACGTCAATTCCGTGGAATGGGACTCGCAGCCGTCCCTCTCGGCCGATGGGCGGACGTTGTACTTCACCTCGACGCGGCGTGGTGGTCAGGGGCTGGAAGACTTGTACGTGAGTACGATGCGCGACGATGGGACCTGGAGCCCAGCCCAAAATCTGGGCACGCCCATCAACACCCCGGGCAAGGACATGGCGCCCTTCATCCACGCCAGCGGTACTACGCTTTACTACGTGACCGATGGGCTGATTGGGATGGGCGGCCTTGATGTATTCCGTAGCGAGCGCAGCCCCGTAAATGGCCAGTGGAGCGAGCCACGCAACCTGGGCTATCCGCTCAATACTTTTGAAAACGAGGCTTCTCTGTTCATTACGTCGGACAACCAACGCGGTTTCTGCTCTCGCTCGCGAGCCTCGCAGGAGCCCACAGGCGGCTTCAAGCTAATGCGGGAGAAGCCGGTGGAGTTGTTTGGCTTCGAAGTACCTAACCCGGTGAAGGCCCGCGAAACCAGCACCTACACGCAGGGCCGGGTGTTCGATGCCATTACCAAAAAGCCGCTGCGGGCCGATGTGAAGCTCTATGATGTTGATACCGACGCGCTAATTCAGTTTGTGACCTCCGACCCGGAGGATGGCGACTACACCATCGTGCTCAACGAAGGGCACCACTACGCCATGTACGCCTCAGCTGATAAGTACCTGCTCAAGAGCCTCAGCTTCGACTACTCCGACCAGCACACTTTCAACCCGCTCATGCTCGATATTTACCTGGAGCCAGTACGGGCGGGGCGTAGCGTGGTGTTGAACAACCTGTTTTTCGATACCAATAAGTACGACCTTAAGCCGCAGTCCCGCACCGAATTGAACCGGCTTATTGAGTTCATGCGCCAGTACAAAGAAGTGCAAATCGAGGTGTCGGGCTATACTGACAATGTGGGTACGCCCGAGTCCAATATGCTGCTTTCGCAGCGCCGGGCCCAGTCGGTGATGGATTACCTGGTCAGCCACGGAGTACCGGCCAGCCGTCTGCGCTCGAAAGGCTACGGCGAGAAGAACC
>Ga0247804_10000730_pt1 | contig 15066 bp, 10 predicted proteins | sample UWRJL029104C1_FD_181142 | JGI IMG/M metagenome (GOLD analysis project Ga0247804, IMG submission 181142) | Plant litter microbial communities from Arlington Agricultural Research Station in Wisconsin, United States - UWRJ-L029-104C-1 | ecosystem: Environmental > Terrestrial > Plant litter >...
GAATATGCACAGCAGGCGCAGATTAATGCTAACATTGCATTGAAAAATGCGAAGGCATTCAAATACAATAACAAAAATATCAATATTCCTGTTCCTGCAACACCAGCTACACCTGCAACACCAGCTACGCCAGCTACATTAACACCATCAACTCCGCCAGTACCACCAGTGCTTCAAAGTACACCACCCTTACCTCCGGTAAATAGCAATCGCCAGGAAAATAAGTCAAAAAGATTAACCATAACTGGCACACAAAGGACTGTTGAATCCGTAAGCAGTACCGATGCCGATGTGCACGATTATAAAGCCATCATCAAGGAAATGATTAAAGATGGTATAATTAAAAGCACAGATAAACTTTCGTATAAACTCGATAAAAATAGTTTAATTATTAATGGTGTTAAGCAGGCAGAAAACCAGCATCAAAAATATAAAAGCAAATACTTACACCAGGATAATACCGCATTGCTTTATAAGTATGAAACCAACTCTTCTACAGTAACAAAGCCCTAAACTTAAAAGCCAAAACCTTTTTTTATGAAGCAAAAATTAATGGCTTTTTTAGCCTTATGGATAACTATTGCCTTTACTTTTGTACAAGCTCAAACCACTGTAACGAGAATTTACGGAGTCGTATCGGATGAAAATGGTAAGCCTATAGACGCGGCTACCGTGGCCTTGTACCATGCGAAGAATACTATTTTGCTTAAAAGGATACTTGCCGAAGCCAATGGTAGTTTCAATTTTATAGAGCTTGCTGCAGGTAAGTATCAACTGAGCATTTCGGTAATGGGTTACAATGATTATAAAAGCCAGGAACTGGATTTGAACCTTTCAAATCCTGAAATTAACCTGAATCAAATTAAGTTAGTGCCAACTTCAAATCAGCTTGGCACCGTAAATGTAAGCGGTAAAAAGGCGTTTGTTGAGCAAAAGATAGATAGGATGGTGGTGAATGTAGATGCCTTAATCTCAAATGCGGGAACCACGGCCCTCGATGTGCTTTCAAAATCGCCGGGCGTAAACGTAGATCAGAATGGGTTAATCAGTTTAAAAGGTAAAAGTGGTGTAAATATTTTTATTGATGATAAACCAACTTATCTTTCCGGAGCAGAGCTGGAAAGTTACCTGCGTTCACTTCCTTCGTCGTCATTGGATCAGATTGAACTGATGACCAATCCGCCTGCTAAGTATGATGCGGCCGGAAATGCAGGTGTTATCAACATAAAAACGAAAAAGAATAAAGTTTCGGGCTTCAACGGAGGTGTGAATTTAAGTGTAAACCAAGGTGAATTGACCAGGTCGAACAATAGCGTCAACCTGAACTATCGAAAAAATAAAATAAATGTATTTGGCAATTTTAGTCATAACCTGAACAATAGTTTTACGGATTTGGATTTAAACCGGACCTACAAAAACCCTGACAATTCACCCAAATATTTTTTCAACCAGAATTCTTACTTTAAGAGACACGGAAATACTTTTAATGCGAAAGCAGGCTTAGATTTTTATCAGACTGAAAAAACGACATGGGGTTTTGTATTTACAGGCATGACTAGAAAATCCTCGCAGGTGAACAACAATACAAGTAATTTACTGAGCTCGATAAAGCAACCTGATTCAATAATTAAAGCGGAAAATACCGATGATATAAACTATAGAAATACAGCTTTCAACCTTAATTACAGGCATAAGTTTGATAAGGAAAATGGCGACATCACCTTCGATTTAGATTACCTGAGTTATAGAAACCAAACTGACCAAAAATATTATAATTACAGTTATTTCCCGGATTTGCGGCTAAAATCCCAGGATTTGTTAACCGGAGATTTACCTTCAGATATCGATATCTATACCGCAAAAACCGATTATACTAAACCTATTAATAAACTGTGGAAGCTGGAAGGGGGTTTGAAAACAAGTTATACCAAAACCGACAATGCCGCAAACTATCTGAATACTGTAAATGGGAATACATCAATAGACTATGATAAAACCAATCAGTTTGTTTATAAGGAGAACATTAATGCGGCTTATGTAAACATGAGCATGGAAGGCAAGCGTTTATCTTTGCAGGCAGGTTTAAGGTTCGAAACAACAGTTTCCGATGGGCACCAGTTAGGCAACCTGGTTAAAGCAGATTCTTCTTTCAGAAGAACTTATACCAATTTATTCCCTACAGCGTATTTATCTTATAAACTCGATACAGCAGGCAATAACCAGGTTGGCTTAAACTACGGACGACGAATAGACAGGCCATACTATCAGGATTTAAATCCCTTTTATTCGCCTTTGGATAAGTTTACCTATTATGTTGGCAATCCTTTTCTAAGGCCCGCATTTACCCAAAGTCTGGAACTGAGCCACACTTTTAAGAACAAAGTTACCACCACAATTGGTTACAGCTGGATTAAAGATGATGTAAGCGAAACCATAGAAATTGTAAACGGGACCTATTATAGCAGACCGGCAAATATTGGCACCGGAACAGTTAAGAATATATCATTAAATGCGGATTTAGATTTAACAAAGTGGCTGAGTACGCACATCTATATGGAACTTGCCAATGTAGTTTCCAAAACTGATTTTTATACCGGCTACCTGGTTACAAACGGAACTTATTTCAGAACCAATCCAAACCTGCAATTTAAAATAAGCCCGAGCTGGAGTGCAGAAGCCAATTTAAGGTACCAGAGCAAGTTTTCGAACGTCCAGTTTTTTATTGGGAAAGTTCACGAATTTGGTGCTGCTGTCCAGAAAAAACTGTCTACTAAAAGCACCTTAAAACTTTCTGCCTCTGATATTTTCAGAAACAGGGTCATTGTAGGGGTAATAAATAACCTCGCTGCAACGGATGCAAACTGGACAAACCGATCTGATAGCCGGACTGTCGTTTTAAGCTATAGTTATCGTTTTGGAAAGGCATTTTCATCGCCTGCAAAGCACGAGGCATCGGGCGCCGATACTGAAAAGAATAGGGTTAAGAATTAAGGGTTTCGATAGACTTTCGCCGGACTTAAGTCGGGGTTTGGTCGGGGTTATGACAATTGTACCCGACCAAACCCCGTCGCAATAGTGACTAAAATTATTCACAATTTAGTCCAAAGCCTAAAGCCTAAGTTATCCTGATTTAAGGCTTATCTGTCCGTAGAGTTCCGCAGGGCTCTACGGATTAGTGAATAGAAAAGAGTCTGTGACTCGCTTTTATTTGAGTGTATAAGTTCAACTTTTCTTATATCCGTAGAGACGCTACGCTTAACTCTACGGACAGAGGAGGAGGTTTTATTTATCTGTCCGTAGAATTCCGCATGGCTCTACGGATTAGTGAATAGAAAAGAGTCTGTGACTCGCTTTTATTTAAGTGTATAAGTTCAACTTATCTTATATCCGTAGAGACGCTACGCTTAACTCTACGGACAGAAGAGACTAAAATAAGCCGCAATTTGGGCCAAAACCTAAGGCTGAAATTAGTCTGTATTAGGAACGCTAGCTTTAAAATAAAAAATCTCCACCGAAATTAATCGAAGGAGGTTTTATGTGAGAAAATGGACGACGATTATTTTTTTTGCACTATACTAGACTGATTCTGATTTGAATGATTGCCGAAAAACACAAAGCGAATGGAATTTTTAAAAAAAAAGGTAAAACGATTTGCATGTAACAGGCATTGATGTAAAAATTTGCACCAGATGAGGTAGCAAATTTCTCAAAATATAAAATCGGGAAGGCGTTGGGTTGGGTTATGAAGACTTTAAGAATCAAACTAATTTTTATTCTTCTATTTGATTCATTATCCAATTTATCCATCCAATTACAGTGGAAGCACGTCTATTATATGTTTCCATAGTTCCAACATTATATAAATTTGATTCTTTCATTATATCTACAATATGATTTTTTGTTGGAATTTTTCCATCATCGAGGTATTTTACTATTACTCTCTTAAATACAGAATGAGAAACAATTAATTTAATGAATGAAATTTGCCTTTCAATAATTGAAAGAGTAAATATCTGATTACCAGTTTTTGTTAAAGAACAACCCTTTATTCCATTTTCTAATACTGTTTGAATTAGACCTAAATACTTTCCGGCATTAATATAATAATCAGTTTGCCTGGAAACAATATTAAAATCGTAATCTATTGTTAGCTGCTCTTTTGTTAAAAATCCTCTTTGCTTTAATAACTCACAAAGATTAATAACTCTCTCGAAACTATCAGCCTGTGGAAATGGTATTTGTGGTTCTTTAACGGTTATTGATTTTTGTAAAACTTCTTGAATATTTTCAATATTTAATCCGTTTTCTTGAATCGCATATTTTCTATGTTTAACCAAAATAATAGAATTATAATGATTTACGTCATTAAAGGCGTATTCCCTTAAATGAAATATACCGTTAGTGTACGTCAAAAAAATCGGGCGAACCTTTTTTTGTATTTTGCCGTTCCAAAGTTTAAAAGGATAATATAGTTGTCTAATTAGAAAATCTTTTGATATATAATTTTTGGCTTCAATTAAATTTAATGAGGCATCTCCTTCAAAACCACCATCAATTTCAACTTGAGAATTTCCAACATTGATTTTAAATAATCCTTTTGAAGAATTAATATCAAATTCAAATGAAGAAGAACTCATTCTACCACTTACAGTTGGAAACAATTCTTCTTCATCTGTAAAATCACTAAGAATATTTGACACAAGTGCGCAATTTATTGCTGTCGCTTCACTTGTTATATTTCTATAGTCCAAGCTTTCTAAAAATGTCGGAAATCCAATTTTGGTGATTTCAATATCGTCTGTATTAAAGTCGCTGAACGTTTCAAAACAGCCAATTACATAACCGCCTCGAGAGGTGGGCAGGATTGAAAAATTATTATCGGAAAATAATTTTGGAAGTTGCGACTTATGATCGAATTTAGTCATTAGTCTCGATTCTCTAAACTCGTTGATTTGAGTTGAAGAAATTACTGTGTGCCCGTTTTTCAACACTTCCTCAATGATGTTGTGTTTGATAAAAAGCTTCTCCCAAGCAACATCATTTTTAGAATTACTCATAATTTCTAACTAAAACCTCATCTATTTCTCCACGCTTTTCACCATCAGAATTAATAGAGCGGTTGGCTTTGATAATATTTATTTGATAGTCTTTATACTGATCTTTAATAAAATCTGTCGCTGAATTCGATAATAAAAATTTTACGCCCCTGGAATCTAACTCGTCACACGCTTCCCGTAGCCTGATTTGGTCTTTATCTCCCCAGCCGCCTTGTACATACCCGGTAAAGTTTGAACTTTCAGAAACAGGATGATATGGGGGATCAAGATAAACGAATGAATTTTTAGTGGCTTTGTTTAAAACCAGACTATAGTCACCATTCATCAGCTGAATATTATTTGAGTTCAGATAGTCACTTACGGCTTTTAAAGTCGGTTCATTTATGATATTGGGATTTTTATATCGTCCGAAAGGGGAGTTGAATTCTCCTGAGCTATTCACTCTGTATAATCCGTTGAAACAGGTCTTGTTCAGATAAATTATCCTTGATGCTTTTTGAACAGCTGTTAAGAAACTATAATCAGGATTTCTATCCAGGGCTCTGATTTCATAAAAATAATCACTTTCATTTTTATGCTTTTTCAGATCTTCCAATAATTCGGGTAAGTGATTCTTTATTGTGGAGTAAACATTTACAAGTTCACTGTTGAAATCATTAATAATTGCGTTTTTTGGCTGAAGGTGAAATAATGTAGCGCCTCCCCCTATAAATGGCTCAATATAATCAGCATATTTTTTGGGTATTAATGCTTCAATAGATGGCATAATCTGTCTTTTCCCGCCAACCCATTTTAAAAATGGTGCTATTAATTTATTTTTTGCCACTCTAATTTTTACTAAAAATATTAGCGGGCAAGATAGTGATTTTGTTAAGTATCCTCCAAAATTAAATTATGATTTAAAACCGTGCTCCCGTTTATTTTGAGTAAATTTGTAGAAATCAGGAAGGTCGCATTCTCCCGACCGAAAAATTAAATCTGCGAAAGCGATAAACCATCAATTTCAATACAAGATTTTCTTTAAATACCAGGATTGAGCAAATAAGATGGCTTTGGATAAGAAGTTTGTCGGTTAAATTAAAAATATGAAAGATCAGGAAATAGAATTTCAGGCAAAAATGTATGCTTACGCAATAAATAGCGCAACCAAAGAACACGGTTTCAAAAAAGATGAAGGCTGGAAAGTTACACTTGCTAATGAACAGGAAAAAGCAGAAATTGAACAGAAATACTATCCAATAGTATCAACTCAGATAGCTCCTGCTGCACTGCTTAAATTATCAGAATTTGTGAAAGACATATTGAATCTAACACCAGTTTTTGCGAATGATCCGATTAATACATTTGGTGCACAACATTCAGATTCTGAATACATTATTGCCTATAATCCGGTTAGGGTTCACCGTTAAAATTTAGCTCACCTCATTTCGTAAAATCTGCAGCGGTGGTTTATTCAATATGCTTCTGCTGCTTAATACACCTGTTATTACAACAAGTAAAACGACACTGCTAAAAAGTAAAAGTGTTGGTATCAAGGGTGGTAAGAACGAAGCATCGAAACTAAATTTTGCCAATGCCCAACTTCCGCTCAATGCAAGAATTAAACCAGCAGCAGCAGCGAATAAACCTAAAAAGAAATATTCAATCGCGTTAATCGCCAGAATCTGGTTCCTGCTTGCACCCATGGTTCTGAGCAGAATACTTTCTTTTATCCGTTGATTTTTACTGGTCAGCACGGCAGATATTAAAACAATCCATCCGGTTACCATACTAAAACCAGCCATAAATTGAATTACAAAGCTGATTTTTCCGAGCAATTCATCCAAAAGCTTTAAAACCAGTCCTAAATCGATAACCGATATGTTCGGGAACTTACGCACCACGGCACCCTGAAAGCTGGCAGATGCCTCACTATTTGGAACCCTGGTCATCAGTACATGGAATTGAGGTGCCTGTTCTAACACACCCGATGGAAATACCACCCGGAAGTTCGTTTGCAACCTGCTCCAGTTCACTTCTCTTAAACTACCCACAACTGTCGGTAATAACATTCCCTGTACATTAAAAACAATTTTGTCGTTTAGTTTAACCTTAATGCTTCGTGCAAAATTCTGATCCAATGAAATGAAAACGACATCGTCAGGACCATTTACTTTTCCAACCCACTTTCCATCTACAATTTTTTCTGCTGCGGTTAAAGTATCCTGATAAGTCGCGCGGATTTCGTTTCTAAAAGCCCTTTTGTTTGTGCTGTCTGCACCCGCTTTTTTACCATTAATTTCTTCGATGCGCATGGTAATCACCGGAACCTGGTTCATCAAAGGCAATTTATAAGATTTCGTCAGATTCGCTACCGCCGATTTTTGGGTGCTCTGAATATCGAACAACACCATATTTGGTTGTGTGGCGCCAGATGAAAGTGTAACCCGGTTTATCAAAATTCCCTGAACGAAATAAAGTGTACAAATAAAAGCTGTTGATAAGCCTATGGACACGGTGAGCATTAAGGTCTGGTTGTTCGGACGGTACAGGTTGGCAAAGCCCTGTCTCCATAAATAACTTAGCGATGCAGGTATTAACTTCCGCACTAAAAACATCAGTACAGCTGAAAATAACAGCAACAGGAGAAAGGCAAGTAACAGCCCCGAGGTGAAAGCAATGGTTTGAACCCAGCTTTTCGTCTGTAAGTAGGTAAAACCAATTACAAAGGCAACCATCAGTAAATACACAAGGCCTTTTAAGTAATCCCGTTTTTTTGTTGCCACTCCTTCAAAAGTCGCCCTGATGGCATTTAATGGGGAAATTTTCCTTACGGATAGCAAAGATGGCAAGGCAAACAAAACGGAAATAACCAGTCCAAGTAATAAGCCTTGTCCGATAGCCGGCCAGGAAATCTGCATGGTAATTTCAACCGGCAGGAAATCCTTCAGTACGATTGGAAGTAGAAATTGTATCAGTGTGCCTAAAACTGAACCAATTATTGCAGCTATAAGACCGATAAAGGCTACTTGTATCAGGTAAATCAGAAAGGCATCCCAGGCTTTTAAGCCCAGACAACGTAAGGTTGCAATAGCAGATAACTTTTCCTGGATGTACACATGAATTGCGCTACCTACGCCTACACAACCAAGCAGCAATGCGATAAAACCTGTTAAAGCCAGGAACCGGTTTAAATCCCTGAAGGAGCGGCCGGTTTGTTCTTTTCGTTCAGCAACCGTGTCTAAATCCAGACCTTCTTTTTCCAGTTTTGGTTGCAGGGTTTTAATTACGGCATCAAGCTCATTTGCGCGGTTAAATTTATAATAGTATTTGTAATTAATGCGGCTTCCGGTTTTCACCAGACCTGTTTTGTCTAAATATTTAAGCGGAATATAAACGATTGGTGCAATGCTTGAGGAAATGCCCGTTTGCCCGGGTGCTTTGTCCAGGGTCCCTGCAATTTTAAAAGTCAAATCGCCAACAGTTATTGAATCGCCTGTTTTTGCCCCAAATTGAAGCATTAGGGTTTTATCAACCAAAGCAGTCCTGCCACTTAAAAAACTTTTGGCGGCTGTAGCCGGTGTCGTTTCAATTGAACCATAAAAAGGATAGTTGCCTTCCAGCGCTTTCATTTGTACCAGCCGGCTTCCACCATCTTTAACAAAATAAACCATCGATGCAAAAGTGCTTTCCGATGCGCGATCATCCCCCATCGTTTGGAGCATTTTCAGCGTTTGTTTACTTACCGTTTTACGACTTTCAATAATTAAATCGGCACCTGTTAATTCTTTTGCCTGCCTGTCAATGTCGTTCTGCAGGTTATCTTTAAAGGAATATACGGCAACCAGGGCAGCAATGCCTAAAATAATTGAAGACAGGAATAAGAACAATTTCGAACGGTTTTTACGGCTATCCCTCCAGGCCATTTTAAATAACCATTCCATCGTGGTATGTTGTTTTGGAAGCGAATTTTTAGACATAACTTGGGTTTTCGTCTGCAATGATTAATCCGCCTTTCATTTTGATTATCCGGCTTGTTTTGGCAGCCAAATCAGGGTCGTGGGTTACAATAACCAATGTTGTTCCTGCATCTTTATTCAAATCAAACAGAAGCTTAATAATCCGGTCGCTGGTTTCTGCATCCAGGTTTCCGGTAGGCTCGTCGGCAAATAATAGCGCCGGACTATTTGAAAATGCCCTAGCCAGTGAAACCCTTTGCTGTTCACCACCAGATAGTTGAATAGGGTAGTGATGACCTCTGTCTGCCAGGCCAACCTTGTCTAACAATTCAAGTGCATGGGCTTTAATATTCTTTGCACCTCTTAATTCTAATGGAACCATTACATTTTCCAGTGCGGTCAGCGTGGGCAAGAGCTGGAAATTCTGAAAAATAAAACCAACATACTGGTTGCGAACGGCAGCCCTTTTATCTTCCGATAATTTATCGAGAACAATACCGTTGAGTTCAACACTGCCCGTACTCGCCTGGTCTAAGCCTGCACATAAGCCAAGCAAAGTCGTTTTTCCACTTCCGGAAGGACCGATAATTGATACTGTTGAACTAGCTTCAATTGAGAAATTAACGTTGTTTAGAACAGTAAGTTCACGGCCTGCACTTTGATAAATTTTACTTACATTTCGGATGTTCAGTATGTTTTCCAATGGTTGAAGATTTTAATTTTTGATTTAAAGCTGCACCAAACATATGGCTGACTTTTCCGTTAAATATAGTGGCTTTTAGATTTTAAGAGATAGAATAAATAGATATGTTACGAAAACGCTTAATGGCTTTAATTGTTTTGACAGGAATATTACAAGCCTGCTCAGATACGGGCAATAAAGATAAATCCGACACTGCGAATGTGGCAAAGACCGGCACAAATCCAACAGTAAACACAACTAAAAATATCCTATTTTTTGGTACCAGCTTAACCGCTGGTTACGGGCTGGACCCAACAGAAGCATATCCTGCGTTAATCCAAAACCGGATCGATTCTTTAAATCTGCCTTACAAGGTGATTAACGGTGGATTGAGTGGTGAAACTTCGGCAGGAGGGAAGGGCAGGATAGACTGGCTTCTGAAACAGAAAGTTGATATTTTTGTACTTGAGTTGGGTTCGAATGATGGCCTTCGAGGTGTTCCAGTCGCCGAAACCACCAAAAATTTACAGGACATAATTGACCGGGTAAAGAAAAAATATCCAGAAGCAAAGCTGGTGATGGCCGGTATGCAAATGCCGCCTAGTATGGGTAAGAAATATGCTTCCGACTTTAAAAACATGTTTCCCGAATTGGCAAAGAAAAACAATATGAGTTTGATTCCTTTCCTGCTTGAAAAGGTTGGTGGTGTTCCTAAACTCAATCAGGCCGATGGTATTCATCCAACGGCCGAAGGCGATAAAATACTGGCAGAAAACGTCTGGAAAGTTTTGAAGCCCTTGCTTTAGATTATGATAAAAACGGAACGACTTATCAGCTGGGTGGCGGAACAACATGGCGGACAGATAATCAAAAAAACCAATCTGCCCTATTTTACGCACCTGTTAACTGTCGCTTCGACCAGCAAGCCTTTCGTTAAATTTGGTTTCGAAATTGGTCTCTGTCATGATCTACTTGAAGATACCGACACCTCAATCGAATTGCTTTTCAATATGCTCCAAAGTTTTGGCTATTCCTTTGACAATGCTAACGAAATCACGATTTGCGTAAAAGAGTTAACGGATGTTTACACCAAAAATGATTTTCCTTTTTTAAGTAAGAAATCGCGTAAAAAAAGGGAAGACAAGCGCCTGATTTCAATTAGCCCGGCTGCACAAACCGTGAAATATGCCGACCTGAGTGACAACGTAAAGTGGGTATTGAAATATGACAAGAAGAATGCAATAAAATACCTTAGGAAAAAGCGTAAGCTTTTGATAAGTCTGGATAGAGGGAATGTCGAACTAAGAAAAAAGTTGTTGGGACTGATTGATAGGAGCCTAGCCAATGTAAAAGGTTGACAGATTGTTCGTCTTGTTAAAACCCAATATAAGATTCTGGTCGTAGCGTCTCGCTAAGACTCAAACCAAACTAATTTTAGATTGGTTTAGACAAAAAGTTCATTTTTCGATGAGCTTTTGATTTCATTAGTAAATGATATAATTTTCGGATTCTAGCGATGGAAAATATAAAGTCTTTACAAAATATTTTTCAATATTGAAGGGTAACCGATTGTTTAACTACCGGTTTGGTTAGCTGATTTGAAACGCCTTTTACCGAAACAGAAAAAAGTATCGTGTAAAAATGTTTCTGGTTGGAGAAACAATTTATAGAGAAACAAAAAAAAGTTTCTCGTAATTTTGTTTCTCTTGTAATCTAATCTAGATTAAAACTCCTCAGTAAGAAAAAATTAAGAGAACAAATCGGTTAACGCAAATAGAGATTGCTAAATTGATTGGATTAATAAAACACTGGCCGTTTGTATAAAAGGGGTTATGTGGAATTAATCCTAAAGCCTTAATCATGTTAAGTACCATTGAAGTCTTAATGGAAAATTCAGACAGGATTCGAGCCACCGAAAAAACCAGTTTAAATGATCAATAGCCTTTGGCAATGCTGGAAAAACTGGATTATTTTCAGAACCGGGCAGCCTTTTTTGAATACTGATGTTAACAACAACAAATCCTGATACAATCTGCTGGTCTCTTTTTTGTTATTTACTTTCGTTATTCATGGGTTGTTTATATTTTTAATGGCATTCATGAGCTCGTAAACCCGGTTCTTTGAACTACTGATATTTCAAGCACGTTTTACATTTGGTAATTGCCTTGGAGTTGTGAAATGATTTGCTGCTTCCCTTTATATGACAACAATCATTCAATATTTCAAACTCCCTAAAGTTGTAGGATAAATAAGTCAATTTAGAAATTTGTTTGTTTTTTTGCGCAATTATAAATTAATCTGAGATTTCGATTTTTTACCAATACGAAATTATTGGAATATCGTTTGTAATTTAACCGGACGGCGATCTTATCTTTCAAAAATATTTTATTTTGTAGAACAAGAGTATTAAATAGTTTATTATTTCAGATTCCCTGAATATTTTTTAATCAGATTAAAAATTATAAATTGCATAGCGCTCTTTTCATAATTATATGGCTTTAGTACCCGAACAAACCCGTCCGATACCTTTAAACGAAGCGGAGCGACTAAAAACTCTATCAGAGTTTGATTTTGATTTTACTGATTTTAAAACCAATTTCGATAACATAACGACCCTGGCAGCGAAAATTTCCGGTACAAACATATCATTGGTCAACCTGATAGACTCCTTTACGCAATGGTCGGTTTCCAATTATGGGTTGGAAATAGATCAAATGCCACGCGATGAGTCGATTTGTCAATACACGATTGCCCAGGAAGGCCATTTCGAAATCAGCGACCTGTCTATTGATGAACGATCCAAGGATTTTTTTTATGTGCGTGGGCCATTGAATCTGCGGTATTACTTCGGTATACCCCTTAGAACACCAGAAGGTTATAATATTGGCGCATTATGTGTATTGGATCAGGATGTCAAAAAGCTGAGTTCTGAAAAGATAGAATTACTAAAGTTGCTTGCCATAGAAGTGGTCGACAAGTTTGTTAACCTAAAGATATTGCATAATACCAGGCTGAGTCTGGATGATTTGAACATCAGGCAACGTAAACTTGCACATGACATTCGTGGTCCGCTTTCAGGGATTAAAGGCCTTATTGAAATCATCAGGACAAGAGGTTATAAAAATAAAATGTTCGATGTGATGGATTACCTGTTCATGATCGATAAAAGTAATAACGAAGTACTCGACCTGACGGAAGAAATTCTTATACAGGAGAAAAAAATAATTAAAGATGAATTAAATCTGGATATCTTTAAGGATAAGCTCGAAAAGCTCTATGCACCTCAGGCAAAAGCTAAGAATATTTTCTTTAAGGTAACTACTGTTTCAACGCATAATGAAACTAATTTCCCTAAAGATAAATTGCTTCATATTTCCGGGAATCTGATTTCCAACGCAATAAAATTTAGTTCAGATTACGGAGCAGTTACTGTTAAATTGGGCTTAGAGATTAAGGAACAGGAGAAAAACCTGAAAATTAGCGTATCCGATAATGGAAACGGCTTATCACAGGCTAAAATTGACCAGGTTATGAATGGTGACCTTGAATCGTCAGATGGGACCCAGGGCGAACGCGGTTATGGTTTTGGCTTGCCGATGGTTTTACGTGACATAAAAAGCTTAAACGGAAGCATGGAAATTACCTCAGAAGAGGGCTGGGGAACAAATTTTGAAGTTAAAATACCTTTTTGATAACATCCTGAAAACATTCAGTTAATATTGTGTTTCTGCATGTAAAAAAAGACAATTATCACAAAAATAGTACAGGCAGATTTGTGTTTTATGATTATATTTGGATATGCAGCACCCGGTTCAAAATATAGTTAGCCAACCTACAAAGTCGAAAAAAGTATCGAATGAAATTGATAAATTCGATAAGACTTTGGCAGATAATTTCAAAGCTGCGCTGTTGTTTAGTCAATGGCAGCGCCAGAAGTGATTTGTTTAGATTGCCAATTTTTTAAATTATAAATTTGAGAAATAGTTAATCAACAATACGCCAAACAGTCCTGTAACGGATACAATGCTTTCCATCACCGTCCATGTATTAAACGTTTGTTTCAGGCTGAGGTTAAAATATTCCTTAAACATCCAGAAACCAGTATCATTAACGTGGGAAAACATTAAACTGCCTGCTCCAACTGAGAGAACCATTAACTCAGGAGAAGCATTCGCGCCAATAAGCGGCAAAACGATTCCCGATGCTGTCAAGGCGGCAACCGTTGCAGAACCGAGGGTTATTCTTAGCGATGCCGTAATCAGCCATGCTAAAAAAAGAGGTGATAAATTCAGATCTGAAGTAAGTAATTTAACCGTTTCTCCTACGCCACTATCAACTAATATTTGTTTAAAAGCACCGCCGGCTGCGATGATCAGAATTATCATGGCGATACTTTTTACGCCTTCAACACATGATTCCATGGTTTTAACAATTCCAGTTTCCTGCACTAAAATGGCAATAATAACAGCGGTCAATAGTGCGGCAGTTGGATCAGACAGGAAAACAAATATTGGTTTCAATAAGTAGGGTGCAGTAATTGCCGTGCCAATTGTACCTGCAACGATTAATAAAACAGGTAACAAAGCCACAGAAAAGCTTTTTAAGCCCGATGGCAAATTTCCTTCTTCTTTTAAAATGAAATCGTTTTGAACGATTAATGTACTTTTTTTGATAATTAACCTGGGAAAATACACACCGGCAAGAATGGCTATTGGTACAGTTAGTCCTAAACCAAAAAGGAGTGTTTTGCCAATATCGGCGTGAAAAATTGCCGCCAGCGCGACCGGTCCGGGATGGGGCGGCAAGAAGCCGTGGGTAACAGAAAGTGCTGCGGCCATTGGAATTCCGATGTACAGTTTTGGCAAGCCGGTAGCCGATGCAATTGCAAAAACCAAAGGAATCAGCACCACGAAGCCTGCATTATAGAACAGCGGTATGCCAACAAGCAATCCCGTTAATAAAACTGCCCATTGGATGTTTTTCTTCCCAAATAGTTTGATGAGTATAAATACAATTTTTGTTGCTGCACCGCTATCCTCAATAAGTTTACCCATCATGGCACCTAAGGCAAGCACCATAACCATACTGCCCAGGGTGCTGCCGATACCATTACTTACCGATGTCATTACTTTTGATGGCGGCATGCCCAAAAATAATCCGGTAACAATTGCCGTAAGGAGCAAAGCAATCATCGGATTAAATTTTTTGATGATCAGTACAAAAAGTAATATAATACCGGCAAGTACAATTAATAAAGACATATTTAAGCGTTTAACTGGTAAAGCTGGTGCATGGTAACACTTAGATTAGCATACACTTGTTTAAATAACTGGAAATTTTTCTGATGGTACAGATGGTTTTTAAGGTCCGGTTTAATTATTTCAGGTTC
>Ga0247804_10000731_pt1 | contig 15052 bp, 15 predicted proteins | sample UWRJL029104C1_FD_181142 | JGI IMG/M metagenome (GOLD analysis project Ga0247804, IMG submission 181142) | Plant litter microbial communities from Arlington Agricultural Research Station in Wisconsin, United States - UWRJ-L029-104C-1 | ecosystem: Environmental > Terrestrial > Plant litter >...
GGAACGGGTGTGAAGATACTGTAGAGTACAGAGTTCGTAAAGATGATTACAATGTATAACATCAGTCCACCTATTTAACTAATTAGGTTCTAGCTCAAGTAGCATAAATCACTGAGGTAGCTTCGTTGGTACAGATTTGGATTTATCAGATATGATCACATCAAATCTTGTTAAGTAGCTCGACCATGTTCATCGTGGTATGCACCTGCGACTAATGTCGACTGATACTGAAGATGTGTAGAAATCGAAATTTTAGGTACAGTAATATTTGCAATTTGTTCAGCTGAGGGTTGCTAGCTCTCTCAGAGTTTCCCACCTACTTAGTAATTTGGTCCTAAGAACTCCATGCTATGATTCCCATCAAAGTCTAGATCCATGCTAAATGCCTCTTCCAAATGTCTTGAACGCCCCAAAGAACTACCCATATTTTCCTATTTTCCCAACTGAAAACTCAGAATTCACACCACTGCAGAGGTATCAAACCGTATCATCGTGATAGTAAAAATTGATATCCCTCGGCCGCTGCCGGTTATTCGCCACGAACTCCGCATCACCCTCCGGCCGCTCGATTTTATCGTTCCCCGTCAACATACTCTGCAAACTCATGCTAATGCTCTGCACATTTTGGACAGGCGACCAGCCATTTTGGCCTAAGAGGTCGAGACAAATGATGCCATTGGAGTATATATGGGGATGTATAGGGATTGGCCTGTCCGGTGAGTGAATAAAGACTACTTCGGGTGGTTCTGGGGGGGGGCGGTTGTTAGCGTGTTTGAATAGGGGCTTGGGTTTCTTGGGAGGGAGGAAATACCCATGGGATATTTATCGCTGAATGTGAATTTAAGCCGAAAGGTTTTATTAATGTAAAGAGGGTTGGGGTCAAGAACTTGGAGATCTATGAACCACTCTTTGAAACCCTCTGCGGAAATTAAGGTCAGCCCTTCTGGCAATTTATCATGTATCTGAGAAGCAATTAGCATATGCTTGAGTACTGAATGGTGAGTAGGACTGTGATGGAGAGATGAGTGGGCTCGGGGTTTTGAAGAGCAGGCATGATTGTTGGCAGCCATCTCAGTCAGGCAGATGAAGTCCCTATGAGTGTACTCTTGAAGCCGGCAGCTTGCCTGCTGATATACTACCAACCTCAATCTTCACATGTGTTCAAAGCCCAAATACAAGGGTAATATGTCTTCGTACCTTGCTCAGCTCCTTTGCGAGACGTTTCGACGCCAATCCTGTCGCCATTTCCGCAGTGTCGAGTCACTGACAGTATCAAACTATGCGCTAGATACTTCGCAACAGCCACCAGACGGTATATAGATGTAAGTATGTTGTTTGTGATAGGGTGGACGCAGTGAACAGAGAAGGTTGAACGATGAATAGCTCCTGTGACGAGAATGATAAAATGTTCAACACGACGAGGCTCTACTACTACCTCGTCCATCGTGCCCGCAGCCACTCCAGGACTGGCAAGGCTACTTACTGTACTAGGGTGATGATCTCTCAATCGATAAGACTTTGCCAAGCTGCCAGGCGTGCCGGGTCAAGGACAGTCAACGACAATTAGACTTCCTCCTGTTAACAGCATTTCCTCTTGACGGCGGAAGCTCTATTACCAACAGACGCCTACCCGACAAGCACAGTACATGATACATTCGATTCGATTTGATTCGATACCCGTGACCAGATGATTTCCCATCTTCCCGTAAACTCGTAACCGACATGTACAGTACATGAATCTGTGACCCCATTTGCCCAAGCCTCACTCACCATGCATCTTCGCCTCGTTAGCAGTGCTTAGCCACAAGATATGCAAGAGGAGGCAGAGCAACAACTCTGATGACCAGTATTAATCACTGGTTTCCTTTTCCGTCTTTCGTTATTGAATACACATCACTGCTCTCCCTTCAGGTCTACGTGCTTATTACAGTGAAGCCATTGTGTGTTGGGCCATAACGCTGCAAATTGCGATAGACAGACTCAGCCCGCCAAAGACAACCAAGCTCTCCTCCAGCTGAAGCAGCCCCACTACAACATCATCTTGACGCATATCAACAACAGATCCTACACACCACACTTCTTTTTCCCAAACCCGCGACTTGTGGTTTGACTACGAGATCAAGCCAGACATACAATTGAAGTTCCACTACCCAACTGGCAGGCACGATGAGTTGTAAGCTATCATCCGCTTTCTTTCCTCCAACAGGACCCCGCACATCAGTTTCTGAAGCATATCAAAATCCTGGCAGTTTACTCCGGGCTACGAAATTCTCCATATTTGATTGTGTGCCTTCTTGGTATACATTTCAATAATGGCGCTTGCTGATTCTCATGCTCCAGTCTCCAATATGCTCAACAAGCTTCACGGCCAACCCGAAAGCTACGATAAGAAGTAAGTTGTATCATCTTCACCCCTCAAGCTGTGCTGATGAGTCAGTAGAGCCAGATACCGCTTTGGACGAACACTTGGTGCCGGTACTTATGGTATTGTGAGAGAAGCAGATGGACCCACGGGAAAGGTTGCGGTCAAAATTATCCTGAAGAAGAATGTCAAGGGCAACGAGCAGATGGTGTATGATGAGCTTGAAATGTTACAACGGATGAAACACCCACACATTGTCAGGTTTGTGGATTGGTTCGAATCAAGGGTAGGCTATATATCTCATAACCCACAAGACGAACATATACTAATTAGAAGCAAGGATAAATACTATATCGTCACACAACTGGCAACCGGGGGAGAATTGTTCGATCGTATCTGCGAACAGGGGAGATTCACTGAGAAGGATGCCTCGCAAACTATTAGACAAGTTCTTGAGGCAGTGGACTATTTACACGACAACAATGTCGTTCATCGAGGTTGGTAACCACCAAATCCCCACAAGAGTTACAATCTAATGACGAGTAGATCTCAAGCCTGAAAACTTACTCTACCTGACCAGTGCTTCCACATCTGATCTTGTGTTGGCCGACTTTGGCATTGCCAAGATGTTGGACTCGAAAGATGAGGTACTCACAACCATGGCTGGATCCTTCGGTTATGCAGCTCCTGAGGTCATGTTGAAGCGAGGTCACGGAAAGCCTGTGGATATGTGGTCCCTCGGCGTGATTACCTATACTCTCCTTTGTGGATACTCTCCTTTTAGAAGTGAGAATCTTCAGGATCTTATTGATGAGTGCAGCAATGCCCGCGTTGTGTTCCACGAGAGGTATTGGAAGGATGTCAGTGATGATGCAAAGGACTTCATTGGTCACTTGTTACAACCAGATGCAGATGATAGATCTTCTAGCAAGGTGCGTGAAGTCGTTAAAAGATCTGATGGATTCATGCTAATATTCTATATCCAGGAAGCACTCTCGCACTCATGGTTGAGCGGCAAGAACGCAACCGACCACAATCTGTTACCCGAGATCAAAGCTTACATGGCCAAAGCTCGGCTACGTCGTGGCATCGAAATTGTAAAGCTCGCAAACCGAATCGAAGCTCTCAAGATGCAAGAGGACGAGATCGACGAGGTCCCTGGCGAGTCTGATGTCCCAGCCGACGCAAAGGCAGCAGCAGATGCTGCCCTTTCCGGAGTTGATGCCGGTGCAAGCCTATCAAAGACTTCTACAGAGACCAGTACTGCTTCTTCCACTGGGGAAAAGAGAAGCCTTAGCAAGATCGCCAAAGGCGCGATTTTCAGAGAAGTCGTCTTGGCCAAAGTTCGTGACATGAAGGAAGCTGAAAATAAGCTGAAGGTCGAGAAGGACGCACAGGACAAGGCAAATAAGCGAAAAAGCACTGATGGGAAGGGTTTGTAATGAGGGCAGTGCCTGGAAGGCACATAGATTGTTTCTTTTTTTTGGCATGCTTTGGTCTTTTTTATATATCTTGGGCTAGCGATACCTGAAAGGGGAAAGGGATGGGATTGATCCCGGGTTTTCCAATTCTTTTTAAACTAGTTTTTGCAGCGGCTTCTGGATGGCAACGAAATTAGGACATGCCATCGGCTCGAAGATGAAATAAATAAAAAGCTTCATTTATAGACAGAATTGTGACTAGGAGAAAACGTGGCATCGTTGCCCATTCTAAATACATTCTCGATTAATTTGTTCATGGTTGTGTATATTATGGCTGCAAGGCGTTCGAGAAAATATGCATAAAGGGAGCTATAGACCTGGAAATCAAAAACTTGAGATGCCATTTCATTCGATTAGGTGTGGAACACAATAGAGTAGTACCCCAGAATCAACCGAATATTTGTAAATTCTTTATGTGATATTGGATGGTAAATCATATTGTCCTCTTCTTGGTATCATTCTAAACTATTCATCAAACTATTCTTTATCAGGCCATCAACGACCGATAGTACTGCTCGCTAACACACCTCTATATATCAACAAGAAGAAGCGAAGACCTGAATAAATACAGCCCTCCGCTGCGCAATATGTGCAAGAAGAAGAAAGAAAAAAAAGAGATGAGCCATATAAGCTCCGTACATAGGGGCCTATTTGTCATATATCCTTCCAGGAACATCATACACACATCATACATCATACAATACAAGCATAATACATATTACAAATCGCAATTCGTCACCTCTCACATCATCATCTCTGCCTCGACTTCTCGCACAACCTCCGATACGGTTCCGGGTCGAAGCGTTTCCTCCTCCATCCCTCGCCCCGCAACCTGTCGATCCTGGCTCTCAATTGCACTTGACTTGCCTCATGTGCCGCAACATCGCTCGCATGGTGAAGAGCAGAAGCGTCGAAGAGATTAGGGAGGTTCGACCGCCGCGCTTTCTTGGAAACGGTCAGGGTGCGGATCTGGGCGTTGGTGGAGGCAATATGGGTATGGATCTGGGTATGTAAAGAAGAGAGGAGTGAGAGATAGCGCGCGAGAGAACGTTCGAGGTTGTAGGATTGGAGTGCATCCTTGACTTCAGTCGAGTGGGACCGAGTGTTGGACGAGGCCGTTAACGGTGGTGAGGGTGCCGGTGAGGAAGGTGGCGAGGGGAAAGCTTCTAACAGAAGAGAATCTCTAAAGCTGAGTTTCCCATGCGTCTCTTCCTCCTCATCGGAAAAATGGAGGGTGTCGCTGAAAGAGACCCGTTTTTGCACCTTGGGTGAGAGGCGCTTTGTATCTGACTGGGAGAGATTCCGTGTGTGTGTGAGGGAAGAAACTAAATCCGAGGCGCCATAGATGGATGATGTGGGTGACGAGAGTGGCGAAGAAGTTGCCGACGATGAAGAGGAGAATACTGAGTCAATGGACGAGCGGATGCTCGAGGATAGTGAAGAGGAGCGTTGGCGGGCGACCTTTATTAAGGATGGGTCGGCACTGAAGCGGGCGTAGTCTACGAATGATTCTGCGTGTTGATAGTAGTACAGAGATTGTTGAAAAGTTGGAATTTTATTGCTGGATCTTGTATGGAGGGAGCGGGCGGTAAGCTCTAGACAACTTGCTGCATAGAACGATATGTAGATTGCGTATAGAGGGTGAAGTCGATACTAAAGTTTGTTGGTTTTGGAGAACTTATTGGGGACAGGAACAGTACATACTGGGTCTCTGATGTTGTCCAATATCTGAATGCATCGTGCTGAACATTGACTGTAATGTCCATTTTGATACAGCCTAGTTATCTCATCCATGACTGCGGTATATTCTGGCTGAGTGGTAGGAAATATGAGGAGATCTGTGACGGGGCCTGGTCTACTTCTAGTTGTTTTGGACTCATTTACACCACCACCAGTAGGAAATGTGGTGGGACTGGGGACTACGATCGTCTTTATATCGGCAAATAACCCGAGCCGAAGGGAGATGAGCCGACCCATTTCGGTATATTATATATTCTTTTGTGAAATCTCAAATTCTGTGTGGATAGCGCTGTTCAACCACACTCGCGTGTTGTCTGGGAATATGCTGGTAATGTTTCCAAAAAAGCAACCACCAATGAGAACTTATAAGCTGAAGAAAACCTCAAAGGCAAAAGTGCCCGAAAGTGAAATGGATTGGCATCGGCACTGAAGGCAAGAAGAGAAGAGGATAAGAGTAGCTTGCTCAACCAAAAGAAGGGATGTTCCTAGAAAGATAGACCTCGCAAAACACGAAAACGCGAAAAACAAGTGGTAGGATGTGAGGATATATCCTAATTCTTACTGTACCTTGCTCTGTCCAACTCTCGTTGCTAGAGTAGCACATTGACCGCGCTGATCCCTGGTGATCAGTAGCATCAAGTTGTGATTTGATAGAGGGTCCAGGCTCATTAATAGCATTAAGAGTATTCATCTCGAGTCCAAGAGGAGAGGTTGGCTGCGCCATGGCTGTCCAGTGGCACCCCGGAGTCAATGCACGCAGATTGTTTTGTTTTATGGTGTGTGCGCACGCAACCATGTCCTTGTGATGCCATCTTTGACCTCCTTTTCTTCCGATGAATTCTCCTTCATGTTCAGTGCGGAAGACTGTGCATGGCAAATATCTCCTTGATCGAGGGGACCGCTCCGCTATAGTTTGCGTCAAGCGGTGTAATAGTTCGATTTGAGAGGTCAGCATACATCAAACAGACCCATCAAGATATGCTCGAGCGTTGAAACTACCGCAGGTACCGAAGTAAGCTTGGATTGCCGTTGGATTTGGCGGCTTGTTCTCCGATAATGCTCCATTTATAACGCTCAATCTAGGTGTACACGGCAGTCCAGTGTCGTATACTGCCTTTCATTTCAAGGTAGACAAAAGAAATTGCACACGTTAACGAGGGACTGCTATTGAGACCGGACAATTAATTGTCCAAAATGCTACTGTGCATTTTACGCGGATTTTCCCTCTCAGCGTAATGCAAAGATATAGTGTTGCGAAATAATGGTCATTATGGGTGGAGATTGGTGATGGTAACAGCTGAGGGAAAACACATATCAGGTTAGCGAGTATCCCGAATTAGCGACGCATGAGATTCATTTCCAAAACCATTGGTTTTATGAAAAGATTTAATGCATAAGCAAGTATGGTAACGCAGTATTTGAAGAGATGTAGTAATATGCAGGCTGTGCCTCTTGAAGATAATTTACTCATTATACATTTCTCATATGTATATGGTTAAGAAGCAGGTATGCTACCAATTACCTCTGCTGACTGGAGAGTATCACTATCTGGCTTCTTTTCCTCTGGCACGACTACTTCTGTAGATGCTCCCTCCTTAGGCAACTCTTGAGTGACCGCCTCAGGTAGAGGTTTCTCAGGCTCCCCTCTGATGCCACTAACAACTCTCAACCCACTAGCCACTTTAATGTTGGAGTCCATTTTCGCCTTGTGCTCCAGTCTTCTCTTGAGTTCGGGAACCAACTGATCTAAATCAACCAGTACTCCATCTTTCTCTGGGTGTCCTTCTCTGAGTCCGTTTTCCTTGATCTTGGCTTTGCCAGCTGCAACCTCGTCCTCGCCTAGCATGACTGAAAATGGTATACTTGAAAGCCATTAATTTTGGAGGAAGCAACGAGTGGCTAAGGATCACTTACCCGCTAGATTCTACAGATTTGAATTGGTTCTGTAATTTCGGCTTGACTTTGTACGCAAATTCCGCCTAAATCCTATGTCAGCACTGATAGGCAGCAGTCTATTATTTGGAAATACCTTGATGTTAGCAGCCCATAATTTGGAACAGATAGATAGTCTAGAGATTCAGTATCAGCATGCGGCCTATAGTCTCCCCATCCTGGCAGGTATATGGATATCATACCTCTCCTTTACTAGACCAGTGAAACCTTTACCACCAACAGCCATCACATATACATCAACCTCATTACTCCGAACAACTTCACCTTTCTCAGCTTCCATTCTAGCCTTAGTGATTGCGAAAATCCGATCAACACCGAATGAAATGCCAACGCAAGGAATTTTGTTCTTTCCAGAAAACATCCCAACAAGATTGTCATAACGACCACCCGCTGCAATACTACCAACTCCAACGCTCGGGTCCGAAGACCGATCATCATCAGCCTCACCGGATTTGGATTTCTTAGGTGGCCTTGAGGAGATAACAGGCGTCCCAGTAACAGTCGCAACAGGAGCCGAGCCATCAGTAACGACCTCGTAGATAACTCCCGTGTAATAATCAAGGCCACGTGCCAAGCTCAGATCAAATGATACACTGTCTAGACATTCAAAAGCCTCCAAGTAGTCGAATAAAAGACTCATCTCTTCTAAACCTTCCTTCATAGACGCATTCGCGGCCAACCTCTCATCGGCTTGCAACTTACTGAGTAGGTCTTTCCCGCCTTTCAAGACAACGTACTCGCCGATCTTGTCTGCAACTTCCTCAGCAAGGCCTTTGTCTTCTGTCATTTCTTTCCGCACCTCAAGCCACGAAAGCTTATCAAGCTTGTCAACCGCAGAAGAAATAGTGCGAATCTTCTCTTCTGGCACACCACAAACTTGAAATAGTCCATCCAGAATTTTTCTGTTGTTGAGCTTGATCGTAATACGTCCCTTCCAACCTAGGCCTTCGAAAACCTCCGTCGCAATCCGTACAATTTCAGCATCCGGCATCATTGAATCATATGAGCCTGCAATATCGAAATCACACTGGTAAAACTCTCTCATCCGGCCTTTTGTCATGGCTGGCTGATCCCGTCTATACACCTTTGCAATGTGGTACCGCTTGATATTTTGTATTTTCTGATTCATAGCCAGCCATCTTGCGAATGGGACTGTTAGGTCATATCGAAGAGAGCATATTTCCCCTCCTTGATCTGCCAGGTCATAGATGAGTTTACTGTCTTCCCCGTATTTCCCAGCTAGAATTTCCTTTAACTCAAAAACTGGAGTATCAATTGTGACTGCGCCATGACGCTTAAAGACTTCCGTAATGGTAGAAAATATCTTATCCCGAATGACCATATCCGTTTCCTGCCCTGATTCTGTGTTAGTTTATACATTTTTCATGGCATAGCACCCCAATGATGGCCAGCTATCAACCTCAGATTCACGTGCGCCATGTATGATACTCTGGAAACCGGAAATCCCAGAATAAAGGGGAGAGTCGCCTACAATCTTTGGTTCCTTTGGGGACCTTCAGGTCAAACTTTGGGCCTTTTGCCATATCTACTATTGGGTCCTCGTCGAGTCCTCGCTGTTGAACAGCGGCGCTAGAAATATTTCGAACTCCTGGAATGCGCCAGACTTGTGATCGGCCTGGTTTATTGGTTTGTTTTGAGAATAGTGAAGTCGCAGATCTTGCCAATTGCCGTTGTGTGAACTTCATATAATCTGACGTCTTGTTGGAAGGTGCGAGCTCTATACTTGAAAGAAAGTTATGGGCATTGACTCATTGATTAATTCCACGGTGATTTGGGCAAGGCTGAGAAAATGCGTGACCGACCCACACTCTCGCTTCGGTCAACCATACATCGTCATTTCAAGGCTCTGGTTGTCTCAGCATACAAATCCGACCTCACTTCACACAGAACTATGAAGAATAGATAAGCCTCAACCCTATCGAAAATCTCCACCTATTCGAACCAACGCCAGCCTACATGTAGAGCCCCTCATGGCTCCTTATGCTGGCTTTGACGTGGAGAAAATAAAGGACAAGGCGAGGAAAGACCTCCTGTATCTATTGGAGGGGGTGAGTGATCCCAATCGCTGCTTTACCTCGTAGGACTCACTGGTTCACAGGTTCGTGGAAAGAAAAATATTGTCCTTGAAGAGAGTCTGGCTGGACCACTTGGCATATTCGTCAACTTCTCTACTTTACAGGATTATGGTGCCGACAAGGTATTTTTCTTAGAGAACGACAACGCAGATGTCAGCCAGCGGAATGTGGTTTTCATAGCTCGTGGCGAGAGCGCAAAGCAGGCACAGTCTATAGCTGGTATGCTTACTGATCTCTTCAATTGTTGTCCCTTCCACTGTCGAATCTTCAACGGGCGAATTGCAGACATGGCTAGACGATTACCCACTTCTAGGCGGTCATTTTTGAGCCCAATAGGAATAACAGCGCGACTTAATAGCGTCTCTTCATATTGTGTTATTGTAAGCGATGCTGCCATTACGTGCTGACATTCTGTAGATCACATCAAGCGAATACAGCGTCAGAGCCAGATAGGTCATGAGTTTTCCATTTTCTGGGTCCCCCGACGAACCCTTGTGGCTGAAAAGATACTTGAAGAATCCGGTGTTCTAGGCGACACAACCATTGCAGAATTTCCGCTCTACTTTCTCCCGCTTGAAAAAGACCTCCTTTCCCTCGAATTAGATGAGTCTTTTGCCGACCTTTACCTACGCAATGATACCACGCCGACATATTTGATGGCGCGAGCTCTAATGCTTATACAGCAAAAGCATGGCCTATTCCCTCGAATCACTGGAAAGGGTGATAATGCGAAGAAGCTTGCTGATCTCCTGTCACGTATGCAGCAGGAACTTAATGCTGGCGAAGACACTACCGAGAGTACCAAAGGAGGCCTTACACATAGTACAACTACAGAAAGTTTGATCATTATTGATCGAGAGATAGACTACGCCACTCCGCTTCTCACTCAATTAACATACGAAGGCTTGATCGACGAAGTTGTGGGGATAAAGAACAACCAGGCAGATGTTGACACATCAATTATAGGCGTTACCTCTCAAGCTCCGCAAACTTCAGGTAAACCTGCTGGTCCAGCATCTGTACCTAGCAAGAAGAGGAAAATATTGCTTGACTCGTCAGATAAACTTTATGATCAACTTCGGGACACCAATTTCGCAATCGTTGGAAGCTTACTCAATAAAGTAGCCAGACGTCTCCAAACTGATTATGATAGCAGGCATACCACAAAAACCACCTCAGAACTACGTGATTTTGTGAGCAAACTTCCGGCATATCAGGCAGAGCAGCAGAGTCTGAAGGTACACACCGGTCTAGCTGAAGAGATAATGAAGCACACTCGGACAGAGCAATTTAGTCATATATTAGAAATACAGCAGAATCTTGCTGCAGGTGCCGATCCTTCGACACAACACGATGCAATTGAAGAATTAATTGCTAGGGATGCCCCATTAACAGAGGTTCTTAGACTTTTGTGTCTCGAATCGTGTATCTCTGGTGGCATTAAGCCCCGAGAATTGGAGACATTCAAGAAAATGATTTTGCAGGCATATGGATACCAGCACTTATTGACCCTCAATGCCTTGGAAAAACTGCAACTTCTCCTCTCCAGAACATCTCCGATGGCAGTGATGATTCCAATGGCTGGTGCTACAACCCATACTGGCACAAAAACCAATTATACCTATCTCCGCAAAGCGCTTCGCCTTATCGTCGATGAAGTAAATGAGCATGACCCAAATGACATTGCATATGTGTATAGTGGTTATGCACCACTGTCAGTTCGGCTTGTTCAGTGTATATTGCAGAAACAATACGTGACGTCCATTATACGAGGAGGAAATACCAACAACACCGTACCAAGTGGAGGAGCATCCACTGGATGGAGGGGATTTGATGATGCAGTCAAACATGTGCGCGGGCAGACTTTTGACGAGATACAGAAAGGAGAAGATAAAGCTGTCAAGGCAAAGGCTCTGCTATCTGGAAGTGGTGAGAAGAAGACTGTCTTCGTCGTCTTCTTAGGAGGTATCACATTCACGGAGATTGCAGCCTTGAGATTCATTGCTAAGAAGGAAGAAGGTGATTGGCAACTTTAAATCCCCCCCAAGTCACAATTGCTAACGAAAGGAACAGCTCGAAAACAAATTATCATATGCACAACTTCGATCATAAGTGGAAATAAGATCATGGATGCGGTAATCGAGAAACGGTCGTTTGGAAAGAACACCCCCGGTAGTGTAAGATAAAGAGTTGACTCCTGGCAAGCCATGGTCGAGCGAAGGGTATCCCACAGATACTCAGTCTTAGATTTACTAATAATACATTAATGACTGAAACTCTTGTTCGTTCGGCGGCAAGCTTTAGTATCGTAGAAGCGAAGGTAGAAAAGGATATAGCATTTTAACATTTTGTAGAATATTTAATTGTCTTTCGGGAATCCTTTACTAGTTTTTATATCATTTCAAAAACTGTACTTGTCCAAGTATTTGGACCCTGTCAGTACATTATCCTTATCTGGCTTACCCCGTATTGCTGCAATGAGCATGCCGATGAAGGTCGTCAAAAGAAGCTCACATCAACAAGGTTTATTGGATCACGTGTATGAGAATCTCCGCTTGAATCTCAGCCATCCCCATCATTCCACCCCATGAGTGCTCAATGCCACAGAATCGTACGACACAGCAAGCCTATACTACAAAGTTCTTCCCTTGATTTGAAAGTAACCATTTCTGGTATGAAACCAAGCTCCGAGTCCGTGAATACACAAGAACTGGCATAGTTGTCGATTTTGAGTGCGACAGATTGAACTCCACGTGCCGGTACATATATCTAAAGCTGCATAATTGTTACCTCACTAACTGAATTAAGCAGGCTAATCGGACTCGATCACTTGATGAGAAAGACCTTCCGATGGAACATAGGGCGTTAGTGGTTGGAATTTGATGGGGATAAATCAAGGGTCGTCACATAACTCTTACCTTACCGAAAAAATGGCAACAACGATGGATACACCTATGCATGACATAAGTCATGATACGTTAATGGGTCTACAAGAGCTAGACTCTCAGCTCTCACTCTTCGATACAACGGGGCTTGACAGAGATTCATCTACTACAGGTGTTGCTGCCACTGATAGTGCAATAGCCGTATCTACACTTGAAGAATCCTTCAACACGAGTGAACACCCACTACACACAATCGTTGTTGATACATCGCACGATAATTTTCAGCGGAAAATTACGTCTGATGCAGAATCTCGGACCTTTTCATCAAATAAACCAATGTTCCGTGCTCACATCCAGTATGTATTTCTCTATCGCTGGCTCATTTGATTGTTGTGATTGTGATAAATGTTTTAAAAGCATAACAAGATTTAATTAACATTCCATTTGTAGAGCTGAAGGAGACCCCAACAATAGGCTTATTTCTAATGGAACTCTGCACCTTCGGCCTGAGAGTGCTCGCGATTCGCTGGCTTCTTCAATAACCACGGATCATGATGATGGCTCATCTGCTCTATCGTCTATATCAAGCAAGGCGACATCTCCAGCTGATTTTGGAACGGCCGTGAAGGAAGAGACCCATTTCACGAAAAGACAAGCTTATAACGTGCGTCCTAAAGTCTCAATACCAACAGACATTATACCTTCAGAATATGCGAGGCAATGTATATCAGCCGGGGAGTCATCGCGTCTAAACCCATACAGTCTTCACCCTGAGGAACATTCGATGCTTAGGAAACATATCAGTCATCAGCATGTTACAACTTATCTCAACATTAGAAATGGCATCTTGAGATTGTGGGTCAGAAATCCACTCATTGGGGTTATGCGGGATGAGGCTATTGGATGTGCAAAAGATGTACGTTGGTTTGACATTGCCAATGTCTGCTATGAGTGGCTTGTGCGACGTGGTTATATTAATTACGGCTGCCTGGAGAATTTGAACATATATAGAAGGCCCCAGAAGGGTAGATCTATCAAGCGTAAACGGAAAACGGTTGTGGTTATTGGAGCAGGCATGTCCGGCTTAGGCTGTGCAAGACAGCTAGAAGGCTTATTTTCCCAGTATGGAAAGTTCTTTCTAGACAGGGGCGACGATATTCCACGAGTTATTGTTTTAGAGGGCAGAGACCGCATTGGTGGTAGGGTATATTCTCACGCTTTCAAGTCGAAGTCAAGTTCTACACCGCTTGCACCCGGCAGTCGATATACCGCAGAAATGGGCGGCATGATCATCACCGGATTTGACCGAGGTAATCCTTTGAACATCATCGTCAGAGGTCAACTGGCCCTTCCATATCACGCTTTGAAACCAGATACGACAATCTACGATGCTACAGGAAAGGCTGTAGATGCTGAACGAGATCAGCATGCCGAGCAATTGTTTAACTATATTCTCGATCGTGTTAGCGAATACAAATTCAATGTTCCAACCACTCAGACTGCTGAGGGTGACAAAGATCTTCTAGATGCAGGTCGAGAAACTAGCGGGGAGGGTCTTAAAACAATCCTCGAGGTCGAGGAAGGTCTAGCTGTTGCACCTATTTCTACCACTATTCCCGTTCTTGCACAGATACAGATGGTTCCTGTATCTTCGGATAGACTGACTGGCAGGGCACACCTTGAACCTGGAATCCCAGCTGTCCATACTGCAGCATACAGAGCACAAGAAATCGGTTGGAGGCTTCGGGACGGCATTGGTATTGAGCAAGATCTAGATCTAGAGTCTGCGGTGAGGTCACAATACGCCACCCTAGGATCCGTACTTGATGAAGCAATCCGTCAGTTTGCACGGATTGTTGACTTTGCCCCACTCGATCTGCGCCTCATCAATTGGCATATTGCAAATCTAGAATATAGCAATGCAACTACTTGCAATAAACTGAGTTTGGGTGGTTGGGATTTGGATGCAGGCAACGAGTGGGAAGGAAAACATACAATGGTCACTGGCGGGTATCAGCAAGTTCCACGAGGTCTCTTCAATTGCCCCCAGCCACTAAACGTAAAAAGAAGAAGTAATGTGAGACGCGTCACCTACAGCCCTGAGCAGACTAATGGGCAGTCACGAATTGAGTGTGAAAATGGTGAGATAATTGAAGCCGATTACGTTGTATCATCTGTTCCTCTAGGTGTTTTAAAACGACAGACTATCCAGTTTGAACCACCGTTGCCAGATTTCAAGCTTGGTGCTATCCAGCGCATAGGCTTTGGTGTTTTGAATAAGGTTGTTTTAGTCTACAAAGAACCATTCTGGGATCAGAGTAGAGATATATTTGGCACGCTTCGGGATCCAGTAAATCGATTCAGTATCGATCAAGCTGAGTACTTCCAACACCGAGGTCGTTTCTTCCAGTGGTTCAACTGCACAAAAACTTCTGGTGTACCCACACTGTTAGCCTTGATGGCTGGAGACGCTGCTTTCTATACCGAAGAGACCACTGACCAGGAGTTAATCGAGGAGGCAATGAAAGTCTTGAA